>Ga0268262_10001883_pt1 | contig 24972 bp, 19 predicted proteins | sample TergutNc150P3_FD_190354 | JGI IMG/M metagenome (GOLD analysis project Ga0268262, IMG submission 190354) | Nasutitermes corniger P3 segment gut microbial community from laboratory colony in Florida, USA - Nc150 P3 (SPAdes) (version 2) | ecosystem: Host-associated > Arthropoda: Insects >...
GGTGTAATCGTCGATGACGACTACGTCAAGAAGGTATTGTGCGGTCCATTGGCTCGAGCTTCCGGTCGTATACTCCTTGTGGATAGTCCATGAATTGGCCACATCCGCGGCGGTAAGCTTCTGGCCGTTATTGAAGTGTACGTCCTTTCGGAGGGTGACCCTCAAATTATAGCCGTTCCACGCCCAAGTTTCCCCGATATGGGGGTATACTTTCCCGTCCACCCTGTTGTAGAGGAAGAGGGTTTCGTAAAGAAGCTGGCCGGCCACATTGCCGCCCCTGATGGCAAAAGTCGTGCCGCTGCCTACGAAATAGGGGTTATAATGGGTAACCGGGTTCCAGAGAATCCCGTTAAAGTACAGGGTCTCATTCCTGGGAAGAGTTCCACCTGCGGGGATACCTGTCGTACCGCTGGACTGGGAGCCGCCCCCCGCAAAGACACTCCCGACGGCCACAAGCAAAATGAGCGCCAGGGAGATCAACATTCTCGATCTTTTCATAAAAGCCTCCTAACAATAGGTAACTGATTTTCTTATGGTCATATATATGACCATGGGGGTATACTTTACGTATACTGCCTCGGTATATTTTCCTATGGAAAAACCGGATTGTCAATAAAAATAACAAGAAATTTAAAGTTTGGGTACATTCCAATAAGTCATATTCAGGCCGGATTAAGTGTCTAAAATTGAATGTAAATCCTTATAGGATAAAGAGTTACATAATCGTCTAATCTAAAAAGGCAGCAAAAGGCACTTTTCAGACAAAATAAAAAAATAGTCAGTTATCACCTATCATATATGAGTTTATCAAATAAAATGTTTACTACTGACCGATTTTATTTTTTCAGCATTAAATTGTAAAGGCCTTTTATTCCATAACCATCTGTCAGGATGGTGGGAGGAATATTGTAACCGTCGCCTATTTTGGGAAACCCTGTCCATACCGAAGTATTTACCTGATGAAATAACCAGGGCCGGTACATTAGGCCCACAGCTGGCATCTCATCAAGGTAGATTTTGTTAAGCTCGGTCCAAAGGGTTTTAACGGCCGCAGTTCTTGTTTCATTTGCGATCTGGTCAATAATCGCGTCAACACGCGCGTTTGAATAACGCCCCCAGTTCCCTATCGTATTGACGGTTCCAACAGGCGGAAGGTATTTGCTGTACATCATCTCATAAGCCCTGCTCCAGGGCGCGCTGACACCCTGACCACCAGGGCTGTCCATGATTATGTCAAAATTCCCGTTATACCTGTCATTAGACCATTCCTCGGCACTGGGAAAGTAGGTTTTAATTTCCATGCCAAGCTGTCTGGCCGCTATGGCTACTACTTGCAAAGAAGCGGTCCAGTCTGTCCAACCGTATGGACATTCAAGCACGAAGGAAAGCCTGGCGCCGCCCTTGGTGCGTATGCCGTCCAAACCTACAGCCCAGCCAGCGTTATTAAGAAGCCTGAATGCGCCATTAATGTCTATGCCTTCCCACTGGTAGGGCTTCAAAGCGTCAAGGTCAATAAGGGCCTGCTCCTGGGGCAAAGGAAGCATCATGGAGAATTGTTTTTGGGCGGTATATTCTGACATAGAGTTGATTCTGATCATTTCGTAGTCAATGGCCATAGCGATGGCCTTGCGAACCGCTTTATCGTTAAGGCCAGGTTTTGTGGTGTTAAAAATAATCGAGGGAATAACGCCTGGCACATAGTACGGCGACTGAGTAAGAAAAGTTTCAACTGGAAGGCCGTTTTCCCACATATACCATATATGGTAAACAAACTGCTGCGATACATCGACTTCGCCTTTGCGGAAAGCATAATCGCCTTCATTATTATCTTCATAAATATTATGGGCGATATACTTTGGCACCGGGAGTTTCCCATACCTGGAAAAATGTTTTCCCCAGTAATCATCATTTCTTATAAGCACTAGTTTGGCATCATCATGGTAGAACAACCTATAAGGCCCGGTTCCATAACAATCCCATCCCATGAAATTGAAGAGATCGGTAACACCATCGCCAAGCTCGCCGAGGATGATTTTGGATTCCCAATAGAATCTGGGAGTGATGGATACTTCACTAATGGCAGCTTCCATTTGCTTCATGTTGAAATTGGGCGGTGCTTTCCCCTGGAATATAACCGTATAGTCATCCTGCGCTATAACGCTGTCTAAATACTGCCAGTACCTCGTAGGGCCTATGGAGTATTTTTTTGCCAAATCAAAGACATACACTACGTCTTCGGAGGTAAGAGATGTTCCATCAAGAAATTTGACGTTCTTGTTAAGCCGGACAGTCAGGGTTTGACCGCTCCAGGAATAAGAATCGGCAATCTGGGGATAAAGTCTTCCGTCCAAAAGACTATAGGTAAATAAAGTCTCAAATTGTAACTGGCGATGGCCTTGCTCGGCAAAAGCGTTGTTGGTATTCCCATAGACATTGTTGCCCCTCGGCGTACCCCACTGAAGGCCGTTAAAATAAAGAGTTTCATTCCTGGGCAGATTGTCTGCGGTGACAAGCTGTCCTTTGCTACCTTCCTGGTTGATACATCCCGCGAATAATATCAAAGCACATATAAACGCTAGCATTATTAAACCGGTACTGTTTTTTAAGTTTCTCATGTTTTCCCCATTTACCGATTTTAATTATAACTGAGTCTGGGTTTTTAGCAAAGCTCTTTTGCATACACCAATTTCAGGGTAACAGGGCATATTGACAAATAAAATCTCTTTACTTAGGGTAAAAAAATGCCTGCCGGTGTTTTTTCCATATTACCCGACAATTTTTTCTCCCTACTGGCAAGCGTAAACAGGGAACACTACGCGGCCCTTCTGGTACTATACTACAGGCTTTTCCAGGAAAACACCCGGGGACTTGAACGGGAACTGGTAATTCGCGAGTTTATGAACTACCTGGCCCTCCATAGGGACACGCTGGCGGAAGAAGGGGATGAAGCATCGGGCGAAGAAAACGCCCCGGAAAACCGGCTTTCCGATGAAAGGTTAGATGAGAGATCAACGGCAAGCCGTTCCCTAAAGCGGCTAGTAAACACCGGCTGGCTTAGCGAAGAAACCCTCGCGGATTTTACAAAGGTCATCAACATTACGGCATGGGGCAAGCCCTTTATGAAAGCCCTTGCCGACATTGACGGCGGGCTAAAAACTGAATACGAAAGCCATGTTGTTACCGTCTATTCCATGCTCTGCGGCGAAACGATAAAAAACGATGGTCACCACGCGGTGCTTAAAGCTCACGAGGAAAGCCGCTCGCTTATAGATTCCCTAAAGGTTTTATCCCAAAGCATAAAAGGTTATTACGATAACCTTAACCTTGAGGCCATACGCGCCAGGGCAGCTTCGGTACTGCACGAACACTACGACCTGTACATGGAAGAAGTGCTGGATAAAGCCTACAAGCGGCTAAAGACCTCCGACAATGTTTCCCGTTACCGCCAGGGAATTTATAAACAGGTGGCGGCGCTTCTTAAAAACGACAAATGGCTTGAAGAAAGCGCGGGCAAATACATGAGGATACTCCAGACCAGCCGCGAAGAGTGCCGTAAAAAGCTGGAGTTCATGCTTGAAGAAATCCGTGACGATCTACGCTCCGTAGACCCATTGGAAGATGAAATTGACCGACGGAACGCGGCTTATTCCCGTTCCAGCACCGAGATAATCAAGGCCTACATAGAACCCGACAGCACTATTGCGGGAAAAATCGGCCTCCTTATAAAAGCGGTTCAGAATGCCGTTCCCGCTGACGATGACATACGTTCCCGCATTGCTCACGGTATTTACCGCATCGGTTTTCTTTCGCCTTCTACCCTGGCTTTCCGCCAAAAGCGTGAAGAGGTAGACTTTAACGCTGTTATCCCCAAAGCGGATATTGAGGCACTGGAAAGACGAGAAAAAGAGTTCCTTTTGCAGATGAGAAATCGGCTTTCTCTCAAGAAGATAAACGCATGGCTCGATGAACAAGGTGGACAGGATCGAATTCTCGTCCCGGAAGAACTAATTACCGGGGAAGATTCGTACATCCGTTTTGTTTACGCCTTGCTCTACGGCGACTCGCGGGAAAACTTTAGTTATCTCATAGAAGAAGATGAAGATAATGCCGCTTCGGTAAAGGCGGCGGACTACGTGGTTCCAGACATACGGTTAAGAAGGATCGATCATGAACCAGGATCTTGACGCTCTTATCCTGATAAGGGATCTTTCAAGCGATGAGTTTGAACGCTTTAGGGCAGCGCTGCATATACTCACATCCAAAACTTTTATCATCCGCGGCATTGATAAAGAGCGGGAACTTTACGATTTTACCATCCGGAACATAGCCCTTTTTGAAACCTGGTTTTCCTGCATGGATGCAAGTCTTATGCGGGACGAAAGCCTGGGGGTTATCGCCTTCCGTGGTTCGGGAAGTACCAGGCTCTTTTTTTCCAAGGATGAAATTTGCGCGGTTTTGGTCCTCCGCCTTCTATACGAGGACAAAAGGCTCGAAGTAACGCTGACAAAATTTCCGGTTATCAGCGTCAGGGATTTTCAGGACAAATACAACGCCATAACCGGAGAAGAAATCAAAAAAACCGCTTTAATCAAAGTTCTGACCCGGCTTTCTTCCTGCAAACTTATTTCCGTAGAGTCATACGATTACGCCGATCCGGATGCGATCATTCAGCTTTACCCCAGCATACCCTTTAGCATTGACCGAACAGCCCTGGACGAGGCGGTAGCATTATTGGGAAGCGAAGGAAAAGATGTTGACGATGGGGAGATTGAGTAATGCGGCAGGCAATAATGCGATTTAGCCTGTCTAGTCATAACAAGACAAGCTTCAGGAAAAGTCAAGATACATTAGCCTTATAGTTTATTTGGCAATCCAGGCGTTACTCCACTAGCCGCTGTAACGTACCAATCCGCCTTGGTATGGGTATTTTTCGCACCCTCGTTTCTGGAAATACTTTTGGTTGTTGCGGTTTTAATTCCGGAACTGTCCACCGCATCCGCCGGGCTGCAAACCTTTTCCGCCGGAGATTTCCAGGCACCCTTGCTAAACAAAAATTCAGCCGCATTAGAAAAATAGTCCTTACCCCACAAGGGATCAGGTTTTTCGGCGATCATTACCGCGTCCAACACATTGTCATCCTGATCCATCACATATACTGCATCAGTTTTGTGAAGCAACTTGTTTGAACCGGATATCCAGAAATCACGCGCTGTTGGGGATGAATCTTTGCCACCCGATTCGTCCAGACTTTCGCCGTATTCATCTTTGCCCAATGCTCCCAGATTACGTAAATGAAGAACCACATAGTCTTCTGCTTTAACTTCTACCGACGCAAATTCATAGAGCAGGGGATTCTTATAGTTTCCAGCCACAAAAACACGTATCGCGTACAGGTTACCATCTGAAAGCATTTTGAATTCGATAAACTCTGCTCTTTGACTGTCATTTGAGTACTCGGTACGCAGTTCGTTGATCTGCATCTTCGGAACACGATTGTTTCTGGTACGAAAACTAAGCTGCTTATTGACGGTATTTCCATGTTTATCTTTAGCCAGCAAGTCGGCATTAACAGAAAGTCCCGGTTCGGGATTCTCCACCAGTTTAATTTTTATCTCGCTGCCTTCTTCAATCTTTTCATATTCCAAATCCGGTTTCAAATCCAGGGAAATTAACAAGACCGGCTGCGAAAAGCCAAAAACAATTTCCTTTTCCGATACTGTCTTACAATAAAGAAAAACCGGCGCTGGTGGAATCTTTTCAGAGATACCGCCGACACTCTCTATCTTCTCTATTTCACTATCCTCTTTTTCATCATCCCCCGTTTCATCCTCTTCTTCATCCTCATAGGGATTTTCCGCTTCTTTTTCTATCCCCTCCTTCTCCTGCGGCGCACTTCCTCCGGAATCAATTCCCCCTGAACAGGAACAGAACAGACAAAGGAAGATAAGCGTAGCCGACAGGATATTACGAAAAATTTTCATTTTTAGACCTCCGCTGTATTACTGCGCGGAGATGCAGGACGCTTCGATTTTTAGGGAAAAATTTCTAAATATTTTTTAAAAACGCGTGGGTTCCTATAACATAGCTCATTTATTCTCTCAACGCCGCTATAGCAACAGGCCGACTTCTTCTTCGCCGTGCGCGCCTACAAGTTCCTGTCCGGCGGAATCTACTATTAAATCCATGTTTTCAAGAGGAATTGCCCCCAAAAGGATTCTGCCGGACCCCACGACCCAGGGTCGGCAAGTCATTGAACGGTTTTTCCAGTGAACATCCACCGGCTCGGCTATTTTTACAGTTTCCTTTACATTGTTCGCTAGGGTGGCATCCTTGGTTCCCACTGTTCCAAGCCCCAACTGTCGGCGCAGTTGTTCATTGATAACCAACGTCATCGCTCCGGTATCAACCACAGCCTGTACAACAGTTTGACGGATTTCAGGCTCCTTAATGATGCCGCGCCGTACATTGATTACATCTCCAGCATTTTTTAAGGTAATTTCTGCATACACTAATCCCATGATTTCCCCCATTACCCTAATATACATTAAAAAGGCCTTGTTTGATAGTCAAAAAATTTTCATTTTCCTATTGACAAAACCGATATAGTGTACTAGTGTAGTAGTACACATATGGAGGTAGTGCTATGCCTTTATGGGAACAATGGAGACTGGCGTTTGATGACAGGATGCCGATTTACCGCCAAATCATTCTCCAGTTCAGCCAGGCGTTTGTCCGCAGAAGTATACAGCCGGGGGAACGTATCCCATCTATTCGCGAGCTGTCCGCGTTGCTGAAAGTCAACACAAACACAATACAGCGTGTTTATCAGGAAATGGAAAGAGACGAAATGATAAACAGCAAACGTGGCACAGGTTATTTTTTCACGGAGGATAGGAAAATGATCGAAAAAACACGCCGTAATTTGGCACAGGGATCTCTGAATCGCTTTGTCGGGGAGATGCGCGCGCTTGGCTGCACAGACACGGAAATCCTGAACGAACTTGAGGCATTTATGAAGGGAGGCAAAAAACATGCAGACAATTCTCGAAATCTCAGGACTTAAAAAACAATTTTACAAATGCGAGGCTTTACGCGGCGTGGATATGTCCATACCGGCAGGACAGATTATTGGATTGCTGGGACCTAACGCGTCAGGCAAAACCACGCTGCTAAAAACCGCAGCGGGACTGCTTCAGCCATCGACAGGAAAGCTGCGTTACTGTGAAAATGCCTCGCCGGGGCCGGATGCCAGGAAAACCATTGGCTTCTGCCCTGACGCAATGGGCTTCCCGCGTTGGATGAAGGTGCGCGACGCTTTCACTTTTTTTGATGAGATGTACGATGACTATTCACAGTCCCGCGCAGACGAGCTTATGCGTATCCTTGAGCTTCAAAACATTCAGGACATGCTTATCCGTAGTCTGTCCAAGGGAATGAGAGAGCGCCTTGTTATGGGTTTGACTTTCTCGCGCGAAACGAAACTGTACCTGCTTGACGAGCCGCTTGACGGGATAGACCCTGTCGGAAAAACGCGCGTAATAGACGCAATAATTGCAATGAAGCCTGAGGGCGCGTCTACGCTTGTATCGACACATTTAGTCAAAGACATCGAACGTATTTTTGACAGTGTATTTTTCCTTTCAAAAGGAAAGATCGTGTTTTCCGGCGCTTGTGATGCCATTCGTGAAGAGCGAGGTCAAACAATAGAGCAGGCTTATTTGGAGGTGTTTACCAATGAAAGCTCAATTTAAATACGCGTTTAAAACAGGACTTGACTTCCGCGGCGCGGCGTTTGCCGTTATCTTAGTAATGGATGCGGTGTTCATCGCGCTTGGATCGTTTGGCTTGCTGCCGTTTGCCGCCGAGGTTACCGCCGTGTCTCTGGGTGGAGTGGCAATCGCCGTTATGCTGGTATTTGACATAATCAGCGATGTTGCAATAATACGCCGTATGTTCTCCGCGCCGGAAGCATATCTTTTCGCGTTGACGCCTGCACCGCGCCGGGAAATTCTTCTGGCAAGCGTTGTTGTTACGGCAATATTGGATATTGTTACAATGGCTGTTGTTATCACAGCGGAAGTATGGCTGTCTTTTATTCTGGCAGGCAAAGAAATTTGGCAGAGTGTATGGAATGCAATCAGCTCGAATAGTTCGGCTTTTCTGCAAGGGCTTTGGTATGCGCCTTTATTGGTAGCGTACTATCTGCTTCTAATGATGGTAATTCTGTTTTGCATAACGGCCAAAAAATCGATATTGTTCAAGATTCCCGCTTCAGGGTTGCTGGCCTTTATTCTTGCCTGCACCTGCTTTTACGTTATCAGTTTGCTTCAATTTGTATTGCTTCCGTTTGGTACTATCGAACGTTACGGTTTGCTGATAATTCTGAACCTTGGAAACAATACCCTGCCGTTTTATGCCCTGCTTACACTGCTTGAAGCGGCCGCCTTGTTTGTAACAACCTCAAAACTTATGGAAAGGAAGATAAACCTATGAGAAAAACCAATTCAATTGTACTGTGTACTTTGCTCGTTCTATTTTTTTCTGGCTGTGTAGTCGTCAACTTTACAGACGCAGACGCGGTCTCAGGAAAAGGCACCCCGGAAAAATATGTCATCAATGTTAGCGAATACAATGGAATTAATGTAGAAGGTCTTTGCGAAATCCAGTATTACGCGATGCCTTCAAATACCGTTACTCTGGAAATCCAGTCCAACCTTCGCGAGTATTTTGTAGTGGAAGTCCAAAATGGCGTACTGATCGCCCGCACCACGAAAAGGATTAACTACAACTCAGGCAAAGCCCCGGTTTTATCGGTTTCCACACCCACATTAAACAGCCTTACTATAAAGGGTATATGTGCTTTTAAAGGAAATGACAGAATTAAAGCCGATACCTTCACCCTTGAAATTAACGGCGGTGCAGGCGAGGGTAAAACCGAACTTGATGTAAACAGCCTAAAAGCAAGCATATCAGGCGCAGGCATTTTTGAACTTTCCGGCAAGGCAGACAATGCCGAAATTAAGTTTAGCGGAGCAGGTGAATTAAAAGCGTTTTCGCTTCAGATGCGCGAAGCATCAGTTGATTTTTCGGGCGCAGGCGCAATAAGGATAAGCTGTTCTGAAAAACTGTCCGTTGAAGCAAGAGGTGCTGGCACGGTTGAATATAAGGGCTCTCCCATTCTTAGTCTGAATACACGCGGAGCTGTCAGGATCAGAAAAGCAGATTAGTTACTAGCCAAAAACCGCTGACAGCGTATAGGATGAACCATGATCACCCTGGAACGCGTCAGGCTCGTCAACTGGCATAATTTTGAAGACACGGTAATAGAAATCGGAAACCGTTGTCTTTTGGCTGGTGACAACGGCTCCGGCAAATCAACAATCATCGACGGTATCCAATATGCCTTGGCCGCTAACCTTAGAATGGCCCGTTTCAACTCCGCCGCCGAAGAACGCCGCGGCGGAGGCCGCGACCTCATGGGCTATGTGCGCTGCAAACTCGGCAGCGAATCCACCGAGTACCGCCGCTTTGATACCGTTGCCCATATAATGCTTGAATGGCATCAAAACAACGGTCCCTCATTTGCCTGCGGGGTATGTATTGAAGCCTACAGGGACAATCACTACACAGAGCATTTCTGGATCGGAAATATTGGTACCGGAAGCTCGGGTTTTTTCATCAAAGACATAAGCGTCCGTAACGAAAAGGGCGAGCCTTTGCTCTTTCGTCAGTTTAAAAATATTTTAGCGGAAAAAAAGATCAGCGACTGTCCCACTAAAAGAGAATACATAAAAGACCTTACCAACCGGCTTGGGGTTTTTAAGCGCCAGCCGGATGTAAACCCCTATTTGGATTCCCTTACCCGTTCAATTGGCTTTAAACCGCTGGATTCCATCGATCAGTTTGTAAGCGATTTTATCCTTGAGGAAAAACCGGTAGACATCAACAGCATGAAGCGAAACCTTGAAAACTACAAGGAAGCGGATCGTCAGGCGACATGGGCTATCGCAAAAATCAAAGCGCTTAAAAAAATCTGCGCCAAGGCCGCGGAATGGCAGAACTTCAACGGATTAATTCTGAAACAGGAATATCTAAAGCTAAAGATTGAACTGGAAAGGGAAAAACAAAAGAAGGACTCCGCTTCACGCCTGTTGGTGGAAACACAGAACAAGCTGGATTTTACGAATCGGGAAATCGCTTCTTTGCGCCAAAAACAGCTTGACGCGGAACAGGAACTGCGGGCTCTGGATCAGAGCCTTGCCGCCAACGATGCCCACCGGCTTTACGAGGAGATCAGGGCGCGCATCAAGCGGCTGGAACACGATCTTGAGCGGGAAGAAGAAAACGCCGCAAATTACAGGGAACTCAAAAGCCAGTGCGAAGCCCTGCTGGATCGCGCCCTAAGCGAAGACTTTGAAGAAGAGAACGCCGCCCTTGTCGAAGAAGCAAACAAGTACCGCGATGAAAAATATCACGCAACGCGAAAGAAGGAAGAAGCCGCAGAACTGCTCAGCGAGATACGCTCGGAACTGGCCGATCTTGAGCGGGGCATACTCCGCTATCCGGATGCCCCAAGGGAACTAAAGGCGGCTCTGGAAAAAGCGGGCATCGAAGCTTTCTTTTTGGCGGAAGCTGCGGAGATTACCGATCCTGCATGGGTGGATGCCGTTGAGGGCTGGCTTAACACCCGGCGTTTTGCCCTTCTGGTTGACCCCGCCCGCTTTCAAAAGGCCATTGAAGTTTACGACCGCCTTCCCCGTTCGGTGGCCGGGGTCTTCATCCCCAATATCGAAAAAATGCGGAACGCGGAAGCGAGGCCGGGATCGCTTGCCAGGTTTGTAAAAGCCGATGGCTACGCTGAGACTTACATAAACTACAGTTTAGGAAAGGTGATGGCAGCGGATCTTTCAAGCCTTAAAACCTACGATTCGGCTGTTACAAAAGATTGCATGACATATACTAACCACACAGCATCGCGGATCAAAGAAGAGGTTTACCGCCGTCATTACCTTGGAAGGGCAGCCCTGAAAGAGCGGCGCGAATTCCTGACCGCAGAACTAAAACGGGTCGAAGAGGAATTCACCAACGCAGAAAGGGAAGAACGCGAGGCTGCTAATAACGAAGATCGCTTTAACAGGGTCCTCCGTTTTCTTCCGAAACTGGAAAATCTATTTCCATCCGTCGCAGCTTCCCTGCTTTTCAAAAACGAACTCAGGCGTGCTGAAGAAGAACTTGCCGCAGTGGACACACAGTCTTTCCGCGAGCTGGAAGAAAAGCGGAAAGAACTGGAAGAGCAGCTTACTTTGTTGAAAGAAGAAAACGACGGTCTGCAAAAGCGTTGGGGAGGCCTTTCAAACAAAATTTTAAGCTGCACGGAAGACCTCGAAAGTTTTACCAGAACCCAGGAAGAAAAAGAAGAGACGGTAAAAAATTTTGGCAAGGATCAACCACTAATGGTGGAGGAATGTGAAGCCTACGTTAAAAAACGATTTTCCGAAGTCAGCATAGAAGAACTCAGCAACACCTATGAATCAACGTTGAAGGGATTTAAAACCCATACTGAAACCAACAGGAAAGAATACATCAGACTTGCAAGCGAATACGAGCAGGAATTCCATCACTTCCTTGGTATGGATCCATCGGAAAACGCCACAGCGGAAACTCTTTTAAAACGCCTTGAAACTTCGGAGCTGCCTGACTACCGGGAAAAAATTGCGAAGGCTTATCAGGACGCTGAAAAAGAATTCAAGGAGCATTTTATAGCCAGGCTGAACGAGCGCATTGAAGAAGCCAGGGAAAGTTTCAAGGAGATAAACGACATACTCAAGACTCTCAATTTTGGCCGGGATCAATACACCTTCCACCTTGAAGAACTAAACGAACGCAAGGGTCAAATAGAAGTTATACGACAGGCGGCAAAAATACCCCCCGCAGAAGACGGTATTTTTTCCCAGATTGTAGATCCAAAAGAACGGAAAGCAGCGGAGGAACTTTTTAACCGCATACTCAATTCCCCTCTGGATTCAAAAGAGCTTAATGACATCTGCGATTACCGGACATATTTTCATTACGATATCATTATTACCGAAACCGACACGCTTGATGAAAAAGGCGCGCCGGTTAAACTTTCCCTTTCCCGCGTGTTAAAGGAAAAATCCGGCGGCGAATCCCAAACCCCTTATTACGTTGCCATCGCCGCCAGCTTCTACCGCTTTTACAAGGCACGTCCCGAAAGCACAACGCGCCTTGTAATTTTCGACGAAGCCTTCAACCGCATGGACGACGAGCGGATCGGCAAGATACTTTCATTTTATAACAACTTGAATCTGCAGATCGTCACATCCGTACCGCCCGAAAAGATCGAAGCCATCGCACCTTACATGGACAGGATCAACGTGATAAGCCGTTTCGGCAGCGCGGTAAAAGTAAGGGACTGCCACATTGACTCGGTTGATTTAAGCGACATTGAAATCGGAAACAGCGAAACAGAGCAGGAGACTGCATGACAGGCTGGGAAAAAAATATTCTCGACGCTTTTATAAGCCATTATTTTGCTTCCGCCCCCGAAACAGGCGAAGGCCGTAGCGCCCTGCGGCTTCGCTCTTCGCTGTTCTTTCCCGGCTTCGACAAAACCCACCCCGGCGAAAAAGAATCTTATCTTGAGGCTGCGGAATCCCTTGAGCGCAAAGGGATAATCAGCCTCCGTTGGGAAAAACACAACAAAGGCGAGCGGCTTAAAACCTTAAGTTGCGAAAACTTTGAAAAACTCTTTGAAGAGGCGGGCAGATCATTTCCCAAAGCCGAAGCTGAGAAAATAAGAAATATACTTTGCGCAAAAGTTACGACACTAAAGGAATCTCAGGCGGCATTAAACGGAGATTCCGTTGAAGCGGCAAAAAAAACAATCGCCTTTTTGGAATACCTTTCTATTCATTTCGGGCCGCATGAAATCGGATTAGGAATTGACGAGCAAACTATGGAAGAATTTGTCAGGCTTCTGGAATATCTGCTTAATCCCGCCCAGCTAGAAAAATTAACTACCCGCGCACTTTCAATTTTGCTTTACAGCGATTCAAAACGCCTGGAAAATATCCTTGCCATTTGCGGTCCTCTTTTATCCCGTTTCCAGAAAAACATAGCTATCCCTGATCTGGCATTTCTGGAACGTTCGTTTCCCGAAACCTTGATTGCAGGAGAGATTTTTTTCATATTTAAAGACAGTCACAAACGACAGGCCTTTTTTAATTATGACGCTTATATACTTGGTTTCCCGCTTGAAACGGTGGAAAAGATTGATGGTATAGGGTACATGAGCAGAAAAAATGATTACTATGTACTGACTATCGAGAACAAGGAAACATTTTATGCGCTTGCACATCCGCAAAAACGTGTCGAAAGCAAATCGCTTTCCATGTTTGACTGTTTTTTGTACGTCGGCGGCTACTCCAACCGCGCCACTGCCGCAATGATTAAATTACTGGCCAGTTCAGATTTCACCTTTTACCACGCCGGAGATTTGGACCCGGACGGGATTCTAATTTTGCAGCACATACAGGATCTTTCGGGAAAGCCTGTTACTCCACTGCGCATGGATACCGCCACTTTTGATCAATACCAGGCATGGGCGCGGCCACTTACCAAACCAACGCTCAGCCAAATAAAAAAAATCCGTGACGAAACAAGGGCCATTCCGGAATTGGCAGGACTGTTACTGCGTATTGAAGAAACAGGCATGGGAGTAGAACAGGAGATTATTGATTACAGGTAAACTATCATATTATTACAAAGGAAAAGTCATATGTTAAACAAGCAAGACGCGATACGGGAGGTTAAGGAAAATATTCTCCCATTCTGGCAGGGCATAGCCGATGAAGAAAACGGCGGCTTTTATGGCGAGGCGGACTTTTATGGTAACACGAATAAAACCGCCGACAAGGGCTGTATATTAAATTCGCGGATATTGTGGACATTTTCCGCCGCATACCGTATTTTTGGGGAAGAGACCTACAAGGCTTGCGCCCAGCGCGCACGGGATTATTTATCGTCAGCTTTTCTGGATACAACGTACGGAGGACTATACTGGCTCGTTGATCATGCCGGGAAAGCGCTGAATACCAGAAAGCAGTTTTATAACATCGCTTTTGGTATCTATGCGCTGAGTGAACATTACCGTGCAACCAATGATAAATCATCGTTGGAATTGGCGATGGCCCTTTTCGATTCAACTGAACACTACGGGCTTGATCCAACGACAGGTGGTTATATTGAAGCATGTAACCGCGAATGGCACAGCATTGACAATTTCCGGCTCAGCGTTAAAGACCTCAACTGCCCGAAATCCATGAACACCAATTTGCACGTTCTGGAAGCTTACACGAATCTTGCCAGCGCCAGCAATGACGAGCGCGTGCGCAAGGCGCTTGAAGCGCTGTTGCATATAACGCTTGATAAAATTGTCAACCGCGATTGGCATTTTGAATTATTCTTTGACATGGATTGGCATTCGCTTAAAAAAGACATTTCATACGGCCATGATATTGAAGGAAGCTGGCTGTTGTATGAAGCGGCGCTGGCTATCGGTAATGAAAGCCTCATCTCCGGAGTAAAACAAACCGCATTGGCAATTGCGGAAGTTACCTATACTGACGCCATTGACCACAACAACGGCGGACTGTTCAACGGCTGCGACGCGACGGGGCATATTCGCGCCAAAAAGGAATGGTGGCCCCAGGCAGAGGCGGTTGTAGGTTTTTACAACGCGTATGAATTATCCGGCGATCAAAAATATCTCAATGCAACTGACGGTATTTGGAGTTACATACAAAAACATTTTGTGGATCGTACCCACAGCGAATGGCACAACGAATTAAGCCTTGATAATAAACCGGATACAAGCATGCCCAAGGCCGGTTTTTGGAAATGCCCGTACCATAACGCACGGGCCTGCTTTGAGGTGGTAAGGCGGATGGGTAGGAAAATTGTTTAAGCGAGCAACAGATATTACACTTCATCTCCAGTAAGCTTTTTTAATTCCATGCTAAATTCCGCAACATTAGTTACCAATTTCCATTCAATGTTTGTACCAGAATTTTCTTTTTTAATTAGCTCAAAAAACTTTTGCTGTGTCGCAACGGCAATTTTATCAGAGTTACGAGGGTTGTCGCTTTTGGTTTCTACTATAAGGTGTATGTTTATGTGACCCAGTTTTTCTCCCCGGACAGTATACACAAAATCACCATCTATGAATAAGCTTGCTCGGGCTGTGTAGTCAAGCGGCCGGTAGGTGAATTTCTGATTATAGGTTTCCGTGAATTTCGTTTCAAAGGCTTCAATAATTTTTTGAAGGGTATCGGTATTGAATAATTCAGCTAATTTTATATGCGATATTGAACGGGGCAAATCATGGATCTCTTCAGGTACACTGGTTAAGCTTGCCACCGCGCTTAATGTTGAACCTTACGAACTTTTCAAGGCAGATGCGCTTTTATCAGAAAAGGAAAATGACATTTTGAAGTCGTATGCGGATGAAAATATGAAAGCAGTTTTAAGCGTTGTAAATCAGTTAGCGCAAAAATAGCGAGGAGTATTGTTTTTCTGATGTAGGGAATATATATCATATCAACAAGAAATCCGATTTATAGCAACTTCTAACTTGTCAACATCCTTATAAATGATTTTGAATTTAAGGTATATGTATCCATAAGATAGCCAATATAATCAAAAGTTCATTTAAACTGCTTCAGTATTTCCATCATAGCTTTCCGGTTTTTGTACTGTACCCTGAAATTCGCCGCTAAATCCAGTGTGGCTTTTTTCCCGCCTTTGATTCGGGACATTTTCTTTAGCATTGCCAGAATTTCTTCATAATAAGATCGCCCGACATTTTGTTCGGCATAAGAAATGAGGGCCTTTCTGAACAGTTCAATAGTTTTTTCAGGATAAACTGATACAAAAACCGAATAATAGCTTTTTAGCCTCTGCACGGAAAGGTGCTTTTCTATGTGGTCTATCAGAAGTCCGGGTTCTTTTTCGGCTACCAGAAGCTCCGCTGCGGGATCCCCGTAGTAATAATCTTTTTTTTGATTATAATGCATGAGCAATTTTTCCCGTTCTTTTGCCCATTCTTCCGGACTAAAAGCAGCCTTGTAGATTTCAAAATATTCTTTATTGAAATTCTCTTCGATAAACTTGTAAGCCAGGCTCCGTATGGCAGGTATATCTTTTTCTTTTTGGGCAATATCCAGAAGTAGTTCATGCCAGGTATCGTGAGAATAGCGGTTATGAACTTTCCCCCGTTGTGCAAGATAATCATCAATGAGTTTTTTCGCTTCCCGAAAATTCTGTTCTTTTATTCTTTTTTTTACCACATCTTCACGAAAGGATTCTATTTGAATATTTTCTTCTACCAAGGCCCATGCTTTGTCAGTTTTACCAAGATGCCTGAAAAAATCGATCTTCCGCCGCAGAATAACTCCGGCTCTATAAGAACCCCTGTCTGGAATTCCGGCAAGCAGTTCGTCCTGTAGGGCGATAAAAACTTCAGGATCAACTTTTAATGCCAGGCTTGCGAGTAATCGGTGAAAATTATCATAAAAATCAGTTTCCGCGTATTTTTTATTTTTCATTTCCGAAAGGCAATAGTTGAATAATTCTTTTTTGTCGGTGTGCTTTGCCACTTCTACCATAATATCAAAAGGGATAGATTGATATTCTGAATAAAACAGATTGGCTGTTTCTTCTCCACCTTTATACAACCATTGCGAATATTCCTCTACACAGGCCTTGCAAATGAGAATCGCCTCGTCATATTGCTTCAGGCGCACACACTCGCGGGCTTTGTCGAACCATTGATCCAGAATATCAATATTCAGACTTTCATCTGCATAATAGTAATCATCTTCCATAGGAACAGTTGCAAGGGCCTTCTGTATAATCTCTGAATATTTGTTAACCTTTTTGTTATTCGCGTTGGCACCAAATTCCAGGAGAACGGCGTTTAGCAAATCGGTATTATATTCCGTCTGGGTAATGATAAACTTCCGGAGTTTTTCCGCAGAAACATTCGTGATAAGATCCTGCACCTTTAGCTCGCCGCGTTTCACCATTTTTTTGCCATCGGCCATTTTTTCGGCAATGGCATCTTTGATTATGGCGATGTGTTTACAGGGGTAGTAATCGCTGGGACAGGAACAGGAAAATTTTATCGTCTTTTTCCCATCAGTCGTGATATTTATGGTGTATAGACCGTAATTGCCCTGATACTTTGCTTTCCAATTATTCTCCGAAATCTGGCGCAATTCAACAATATTGTTCATGGGATCAGCTTACTATATTTACTGGCAATAGAAAAAGGGATAAACATTCTTTAACAGGGTGCTTGTGGTTGTTTTATTTAACGCAGTATACTATTTCGGCGTTTCTCCAAAAAATACCTCAGCATCTCCCCGTACTTGTCCTGTGCCGAAAGACAGGTATCCATAAGGTAGTCTGGCGTCTTCTCAAATTCCATTAAGCCCCGGTAATAAAACATTATAGTCACAAATTTTACCTTCAGGGATAACGATAATTTTCTGTTCCATAATTCCTTCCCCCCTCACACATCCAGATTGCTCACCAGGAGCGCGTTCTCCTCGATAAACTCCCGCCGTGGACCGACGACTTCGCCCATTAACGTAGTGAAGATGCGCTCGGCTTCCACGGCATCGTCCATGTGAACCTGGATAATGTTGCGACGGGTTGGGTCCATGGTAGTTTCCCAAAGCTGGTCGGGGTTCATTTCGCCAAGGCCCTTGTATCGCTGGATGCCTTCTTTTTTTATGTCGCCGAGCTGGGACATGACTTTCTCTTTTTCGGCATCGTCGTACGCGTAATAATCCTTGCGGTTGTGGCTGATCTTGTAGAGCGGAGGCATGGCTATGTAGACGTGGCCTTTCTCGATAAGCTCAGTCATGTAGCGGTAAAAGAATGTCAATAGCAACGTGCGGATATGGGAGCCGTCAACGTCCGCATCGGCCATGATGATGATCTTATGGTAGCGGATTTTGGCGATGTTAAATTCGCCGCCGCAGCCTGCGCCTATGCTGGCGATGATGGGCTGAAGTTTCTCGTTGGTGACTACCTTTTCGATGCGGGTTTTTTCCACGTTGAGCATCTTGCCCCAAAGGGAAAGAATCGCCTGGAAATGCCGGTTGCGGCCCATCCTGGCGGAACCGCCGGCGGAGTCTCCCTCAACGATGAACAACTCGCAAAGGGCAGGATCTTTTTCCGAGCAATCGGAAAGTTTTCCAGGAAGGCCGGCGGAGTCCATGGCGTTTTTTCGGCGGGTAGCGTCCCGTGCCTGGCGGGCCGCGATGCGGGCCCTGGCAGCGAGTACGGACTTTTCCAGGATGTTGGCGATAATGTCAGGATGCTGATCCAGAAAAAGCTCTAACTGTTCGTTTATCATCGCTTCCACAACGCTTTTAACTTCCGGGTTGCCCAGCTTGCCCTTGGTTTGGCCTTCGAACTGGGGCTCGCTTACTTTTACCGAAAGCACAGCGGTTAGACCTTCGCGCACGTCATCCCCGGAAAGACTCTCGTCCAGTTTTTTGGCGTGTTTGGACTTTTTAAGGAACTCGTTGAGCGTCCGGGTAAGGGCGGATTTAAAACCCACAAGGTGTGTACCACCCTCTCGGGTGTTGATGTCATTCACAAAAGAATACATTATCTCGTTAAAACCATCGTTGTACTGAATGGCGCATTCAATCTCAACACTGCCGCCCAACCCGTCGTCCCTGGTACCCTCAATAAAAATCGGCTCTTTGTACAACACAGTTTTGTTTTCGTTCAGGTACTCCACAAAGCTTTTTACCCCGCCGTCAAACTTAAAGTCGTGAATCTTGGGAGTGGAAAGCCTTTCATCCCGAATGGTGATTTTAAGACCCTTGTTAAGAAAGGCCAGTTCCCGCAGGCGGTTGCTTAAAGCATCGAAATTGTGGGTAGTGGTCTCAAAAATTGACGCATCAGCCTTCCAGCGGACTACAGTACCTTTGCGATTGGAGCCAGCCTGGTAAGGAAGCTTATCCATCGTGATCTCATGAACCGGCCCATCGGGAATTCCGGTCTTGTAACTCTGGGTGTGAACGCGGCCGTCCATGTGAACAAAAGCTTCGCACCACTGGGAAAGGGCATTAACCACGGACACGCCAACGCCGTGAAGGCCTCCGGACACTTTATAAGATTTTTTATCGAACTTGCCGCCCGCGTGAAGCCGTGTCATTACCAGTTCCAGGGCGCTTACTCCTTCGCCTGTATGTATGTCAACCGGAATACCGCGGCCGTTATCCTCAACACGCACCACATCATTCACTTCAAGGGCCACAAGAATATTGTCGCAGTAGCCCTGCATTGCTTCATCAACTGAATTATCGACTACTTCAAAAACCAGATGATGCAAACCGTCGATGCCGGTGGTTCCAATATACATACCGGGGCGCTTTCGCACCGCTTCCAATCCTTTAAGAACCGTGATATTAACCGCAGAATAGTTGGAACTCATTTTTAAATGATATTGAAAACGGACAAAAAAGTATAGATTCCTGCCAGATCAACATTTGCGGATCTGAGCTTGAAAAAAATAGTTAAGAAGGGCTAAAATGGCATTCTTCTGTTGCAATAAACCACCGGGCCAAAAGGAGCTTGATCAATTATTGTGAACAAATTGTGGAAAACTTAGTTCTTTTTGGCTTTTCGGCGCTTGAATAACCTGGTTTTTAATAAACGCCGAAAACCCGAAAAGACACGGTTTTTTGGTAATATGTAATTCCTTATATTATAAGGAGTTAGCAAATACTACTATTCAATTTTTTAGGTAAAAATTTTGTTGAAAACCGAGTTTTATAATTTTGGGGCTTTACGTCCATAATAAAAAATGTGGATAATATGTTGATAACTTGCTGGGGATTGGTTTATGGCGGATTGGAATTATAAAACTCATTGGGATGAATCTCTTATACAGCTTAAAAAAGAGCTTGGTGACGAAGAATATGGCGTTTGGTTCAGCCAATTGGAGTATTCAAGGGCCGAAGAAACGGTTATTTTCGCTTCCGCTTCGTCAAGCTTCTTTTTGAAGATGTTTAACCCAAAATACTTGCCCCGGCTTGAGGGCAAAATTAGGGAATTATCGGGTAAAAACCTGACCATTGTCCTGGAAGCCACAAAAAAAGACAAAGAAACAGGGGAAAACAACAATCCAAAAGCCCAGACAAGGAAAAAAAACGTTCAAGAGGGGGGAAATTCCCGCCCAACTGCCGATACGGGACGGAGTTCCCCGACTCCTCCAAAGGAAACGATGAAAAGGGCAAACCACCCTCAACTCCAGGAAGAATACACCTTCGATACCTATGTGGTTGGCGAGGTCAATAATTACGCTTTTAATGCCGCTTCCGCTGTTGCGCAGAACCCGGGAAACTCCAAAATCTACAATCCTTTGCTTATATACGGCGGTACCGGGCTTGGAAAAACCCATCTCATGCAGGCAATCGGCCATCACATATACATGAACAGCGATCTCCAAATTCTCTACATAACCGGCGAAGGCTTTATGCATGAATTCGTAGAAACAGTGGGTTTGGGTCAAAAAAACAAGGACGCTTTTGCTAAAAAATACCGCAGTGTGGACGCTCTTTTAATTGACGACATTCATAACATAGGCGCGCAGGCCACGGGCACTCAGGACGAATTGTTTTACACGTTTGAGGCCCTTTACAACAAGAAAAAACAAATGGTGTTTACCTGCGACAGACCAATCGCGGAACTAAAACACATAGCCGACCGTTTAAAATCCAGGTTTACATGCGGGCTAAGTGTGGAACTACAATTGCCCAAATACGAAGAACTGATGAACATCCTAAAGAAAAAAGCAGAACTAAAAAGATTGGAATTAAAAAAAGACATAGATATTTCAAATGAAATAATCGAACTTATAATCAAAAATATATCTTCCAACATCCGTGATATGGAAGGAGCCCTGAATAAACTGATGGGTTATGCGGATTTGGTAAACAAGCCTGTAACCATGGAAATCGCCCAAAGGGAATTAAAAGACATTTTTTCGGACCCAAAGCAGGGAAATATGTCCACGGACATTATCATACGGGTAGTGGCAGACGATTATCATCTTACACCCAATGACCTGAAGGGCAAAAAAAGAAGCTCCGGAATTGTAAAGCCCAGGCAAATCGCCATTTACCTCTGCCGCGAACTGACCGAATATTCGTTGACTGAAATTGGTCAGGCATTTGGGGATAGGGATCACACAACGATTCTTCACTCTCATAGGATAATTGAAGAAACAAGTCGTTCAGATACCAATCTTTATTCCACTCTGGAAAGGCTTAAAAGAACAATAAAGGAATATAATGTTAAATAAACTGTGAAAAACCAGTTAATCAAAGGCTAACATCCTGTGGTAAAAAAAATACTTATTTTAAGGAGATGTGAAAACTGTGAAAAATAACAAAAAAGAACCTGTTTTTTCCAGAGATTGTTATTTACTTAACTTTATATCATATATAGAATTAAGCAACTATTCCACAAATTTCTGTCTTTATTACTACTATTACTAAATTTATATATTAATTATAATAAAGAGGATATAAGAGGAGTTTATATGAGATTTACCTTTGAACGAAGCATATTGCTAAAAGAAATAGCGATAGCAAATGAAATAATAGCGTCTAAAAATGCCATTTCAATACTGTCCAACATTTATCTTGAGGCAAAAGAAGGAAGTCTTACGATAAAGGCTACCGATAGAAGTGTAAATTTTGAAACAAAGGTCCCTGTTACGATTTTGGAAGAAGGCAGTGTAACGGTTTATGGAGAAAAATTTCTGGGGATTATAAATTCTGTTCCTGAAGGAGAGATGGAATTTGAGCAGACAGATAACAAAATAAATATTAAAACGATGATAAAAAAAGCCAGATTTCAGCTTAAGAGTATAGCTTCGGAAAAATTTCCCGAGTTTAGCGCAAGCGGTAAAGAGCTTTTCGAAATACCTATCAGAGATTTGAAGGATATGATAGGACAGACAATTTTTGCTATTTCCGATGATGAAACAAGGTATTTTATGAATGGAGTCTATTTTGAGAAAGCTGAAGATAAATTCATAATGGTAGCCACAGACGGTCGGCGTCTTGCGTTTGCAAACAAAAACATTTCAGGCATCCCGGATTTTCCGGGAATTATTATTCCTCCCAAAATATTAAACATCGTGCTCAAGCGCGCAGGTGATGAGGGAATGGCCGGAATATCCATAACTGATAAAATTATATTTATCCAGTTCGGCTCGTATAAGTTGTCGTCTATTCTTATTGAAGGGCAATTTCCCAATTATCGCCGGGTTATTCCCGAAAATCAGCCAAACCGTTTTGTTGTTAACCGTAATGAAATGTTGGATGCCCTTAAACGTGTTTCGCTTTTAGTTGAACAAAAGTCCCACCGCCTTTATCTTAATCTTTCTTCCGGCTCTGTTTCAATTTATTGCGAAGAAAATGATATTGGGAATGCCAGAGAGGAGATTCCTTGTAAATACGACGGAGAAGAAGTAACTATTGCTTTAAATTACCGTTATCTGGAAGAGCCTTTTAAGGTAATGAATACGGAAGAGATCAGCGTTCTTTTTAACGATCCAAACAAGACGATCACCATTCTGCCGGTTCCGGAAAAAGACTTTTTCCATATAGTCATGCCCATGCAGCAGGAATAGCAAGCAGGATTTTTGACAGATCCGCGTGGGTTATTATGAGCTTCGTATTTCTCAGAACCGTAACCTTCCGTAACCTTGTGGATGCGGAAACCGATCTTCGCGGAAAAGATATCTTTTTGGTTGGCGAAAACGGCCAAGGGAAATCCAATTTTCTTGAAGCCCTTTATTTTTGTTCCTACGCATCGTCTTTCAGGGGAAGTAAAGACAAAGAATTGGTAAAGACAGGCGAAAAGGATTGTTCCGCCAGTTTATCCGTTGAAGGTTCTGTTTACTCGAGTGTAAGCGTCGCCTTCAAAGAACAGAAAAAAACCATCACCCTAGATGGAAAACGAATCGAAGACCGGAAGGAACTTCTCTCTGTGGCACCGGCAATTGTCTTCTGCCACGAAGATATGGAGTTCGTGGCTGGGAGCCCTGAAAGGAGGCGCTGGTTTTTTGATCAGACCCGTAGCCTTTGGGATCCCCTTTACCTCGAAGATTTGCGTAAATACCGGCGCATATTGAAAAGCCGGAACGCCCTTTTCCGCAGCGAAGGCCGACTCGACAGCCAAACAGCCGCGATGCTTGATGCCCTGGATCCCCAGCTCTCCAGGTATGGCCTGGAACTGACTGTTAAACGCCGGGAAACCGCCAGGGAATTCTCAGCTGTTTTTGAAGCCCTATACGGGGAGATTACCGGCTTATCCGGCATCGGCGTTAATTACTTGCCTTCCTGGAAAGAAGAAAACTTTGAAGCGGTTCTTTCCCTTCTCTCAGAAAAGAGGGAAACGGACGCTTCTATGGGCGTTTCGCTTTCGGGGCCCCACCGGGACCGTTACATTTTTACAAGGGTGGGTGAAGAGTTTTCGGCAAAAGCTTCCACCGGCCAAAGGCGGCTTTTGGCTTTGCTGCTCCGTGTAGCCCAGGCCAGGGTTTTTACGGAGAAAACCGGAAAAAAACCTGTGTTGCTTTTGGATGATGTGCTTTTGGAATTGGACGGGGAAAAACGGCGCAAGTTTCTTTTGGCAATGCCGGAGTATGAACAGGCTTTTTACACCTTCCTTCCCGGGGAACCCTATGAAACATACCGAAAGTCAGATACAATAGTGTATTATATGCAGTCTGGGCAGATTAGGCAAAGATTTTAAAATGAGAAAGGCCGGCGAGATAATTTCATTTTTGTTCAAACAGCGCTTTGATAAAGACTTTGTGGACAACGCGAAATCCAGCTCAGAGCTATTTAACTCCTGGGAGAAAATTGTCTGTCAGGTCTGGCCGCATGGGGATGTTCAGATAAACGAAGACACCCCTGCCGCCGCAGTTCACTCCCGAATAAAAGAATTGGAACGCGGAGTGCTTATCGTCGAGGCAGATCATCCTGGTTGGATTCAGATCCTCCAGACGAAACAAGTGGAACTTCTTCAGGCCATTCAAAACAAATGTCCCAAGTTGAACATCCGGGGCATAGCCTTCAGGCTGAGCCGGGAGACATTTCCCCCAAAAAGGAACTATTTATGAAAAAAAAGCGGCTTTCTCTGTCTATCCAGATACTAATTCTTTGTTTAGGCCTGGTCTTGATCATTTCCGCTACGGTAACGGCTATTTTTTATGTCAACATAAACCGTATCACAGAAGGTAACATCAGAGAAAAATCCAGACTCACTATGCAGTACATTAATGCCAATTTAACCGGGGCATTAACACCGTTCATTGATTTAGTAGAAAGCGGGGCGGCATTCATTGATGTCCTTCCGTCCCAAGGGGTAATGAATGATGTTTTTGTCAGTGTCGTAGGCGTGTACCCAAGTTTACTTGACATTTACTATGGCTCGGTTACTTCCATGTACGCGCCGGGAGGTGTCTGGGTTTGTGGCAGTGGCTGGTACCCGGATACAGACCCGGAATGGGATTATGAGTGGGATCCGCCAAAGCGGTTATGGCACCAGATTGCCGTTGCCAATCCGGACAAAGTAATGCTGGTAGAGCCTTATGTAGACGCGGATACAGGGGAAGTAGTTGTTACTTTTTCCCGTACGGTTAGAAACGAAGCGGGAGCCGTTACCGGGGTTATCGCTGTTGACGTAACATTGGATAAACTTTCAGACATTGTAACCAGTGATAAAATTACCGATGACGGTGCCACGGTTTTGGTGGAAAAAAACGGGCTTTTCATTGTCCATCCTGATCATTCCTACGTGTTGGAAAAAAATATTTTTGATGAAATGCCATCGATCGACAAAAATATA
>Ga0268262_10001884_pt1 | contig 24947 bp, 25 predicted proteins | sample TergutNc150P3_FD_190354 | JGI IMG/M metagenome (GOLD analysis project Ga0268262, IMG submission 190354) | Nasutitermes corniger P3 segment gut microbial community from laboratory colony in Florida, USA - Nc150 P3 (SPAdes) (version 2) | ecosystem: Host-associated > Arthropoda: Insects >...
GTAGATGACGACGGTATTCATCTTGAAATGGTGGAAGCGGTGTTATCAAACGGGTATGACGTATCAACCGCCAAATCGGGCAAAGAAGCGCTGGGCTTATTCTATCAGGGCCTTGTCCCTCAATTAATACTGTTGGACTTAATAATGCCGGATATGGACGGCTGGGATACTTACAAAAGAATAAAAAAAATAAGCGGCTTGCACGATACCCCGATAGCGTTTTTCACCGCTTCAAACAATCCGAAAGACATACAACACGCCCGCGAAATGGGCGCGGTTGATTACATCAAGAAGCCCTATGACAGAGACGATCTGTTACGCAGGGTGAATGAACAATTGGGAATGAGGAATGAGGAATTAGGGAAGAGGAAGATTTCTCGTGTTATTTTCCCCTCTCCGCAATCATCGAAATAATCACGGGAACCAGGCTTACAAAGAGAAGCGCGTATCCCGCGAGCGTCTGATGGGAATAGAACGCCCACCATAAATAAAAAAGTTAAGAAGATTATTCTCTTACTTTATTAGTTATTAGCTATTATTTATTATTTACCTTCTTCCCTTTTTTATTTGTTAATTGTTAATTGTTATTTGTTATTTTGTTTCACGCCTCGCGTTCTATGTTGTAATGTAGGCGGTTACGCCGCAGTTTTTCGTAACCCGCCGCATAAGTCGTTAGTAGCGGCTACTCACTACTATTTTCTTCCTCTGCGCCTCTGCGTCCTCCGCGAAAAGTCTTCTTCCCCTATTCCTCATTCCTCACTCCTAATTCCTAATTTTTTTTCTATCTGACTAAGTTCCCGTATCCTCGGCAGGGAGCAATTGCCGTGAACGTCGTTCTCGTCGAATAACAGGCCGTTGCCGCCAAAGGAGATAAAAACTTCCACATTGTGGGGGCTGTCGTCAATAAAGAGAACCTCAGAGGCGCTTACCCCGAGCTTGTTCAAGGCTCTGTCAAAAACATCTTTCCTCGGCTTGCCCTTGAAACCGTTCTGCCGTATGTCAAAAACATCTGTAAAAAGATCGGCAATTCCGAGTTTGCCCAGGATCAGATCGGCGTGTTCTCCCGGCGAGTTGGTGAGTATCGCTTTCGGAAGGGGGATATTGGCAAGCAGGGTGCGCAGTTTGTCATCGCGCTTAAGGGAATCCGCCTCGCCTGCGGGGTGTATTGCCGCCATGTAAGACTCGGTATCGGTAAAGCCCTTTTCCTCCATCAGCCATTCCAGGCAGGTTCCGTACCGGCGTATATTACCCTTGCGAATTTGCCGGATCTCTTCCTGGCTAATGCCCAAAAGGGCGGACGCGAATTTCCTGATACGCATAGAAACATTGTCCTCCAGCCCGTAACGGCAGGAGTAAAGGGTGTTGTCCAAATCAAACAGCAGATACTTAATCACAAATCAATTATAAAATAGCAAAGAGCAAAGAGCAAGGAGCAAAGAAAGAAAGGCCTGTCTTAACTTTGCTATTTGCTATTTGTTCTTTGTTTTGGTATTGTAGATCCATGCCCCTTTTAAAAATAAACGACGAGGCTATCAGGCGGGCGGCGGCGCATATTGTCTCAGGCGGGATCGCTGCTTTTCCGACAGAAACTGTGTACGGCCTCGGAGCGGACGCATTTAACCCCAACGCACTCGCCCTGATTTTTGAAATAAAAAAACGGCCCCGCTTTGACCCGCTGATTGTCCACATCGCCGCCCTTACTACGCTTGAAAAAGTCGCCGATCTTTCCTCGCTGGACACGGGCGCAAGAAAAAGGCTCGACCTGTTAACTGAAAATTTCTGGCCCGGCCCCCTCACCCTGATTCTGCCGAAACAGCAAACCGTCCCCGACCTTGCGACAAGCGGCATGCCTACGGTGGCGGTGCGCCTTCCCGCCCTGGCTTCGGCAAGACAGCTTATCGCCTTATCCTCCGGCTCGGTGGCTGCCCCGAGCGCGAACCCTTTCGGCTTTTTAAGCCCCACCAGCGCGGAGCACGTGCTGGCAATGCTTGGCGACAAGGTTGAAATTATCCTTGACGGCGGCCCGACACAGGTAGGGCTTGAATCTACCGTCCTTGATATTTGCAGCGGACAGCCCCGCATACTCAGGCCGGGCGGCATTCCCAAGGAGGCGATAGAGGCCGTGATCGGCCCCCTTGCCGAAAACACGGCGTTAGACGACACCGCCATTGATGGCGCCGCCGTTTACGGCGCCGACGCGAGCGGCGCAGTTTCCCCTGGCATGATGAAAAGCCACTACGCCCCTCGTGCCTGCCTGGAAGTATGCGATTTGGAAGCTATGTGCAAAACACCCTGCGAAGGCGGCAGCGCGTTTCTCTTTTTTGACGGAGCTTCACGGGACAAGTGGCAAAAAGAGCAGACCTACCCGCAGAATGTATTAATAAAAGTCCTCAGCAAAACAGGAAACAGTACCGAGGCTGCGGCGCATTTTTTTCAGTCGCTGCACGAACTGGACAAGCCGGAAATCAGCAGTATATACGCGCAGAGAGCGCCCGAGGAAGGGCTTGGCATAGCAATCAACGACAGGCTGGAAAAAGCGGCATACAAAAGAAAAGAGAAAAATGAAGAATGAAATTTCTTTGTTATCTATTCTCCGCCCCATACCCCCCATTCCTTGCTTCCTATCCCCTCTATACCCGTCGTGGTGATAACCGTGCGGTTGCGCCCGCTGCTCTTGGCGACATAGAGAGCCTTGTCGGCCAGATCGTACAGCGCGTCCATCTCATTGGAAGGGCCGCACGGAGCCATGTGCACGCCGATGCTGACGGTTACATAGGGCGCGGCCTGCGACTTGATATGGGGGATCTTAAGTTCAAGCACCATCTGGTTTAGCTTCGCGCAAAGATCTTTAACATTTTCAATATCATTCTCAAACCATATCATGGCGAATTCTTCACCGCCGACCCTCGCGTTGTAAACGCCCGTGCTCTCCTGCAGCTTTTTAAGTGCGCCGCCCAGTGTACGCAGGCACTCGTCGCCCATAAGATGGCCGTAATAATCATTATAATTTTTAAAAAAATCAATATCAAAAAGAGCGATGCACACATATTTGTCCGACTGGCGGTAATTGGTAAGGAACCTCTGAAAAGTCTGCTTAAAATCCCTGCGGTTTTTCAACTGGGTTAGTTCGTCTATGGTGCTCTGGTGATAATAATTGTCACGCTCGTTTTCAAATTTACTCGCTGTCGCTATCAGCGACATCCTGAACTTGGTGCTTTGCCAGCCGAAAAACAGGCCGATATATCCGGCAAACAGCACATTGACCAGATCTATGCTCCAGGTGTCGAAATGCTTGACTATAATGGTAGCCGTAATAAAAGCCGCCATCGCGACAATGTTAAGGGAAAAGATAAACAGGGGCGAGACCATATAGAGGAATAACGCGCAGATCAGTATCCCCATAAAAGACACCGCCAATGTTTCCGGGTCTGAGTATACGCTCAGATAGATGCCGAAGCTTATCACGTTCGTGTAATACACGGCGATCATCGCGTAAATAAACCCGTTGCTTATCGTCTTTCCCTGCTTGTGCTGGCGGCATTTATGGTTTAAAAATATACCCATGAACAGGGCGATAACCGCCGTTACAAGATACCAGACAAGCTTGCTGAAATTCCTTTCCATTAACAGGGGAGACAGCGCAAAAACAGAGGCGAGGACAAAAACCGAAAAACTTGCCTGGCGCAGGCCGTACAGGTTATCTATAAAGTTCCGTTTCAGGCATCTTTGGTAGTCCTCCTGTCCGAGGCCGTAAAAACGCCAAGTATTGAACGCCGCGCCTATGCGGCTAACCCATCTATTTTTAATTTTCTTGTTTCCTGTGGAAGAATTATAATATAAACCTGTGAAAAAAACAACAGAAAACATTAAGAATTAGGAATTAGGAGTTAGGAATGAGGAATAAAGAGAGGCTGGTATCATGGCTCCGATTTCCTAACCACGATTTATTTCTCATTCCTCATTCCTAATTTTTTTCTTGCCTGGCAGGCGTTCTTCTGGTATACTCTCCCTATATATGCAAGTAAGCACTTTTAAGCAGGGCATACGCCTTCCCATGCGGAAACACGCCACGGAAGGCAAACCGGTCGAACTGGCCCCTCTGCCGAAACAGGTGGTCATACCGGTTAACCAGCATTTCGGGGCGCCCAACCGCAGCCTGGTCAGCGTCGGCGACACGGTGGTGCGCGGGCAGAAAATAGCCGACGCGGCAAGCCCCGCGCCCAACGCCCTCGGCAGTTTTACCGTGCCGGTTCACGCTTCCATAAGCGGCAAGGTTGTAAAAATCGAGCCGAGGTTCCAGTCAAACAACACCGAGGGGCAGTGTATTATAATAGAAGCCGTCCCCGGCGAAGGACAGGGCAAAGAACAACTGCTCCCTCCGCTTGATCCCTTTACATGCACCAAAGAAGAAGCCCTTACGAGGATCAGGGAAGCGGGCATCGTCGGCATGGGAGGGGCGGGCTTTCCTTCGCATATAAAACTTTCCCCGCCGCCCGGCAAAAACATCGACCTGATCATCGCCGACGGGGCCGAATGCGAGCCGTACCTGACAACCGACGAAGCGGCAATGACAGAGAAACCCGACCTTCTGATAAAGGGCATCGCCATCGTAATGAGAATCACCGGCGTTAAGCGGGCATTCATAGGAATGGAGGACAACAAGAAAAACATCATCCCCATGCTGGAACAGGAGATACGGCTTGCCGAGGAGTCTCTCGGCGAATCCGGCGGCGAAATCTTCATCAGGCTCTGCCGCACCCTGTACCCCCAGGGAGGCGAGAAACTCCTGATCACGGCCCTTACCGGAAGGGAAGTGCCCTCTGGCGGCCTGCCCATGGACTCAGGCTGTATCGTGCAGAATGTCGGCTCCATTATCGCCATCGCCGAGGCATTCTACCTGGGCAAGCCCCTCATCGACCGCGACCTTACCGTTTCAGGCGGGGCCTGCAAGACGCCCAAAAATATCCGCGCCCCCATAGGCGCTTCGTTAAAGGACATGCCGCCTGAGTTTATGGACATAGATCAGGGCAGGCTTGCCAAGATACTGTACGGCGGCCCCATGATGGGCAACGCGGTTGCCTCTCTTGACGTGCCGATACAGAAAAACACCTCGGGAATTATCCTGATGACAAACGAGGAGACCTGTATAGATCCGGAAACGCCCTGTATCCGCTGCGGGCACTGCGTAAAGTACTGCTCCTGCCATCTTAGCCCGGTAATAATAAACAACAGCCTTGCGGCAGGCGATTTTGATTACGCCGTAAAGGCGGGCCTGCTTGACTGCATAGAATGCGGGAGCTGCGCGTATACATGCCCGGCTAGGATCAAACTGGTTCAGCGTTTCCGTGTCGGGAAACAAAAGTTAAAGATGTTAAAAAAATAAAACCCTGTGGGAGTTAATTATGGCAGATACTAAAACCGACAGCCAGCGAAAACCGGTTCTACCCTTGCTGGCGTCAAGCCCCCATATTGCCTCGCCTGTCAATTCCAGGATGCTGATGGGCAATATGCTTATCGCGCTGGCTCCGGTTTCCGTTTTTAGCGTTATCAATTTCGGGCTGCCCGCCCTGCTCAATATCATTGTCGCCGTGGTTTTCGCGGTCGGCGGCGAAGCCCTTTTCAGGCGCGCCACCCGCCAGGACATACGCGCCAAAGACCTTTCCGCAGGGGTTTCCGGCCTTTTGCTCGCCCTGATAATTCCCCCCTCGCTGCCCTTGTGGATGACGGCCCTCGGTTCGTTGTTTGCCGTAATAGTGGCGAAGGAATTTTTCGGCGGGCTTGGGGCGAACGTGTTTAACCCCGCCCTTGCAGGCAGGGCTTTCCTCGTGGTGAGTTTCCCCGCCGCAATGACGACGTGGCATACGCCGCAGGAACGTTTCCCCCTTGCCCTGACGGACGCGACCAGCGGGGCTTCCTATTTGGGATTGCTCAAGTCAGGGGCCGAGCCTGCCGCCTCCTACGCGGATATCTTAAAGGAACTTTTCTTCGGCTACCACGCAGGCAGCGCGGGCGAGACTTCGGGCCTGTTGATACTGGCGGCGTTTGCATACCTTGTTATCACAAAAACCATTGACTGGCGCGCGCCGGTCTCTATGATACTCACCGTTTTTGTCGTCGGCTTTTTGCTCGGCTTTGACCCCCTGCTCGCCGTGCTTTCCGGCGGGCTTCTCTTCGGCGCGGTATACATGACCACGGATTATGTGACAGCGCCGGTTCTCCCCTGGGGCAAGGTGATCTTCGGCGCGGGGGCGGGGCTTATCACCATACTGATACGGAAATTCGGCATTCTTCCGGAAGGGGTGTGTTATTCGATATTGATAATGAACTGCGCTGTTCCCTTCCTTAATAAACTGCTGCCGCGCAAATACGGCTTTGTGCCGAAGAAAACCAATGCTTCCGCAGGAAGCACCGCTTCCGCAGGGGGTGGCAAATGAAAAACATCGCGGGAATGATGAAACTCGGTATTATCCTCGCCGGTTACGCGGCGGTCGCGTGCGTGCTGCTGGCCTTTGTGTACGCGGGAACCAAAAAGATAATCGACGATCGCGCCATAGCCGACCAGCAACAGGCGTTAAAGGAAATTTTTCCTGACGCGGACAGCTTTGAGCCTGTGGAGGGCATTGCCAGCCCCGATTCATCGGTAACCATTATCAACGCATACGTCGCCAAACGGGACGGGGCGGTTGCGGGAATGGCGCTTACGGTGTCCCGGGCCAGCTATTCAGGCCCCGTCGTACTGATAACGGGTGTCAGCGTTGACAAATACATAACCGGCATAAAAATTATGGAACTATCGGACACTCCCGGGCTTGGGGCAAACGCCTCCTCGCCGACGTATTTTGTAGACAGGGCAAAGGGTATCACCTTTTACGGCCAGTTCACGGGAAAGAGCGCGAACGATCCGTTTGTTGTAAAGGGCGATGTCCACTCGATTACCGCGTCCACCATTACCAGCAGGGCCGTCTCAGTGGCGGTCAAGGCGGCGGGACAGGCCGCGACCGAATGGCTTTCTACCGGAGGTTCAAAATGAGCGAAATTTCTACGGCAAAACAAAACAGCGGATGGCGGCCCCTGTTTGTAATTTTTACCAACGGCCTTATCCGCGAAAACCCCCTGCTGATTCTGATGATCGGCCTCTGCTCCAGCCTTGCGGTGACCACGTCGGTCAGCAACGGGATAGGCATGGGGCTTTCGATGACCTTTGTGCTTTTGATGTCGGAACTGGTTATCAGCGCGTTCCGCAAGCTAATCCCCGATTCGATACGCATTCCCATTTTCATTATCGTTATCGCGGCCTTTACCACGGTTATCGACTATGTTCTCAAGGCGTGGTTCCCCGGACTGTCAAAGGCGATGGGCGTTTTCATACAGCTTATTGTTGTTAATTGTATTATCATGGGGCGCGTGGAAGGCTTTGCCTCAAAACGTCCGTTACTTGAAGTTATCCCGGACGCTCTGGGCATGGGGCTGGGCTTTACATGGGTTCTTGCCGGTATCGCGCTGATCCGCGAACTTTTGGGCAACGGCACTATTCTGAATTTCCAGGTGCTGCCCTCAAGCTACCAGCCGGTGCTTTTCTTTGTACTGCCGCCGGGCGGGTTCTTTGTTTTCGCCCTGTTTATCGCTCTTAATATTTACATCAAGTCGCGGCTAAAGGAGCCTGTTTCTGTCGATGACGGCGGCGGCTTCGGCTGTTGCAAAACAGACGATTGCGCCCATTGCGGCACGGGGGGTAAATAATGAACCTTTTCAAGATATTCCTCGCGGCATTTCTGATTGACAATGTCGTATTGATGCGTTTTATCGCGCTCTGCCCTTTTATCGGCATGAGCACCGACGAAGAAAAATCCGTGGGGATGGGGCTGGCTGTTGTTTTTGTTACGGTTATTGCCACTGTCGTTACCTGGCCGATTTACCGTTTCGTCCTTGAACCGCTGGGACTCGTGTTCCTGCAACTGCTGGTTTTTATCCTGGTAATCGCCTCGCTGGTGCAGCTTGTAGAGTATTTTCTTAAAAAATCCATGCCCGGCCTGTACAAGGGCATGGGGATTTACCTCGCGCTGATTACGACTAACTGCGGCATACTCGCCGTTACCCTGGACGTGATAAACAACACCTGCGTTTTTACCGGCAAGCCCTATACGTTTATCGAATCCGTTGTGTACGCGATAGGAGTCGCCCTGGGTTTCCTGCTTTCAATGCTGTTACTGGCGGGTATACGCAACCGGCTTAGGACAAGCCCTGTTCCCCAATTTCTTAAAGGGACGCCCGTGCTTTTTGTAGCCACGGCGCTGCTTTCAGTCGCCTTTATGGGCTTTAAGGGACTGGTGCAGTGATAATGAGCAAAGAGCAAAGAGCAATGAGCAATGAGCAAAGGAAGAGGGGAAAATAAATAATAGGTAACAGGTAACAAAGGAAGAAAAGGGGTCGGGGGGAGAAATGACAATTGTATTAATTACTGCTTTATTCGCGCTTGCTATTGCGTTTGTTCTTGGAACCAGCTTGGGGTTTTTCAAGGATTTCTTTGCCGTGCCGCAGGACCCCCTTGCGGCTAGTATACGCGAAGCCCTGCCCGGCGCGAACTGCGGGGCATGCGGGTTCCCCGGCTGCGAAAATTACGCGATAGCCATAGCCGCCGGAACCGCAGGGATCAGTTCCTGCTCGGTAGGCGGCGCGGCCCTTGTTGAAAAACTTGCCCGGATCACGGGAAAGGCAGGGGAAGCGGTGAAGCAGACCGTCGCTGTTCTTGCGTGCCAGGGTTCGTACATCCATACGCAGCAGAAGGGCGTTTATACCGGCATTGAAAACTGCCGTGGCGCAAAAATTTCGACAGGCGGGACAAGGCTTTGTTCTTTCGGCTGTCTCGGCTTCGGCGACTGCGTGAAGGTTTGCAAATTCGGCGCTCTTGGCATGGACGCGCAAAAGGGCCTGCCGGTGATTGATCTGGCGAAATGCACAGGCTGCGGGTTATGCATAACGGAATGCCCGCAGGCTATTATCAAGTCTGTCGCCAAAGACCAAAAAGGCGCGATGGTGTTTTGCTCCAACCGCAGCCCCAACAGGCAGCAAGTTGCCAAAAGCTGCAAAATATCCTGCATCAAATGCGGCCAGTGCGTAAAACAATGCCCCCAGCAGTGCATCGATCTAAGCACCAACATCCCCGTTATAGACCTGACAAAATGCACCTCATGCGGAACCTGCGTGGAAAAATGCCCCACAAAAGTAATAAAAATAAATAACAAATAACAGATAACAGATAACAAAGGAAGAAGCAAAGCGTACTATCTTAACTTTGTTATTTGTTACTTGTTATTTGTTATTTGGAACTGTTTTACCGCAAAAGTAGCCGTTTCCCGCAGATCGCCTACCGTTTCCTGCCTTAGGATTGCTATGCGGAAAATGGAGGCTTCTATAAAGCTGTATAAATAGCCGTCTGCGGTCTTTACGTTTACAGGTTTCAGTTTGCCGGTTTTTATCCCTTCTATCACCAGCGATGACAGGATATGCCTGAGCCGTAAAGTGCGGCGGCGGACGGGCTTTCCCGGATCGCCGGATCTTTTTGAAATGTGCAGAAGATAATCACGGATCACCGAAACCAGGCGGCGGTTTTCTTCGATATGACTGAAAATTTTCATTAATACTTCGATGATTTTTTGAATGCTGTCCAAAGAGGGATCGGAATGGATTAGCTGTATGTCTTCTTCAAGTTTCACGAGGAGCAGTTTGATGCTGTAATTGAAAATCTCTTTTTTGTTTTTAAAATACAGATACAGGGTGGTTCTTGTTATACTGCATTTGTCCGCGATTTTCTGAAAGGTCGCGTCCACATAGCCCTCCGTAATAAAAACGTCAAGGGCCTTTTCAAGTATTTCTTTACGCCTCTTCTCATGCTCCACTACAATCGACATGCTAACCTCCGCTGCCCAAGTTAAATTTTTTCATACTGGTAAAAATACGCGGGGACGGCGCCGCCGGTAATTTCACGGCATGAGTCCGCTTTCCTGCCGAAATATGACTCAAAGCCCGGATGATCGCTTATCACGGCAAGTTTCCAGCCGGGAAAATTCTTCGCCAAAACCGGCATCTCTTTATAAATTTCAATCGACGCGTCTATATTCCCCAGCCGCTTCCCGTACGGGGGATTAGTAATGATAAACCCACGGGGTTCTTCTCCAGACTCAAAGGGGGGCCGCGCCATATTCATGGGCGTTGTTGTAATTTCAGGCAATCTGCCCGCAGGCGGTCTGCCTCGGTTTTCGGCTGACGCGTGAACATTATTCAAATTTGACAAGGCAAGCGCGGAACACCTGGGGTCTTCATCGCTGCCGGCAAGGCGGATCAATCTTTCAAAATTGATCTTGCCGCGAAATTCGGCCCTGACAGTTTCCTCGATTTTTTTGTCCGCGACAAGCAGCCTGTCAATGGCGAAATCCAGAGCGGCCCCTGCCCGCGCAATTCCCGGGGCCATGTCCCAGGCGTACATCAGCGCCTCGGCAAGAATTGTTCCGGAGCCGCAAAAGGGATCGTAGAGCGGGTACTTGCGCTTCCAGCCCGAAAGCAGGAGCATCGCCGCCGCAGTGGTTTCCCTTAACGGGGCGACGCCGCCGTCCTTCCTGTAGCCCCGTTTAAAAAGCGGCTCCCCGCTTAAATCCAGCAGAAGGGAAACAGTGTCTTTTTCCACATAAACTCTTGCCTCCGCCGCTTCTTCCGTATCGGGAAGCCGCGAAAGCCCGGCGTGTTTGCAGAGCCTTTGCGCCGCCGCCTTGTGCGTTATCGACTGTATGCTCGTCTCCGCCTTTAGCCTTGACCCGCTTGAGCGCACCTTGACGATTTTTAGCCCCGCTTTTACCGGGACGTATTTTTCCCAGGGTACCGCCTCTGTTTCTTCAAAAAGCGCGTCAAAATCGGCGGCGTGAAAACGCCCCGCTTCCAGAAGCACCCGGTCGGCAGCCCTCAGCCCCATAAGCGAGCGGTACAGTCCCGTTATATCCGCCCTAAAGCGCACCTTGCCGTAGGCGGATTCTATAACGCTCAGGGCGAGTTTTTTCAGTTCGTTTGAGACGGCTTTTTCCGTACCCACGGCGCAGAGCGCGACGGCGTTGTAAAGCAGTTGCGTATTTTCCTGTTTTGCCACTTTTACAGTATAACATATTTTGTGTTTTTGTCATACAATAGGAACAAGGGAAAAGTGAAGAGTGAAAAGTGAAAAAAGGAAGAGGGGCGGGACAGAAATTAATTTCTTGATGGCGGCCTGAAAAAAATTCCAAAAATGGCTTGCAGAATTGGAAACGCGCCTGTAATATGTATATACTTATGGAGTGGTTATACCCATCCATAAATACTATTATGCTATGCCTTATGGTAGAAATTTGGTAAATAAAAGCATGGAGGTACGAAATGGCAGACAATGACATTGTTGCTTTCGGCATGACCGAAAAACAAGTTATTGACACGGCGGAAGCTCTTGCCCAGCAGACGGACAGCAACCATCCCGCAAAATCGGGGACTTATACGGATTTTCTCAATGCGGTAGATACCGGTCGGGAAATGCTCAGGAAGCATAAAAGCTATGGAAATAAACAATAAAGGAAGCAACATTGTCAGATACGCCTGTCTCCACTTACCGATTACTTCCCCATGCTGATATATTAAGCATAATAAAGAGTCTCGAAGTGACAATAGATGATTTTCTCAATTACACGTTAGGTTATGGGGGGAAAATAGAATATACTGTCTGTGCGCTTGATCTCCTGGACGTTATTATAAGAGTTGATAAAAGGCAGCATTATTTTAAGGTCTTCCATAATAACATGAATATCAACGAGGGTAAAAAAGCCGCTTTATTTGCTTATTGGATAGCAAAGTTACGGCCTATTAAGGTAATTGGGAAGCATATGAACACTGCGGGATATAATGATACCGTCAATGAGTTGTTTGCCATACATTATCTTATTTCCGCATTATGCGGCATTGGCAGAATACATTTAAAGGACGAGCATGGAGGCGTAGAATTATCACTTGATAACCCGTTTATAGAAAGGCTCCGGTATTCGCTCCGGTTTCGGAGCCTTCCGATTGATTCTATGATAGTACTGGCAGATTCTATAACCACCGATTCATTCAAAGAAGAGTAACCCATGATTTTCTTCCTCTGCGCCTCCGCGATCTCTGCGTGAGGTCTTCTTAGGGAAAAAAGGAAGAGGGGCGGGACAGAAACTATGATTTTTAAGAGATTAATGTGCCTTTTGGCTTTCCTTGTAAACGCTGCTCTCTATTCGCAAGATGCGGGGTATTACGATTCCGGAATGGCGGAAGGACTGACCGTTTACGGAGAATACGGGCCAAAATCGACAGAGGCATTTGTACTAAAAAAATTAAACGGACACCCGGAGGAGAGAAAACGGTTTATAGAAACAGACCTCCTTGAAAAAGCGGGATTCCGCAGGTCAGCCAACGCGCGGTACCGAAAAACGACCGCATCCGAAAAAGCGGCTTCCCTGGCATCTGACGCTGTCCGTTCCTTTACTCTTGGATTAGTGCCTATAGAAAGAAAACCGCTTTATGAAATAGAATATGACAGCCTGGAAGACGGAAAATTTTACAGTTTTGAATCGGTTGTTGTTAAAAGCAGATTTAATACTATTTCCTATGAAGTCTGGATTGTAATGAAACTGGAATATATGCTGCAAATAGAATTCAATAACGGGATAATAATACAGGACAGTATGGAATATTATACAAATGAAAATATAAAATTATTTGAAACATTAATACATAAACTCCCTGATTTTCCCGACAGTATCAGGCAGAGTAAAAACCGCTACACGGAAGAACTGACAAGAATTAAAGCCACCTTTGAGCGCTACAACAATCCAAGTGAAGATCAGTTAAGGGCGATGGAAAACCTGAAAGACGGACTCGGCCCCCTTAGGAATTAGGAATGAGGAGTGAGGAATGAGGAGTAAAGAATAACATGTACAGCCTGGGTATTGAAAATGTTATTATCGTTTCAGGGAATTTCGGCTACGTTCCCTTCATGGGATCGGTGTATCTGGACGGCGCGGCAATAGCCCAGGTTTGTAAGACAGACTGCCCGCAGGAATGCAGGGAACATATAGACGGAGGCGGCAAAATTCTAATGCCGGGGCTTGTGAACTGCCATTGCCACGGGGACATGACCCTGGCAAGGGGCTTCGGCGACGACATGACCTTGCGCGAACAGATAGAAGCCTTCCGTCCGCATAACTGGTTTTACCAGTTCATCAACGACGACGACAGGTATTACTCCCGGCAGCTTGGCTACTGCGAATCCCTTTTGGCGGGAACAACCTTTATCTGCGAGAACACGTACTGGAGCCTGGGAGAAAGGGCGGTCAGCGCGATGAGGGAGACCGGGATAAAGGGGGCGTTAGTCGAAGACATACGCTATGATTTTTCCAATTCAGATTCCTTTTTCCCTCAGCAGAAACTAAAGGATATTTCCTCGGCCTGCCGTGAAGCGGATATTGTCCCCGTAATAGGGCTTATGGCCGAAGAGGACTTTAATACCGACCGTTTGCGTAAAGCCTTTGACCTTTTGCAGGACGTTGATGCCATGCAAACCATGCACCTTGCCGAAAACGAATGGCGCAGAGACATTATCAAGGCGAAGTACGGCATGACGCCTGTAGAGTACCTGTCGCATAACGGTTTTCTCAACGGTAAATTCATAGGCTCGCATGTGGTATGCGTGACAGACAACGAGGTCTGCCTGTTACAGGAAGCGAACGTTAAGGTCGCCAACACTCCGTTATGCGAAATGAAGATCGCCGACGGTATCGCCCCCATCCCCGAGATGGTCAAAACGGGAGTCACCGTCGGGCTTGGCACGGACGGCGCGCTTTGGAACAACTCAAGCGACATTTTCAGGGAGATGAAGGCTATGGCGCTTCTGCACACCGTCAGCAAGGGTATCCGCAGCCTTTCCAAAAAAGACATTCTCGACATGGCAACCACGGGAGGCGCGGCTGTTTTCGGCAAGGAAGCCGAATTCGGCATGATCAAGGAGGGCATGAAAGCCGACATGATCCTAATAAATCCCGACAAGCCGCACATGCAGCCCCTGCTTTTGGGCAAAAACGAAAATGTCACTTCCGCCATTATTTTCAGCGCGACAGGGGCCGATGTTACAGACGTGTTTGTAAACGGCAAAAGGCTGGTAAAAGACGGCGCGTTAACGGGCGTGGACGTATCGGGCATTATGGAGAGGGTGAAGCAAACAGCGTACAAAATAGCAAAGAGCAATTAGCAATTAGCAAAGGAAGAAGCGGAGAGTTTTTAACTTTGCTATTTGCTATTTGCTATTTGCTCTTTGCTATTTTGTATTTAGTATTTAAACTCGCTGTCGCCGATAAACTCCCTTAGTATGCTGGTTCCCGGTACGAACTGCGGCGATATGGGGGCGAAGTTTTCCAGGAACGAATAGAGGCGCGACGCCTCGGCGTACTCGCGCTGGCCGGGCTTTACCGCCCGCAAAATGGGGTCGGCGTAGTATTTCAGCACGGAAAGCTCGTAATCAAGGGCGGAATTGAAAGCGGCGTCGGCGGTGTTCTGGTACGGGAATATGTGTTTGCGCTCCCCGGCCTGCACGTTAGGCCACATTTTGATCGTCCCCGCCGCGTCTTTGCCCCGGAACTGGTAGTCGCGCACCATGCGGCGCAACAGCCGGTTGTCGCTTGTGGGAATGCGGTTGTGGCCGTCGAGATTCAACTGGGTAAGGGCGGAAACATACACCTTAAACTTGGTGTCGCGGGGAATGTCAGGGGTAAGGTCGTCGTTAAGGGCGTGAATACCCTCGACAATAAGCACGGTGCGCCTTTCGTCCATGCGAATTTTTTTACCGGGCGTGCCGGAGCGCATACTCGTCTTAAAATCGTATTCAGGCACGGTTACCTCTTCGCCCCTGTACAGCGCCAGAAGATGATCGTTTAACAGGGGGATGTCCAGCGCTTCAAGACATTCGTAGTCCGGATCGCCTTTTTCATCCTTCGGAGTCCTGTCATTCCCCACGTAATAATTGTCAAGGCTGATGGCAATGGGCTTTATCCCCAATACCAAAAGTTCAATGGAGAGCCGTTTCGCGCTTGTGGTCTTGCCCGAGCTTGAAGGCCCGGCAATCAGGACGGTTTTTACCGTGTCCTTCCGTTCGTATATCTGCTCCGCTATGTCCGACATTTTCCTGGCCTGGTGCGCCTCGGCGATTCTGACGTAGTCGCGGATATTCCTTTTAGCGACAAGGGAATTCAGATCGCCCACTACCCGCACCCCCACTATGCGGCCCCATTTTTTATACTCGTTGTAAACTTCAAAAATTTTCGGCTCGTCCGCAAAGGGGCCTACGGTCATGCCTTTGCCTATCGCCGGGAAGCGGAGCAGGAAGCCCTCCTGATAGGGCATCAGCTTGAAGGCCGAAAGCAGGCCGGTACGCGGAACCAGGGGTTCAACGTAAATATCAAGGTGGTTTTTACATTCGTTTACCTTTATCCGCGAAGTGCCGCGCTGGTCCAAAAGCAGGGCGGTGTCCGTCTGGTTGTTTTTTCTGAAAACCTCAAGGGCTTCCTCATAGGCCAGATACTTGAACGTGATTGGAAGGTCTTCCTTTACCAGGGCTTCCATTTTTTCCTGAAGGGCGGCGATCTCTTTTTCGGCGGGGGTACCGCCTGAATCGAACGTGTAGTAGTAGCTGTTCCCCAGAGAATGGCCGACGTAGAGGCTCCTGTCCCGGAAAAGCTCTCGCGCCGCAATGTCAAGAAGGAAGGAAAGGGAACGGCGGTAGATCATCGCCCCTTCGGGAGAGTCCGCCAGCACCGGTTCCAGCCTGGAGTTGACCTCCAGCCTTGTTTTTAAAGGGCGGATTTCATTGTTCACCCTCAGCGCGATAACGGTATTTTCCGCAATGCCGAAATGCGGCAGAAGCGTGTCGGCGATAATGCCGAACGGGCAGTCAAAAGTTTTGTCTGAACCCAAAGTTACTTTTATGTCGCTCATGTCGTTTCCTCTTTATCAAAGAGCAAAGTTAAGACCTTTCTTTATCTCTCTTTTCTTCCTTTGCTCTTTGCTACCTGCTCTTTGCTATTTGTTATTGTATTATCTTATCTATAATAATATTGACCTCTTCAATAAGTATGCCCGTGTACCGTTCAATATTATCTATAACATAATTTTGCAGTTCGTGCATATTGCCTCCGAGCTGTATGTCGTAAGGCACGTCGATGGTGATCACGAAGCTGTAACCCATTTCATTGTCGCGCACCAGTATTTTTTTAATCCTGATATTCTGGTTGTATTCATCGACGCAGTGTATGACCATCTGGCTTAACGCCGCTTCGGAAATAATAACCTTGCCCCTTTTTGAATATTCGGGCCGCACTACCGATTTCTCATGGACGCTCGGCGTGGGGCCTATGCCTTTCGGGGCCATGCTTTTCTTGAATATCCGTATCGCGTCATGAAAAATGCCCGGATAATTGCGCTTGATTTCGATGGACGGGACGGGTATTACGTGTTTGCCTTCTATGCGGCGCGTCCTGATTGCCTTGTCAATTTCTTCCTGGCTGGCTATGTCTTCGATTTTTATAATTTTTCTCGGAGGGGGCATTTGCAGCCTTGCCGCTATCTTGTTGACCATTTTGTCGGACGTTCCCAGGACGAGTATTTTCCTGATTTTTTCGCTCTGGAGTTTGCGGGCAACTTCGTCGCGGTGGCTTTTTTCATCAAACAGCGCCACTTTTACGGCGGCAAGGAAGGTTCTTTCCTTTTTTGCCGAATGCCCGGCCAGTATCTTGTTTTCCTTTATCAAAAGCCCGTCGTCAATGATGTATTCGATTCCGTATTTTTGGGCTACCAGCTTGGCGCGGAAGCTTTTTCCCGTACCGCTTTCGCCGACCAGCGCGAATACTTTTATCCGTTTAAGTGCGAAAAGAAAATCAAAAATCACTGCCCGCGCCTCATTATGGTAATGATAACAAAGGAAGGGGGAAGAGGGAAGAGGGGGGGGAATTCAAATTAGGAAGGAGGAATGAGGAATGAGGAATGAGGGAGCCTCTTCTGAATTGTCTGAATTGTCTTTATTCCTAATTCCTCACTCCTAATTCCTCATTTTGTTGTGCGTCATTGCTAAAACACTCAAAATAGCTTAAATTTATGCCGTTACTTATAATAGGGGAGATTCTTAAAACATTGAAATACCGATATTTACTTTGCCTGCTGCTTATTATGCCCGGACTGGGGAGGCTTGAAGCCCAGTCAGTATCATCTACCGCAACCGCGGCCGCGCTTTATGAGCGGGGCAGAAGCTACATGGCGCGGGAGGAATGGTACTCCGCCACCGAAACCCTGCTTGACTGCCTGCGTCACAACCCCGCCCACGCCGAGGGAACCGCAGCCCTTGCGGAATGTTACTACGAGCTGGGCGAATTTGACGAAGCCTTAAACTGGGTGCGGAAAGCGAGGATTTTGGCGCGGGGAAATACCGCTATCACCAACCTGGAAGCCGTCACCCTTGTCGCCCTGGGCAGGCTGGACGCGGCGGCGGCGGTTATCTCCGAACTGCTCGCCCGCGAACCGTATAACCGAGAGGCGCTGTTTACAGCCGGGGAACTGGATGTCGCAAGGGGCAGAACCTCGGAAGCCCTGCTCCGCTTCCGCGACGCGTCGCGCCGTTACCCTGACGACAAACGCCTGCTGATATCGCTGGCCCTGGTTTCAGGCTCGCTGGGCGACAATGAAGGGGCGCTTTCGTTCATTAACCGGGCGCTTTTACAGCATCCCGATGAATACCGCGTGTTTTACTACGCCGCCTATGTCAACGCCAACGCGAACAACATGGTACAGGCTATCCGCTACGCGGAAATGGCCCTTAACCACAGGCCCGGCTTTGAACCGGCCAGATCGCTGCTCGCGAAGCTCAGGTTCCGTAACGGCCAATTCGCGGAGGCGGCGCGGCTCGCCGACGAGACGATTGCGGCTAACCGCGAAGACCTGGCGGCCTGGTATCTTAAAGGGCTTTCCTTTATACGGCTCGGGCGGGGGGAGGATTCCCTCACCGTGCTTGGCAACGCGCTCTCCATTGATCCCAATGACGAATTCATCCGCGTGGCCATGGAAGACACCCTTATTTCCATCACCAGCCTTGAGGACCCGCGCCGCCGCCCCTGGGCGAAATGGCATTTTGACCGGGCAAGGGACTTCCGTTCCCGCAACCTTATAGATCAGGCCCTTTTTGAATACAGGCGCGGGCTTCGCCTTAACCCTTATGCCGTTGACCGCCGCGAATACGCCGACATACTGCGTTTACAGGGCTTTCCGGCGCGTTTCCTTGAGGAACTCCGCCTGTTGCAGGATCAGGGAATCGCCGACCGCAGTATGAACGACGCGGTGGAAACTTTCACATCCCTGCTTTCGGGCGCGATGTTTCAGCGCTGGCACGTTAACCCCGCCGAGATTGACGGGCGGCACTGGAGGGTCGCCGTGTTTTCGCTCGTCGGGCAGTCCAGCTACCGCCATGTTGACGCGGGGGCGGTCGCATCCTCATACATAAGGGAAATTCTGGTACACGACCGCGCCATTATCCCCATGCCCCTGGAAGTCAAACAGCCGTCGTTTTCGCAGGCGTTCCGCACGGCAAGGGAAGCAAACGCCGACTTTTTCCTGATAGTTTCAACAATGGAAAACGAGCGCGACATATCCCTGAAAGGCGAGTTATTTGTCGGCAGGACAGGCGCGGTAGCGGCTTCTTTTTACACCTACCGCACGGGCGTGGACAGGCTGCGCAACGCCTCGCGGGGCATTGTCGAACATCTGGGGAACGCCCTCCCCCTTCGGGGCAGGCTTTTACAGCGGCGCCAGGCTCAAGGCTTGATCGACAAGGGCCGCGCCGACAAAGTTAAGGAAGGCGTTGTTTACGATATTGTCAAAAAAGACCGGTTCCAACTGGCGAACCAGGGTATCGGCCTGGTCTATTCGCCCGAGGACATGGTAGGGACAATAACAATTGAAACTGTTGACGAGGTAGTTGCCTCTGGAAGGCTTGCCCGCAACGGTTTCTTTGACCGCATAGAGGAAGGCGACGAGGTTTTCTTCATCCCGGAAGGCGGGTATAAACCCCCGGCCGAGGCGGCGGCGAACCCTGAACTCAGGGCTCTGTTACGTAGCTTAAGATGAGAAAAATGAGGAGGGAAGAAAATGAAGGGGGAAGAAAATTAGGAATGAGGAGTGAGGAATTAGGAATAAATAATAGAGGTAAGAGCGATACTTCTTATTTATATTCCTAACTCCTCATTCCTAATTCCTCATTTTTTTTCGCCTTCCTAATTTTTTATGGCAAGGATTTTAGACACATCTGAACTGATACCCGTAATTGCCGCGCTTGCGAAAAAGGCCTGTTACGAACTGGGCGATGACGTAATCGCTTCCCTGCGCGAGGCGCAAAACAGGGAAGAATCTCCCTACGGCAAGGACTGCCTGCGCCAGCTTGTCGAAAATGCCGAATACGCGAAAAAAGAACAGATCGCCTGCTGCCAGGACACAGGAACCTGCAATGTCGTGCTGGAAATCGGACAGGAAGTTTCCTGGAAAGGCATGCCCCTTTTCGACGCGGTTAACGAAGGCGTGCGGCGGGGTTACGAGGAAGGCTATCTAAGGAAATCCATGGTGGCGGACCCATTTGACAGGGTCAACACTGGCGACAATACCCCGGCAATGCTGCACACGGAAATAGTAGTGGGCGGCAGGGTCTCGGTCACCGTCATGCCAAAAGGCGGCGGCTGTGAAAATATGGGGGCGTTTTGCACGCTGCTGCCCTCGGACGGGGCGCAGGGTGTAAAAGATTTTGTAATACAGACGGTGGACAGGGCCGGGGGGAAGCCCTGCCCTCCCTTGCTTGTGGGCGTAGGTGTCGGCGGCAGCATGGACAAGTGCGTGTGGCTTGCGAAGAAGGCCCTGCTCCGTCCTATTGGCAGCCGCAATCCCAGCCCCTTCTACTCAAGCCTTGAAACTGAACTCCTTGAAAAGATAAACAATTTAGGCATAGGCCCCATGGGGACAGGCGGCAGGATCACAGCCCTGGACGTGCATGTCGAATACTCCCCATGTCATATAACAGCCCTGCCTGTGGCGGTAAACCTCCAGTGCCATGCCAGCCGCGTTGCCAGTGCCGAGTTATAGGGGAGTGGGGAAAATTAGGAATTAGGAGTGAGGAATTAGGAATAAAGGAAATTAAGAATCATCGTCTTATTCTTTATTCCTCATTCCTAATTCCTCATTCCTAATTTTTTTCCCAGCCCCTAAAAATAAACTATAAGGAATTATATATGGAAACGAAAATTATTCAGCTTACGACACCGTTGAGCCGTGCGGATATTGCCGGGCTTGAAATCGGGGATATTGTCGAACTTAGCGGGTTCATTTACACGGCCAGAGACGCGGCGCATAAGCGCATGGAAAGCGCGTGGAAACAGGGGTTGCCACTTCCGGTGGATCTTAAAGGCCAGCTTGTCTTTTATGCCGGGCCTTGCCCCGCCAAACCGGGCCACGCCGTGGGTTCCATCGCCCCGACAACCAGTATGCGAATGGACGGCTTTGTCGAGATGACCTTTGAACTTGGCCTTGTCGGGATGATTGGCAAGGGGGATCGCTCTGATTTTGTTCCCGGTCTCTGCAAAAAATACGGCGGGATTTATTTTCTCGGCATCGGAGGAGCCTCGGCTCTGATTTCAAAACAGGTAAAAAGCTGCGAAGTTGTCGCATGGGAAGATTTGGGAACCGAATCCGTCAAAAAGCTGGAGGTCGAAAAATTACGCTTGATAGTTGGCATAGATTCCCAGGGCAGGGTTTTTCAGGACAGGGAAATCGCTAAGTACCGGAGATAAAATCCCAAATTTCCCTCAATTGCACGATAACCGTGCCGGCTTCCGCCGCCATCCGCTCAAGGTACAGCCTCACCAGGCCGAACAGGCTGACGATGACGGCTCCGGCGTGATTCACTAACGCGCTCTTTATCCTCGCAAGACCCGCTTTCTTCGCAATTTTTCCCACAAGGATCATTCCGCCTTTACTTTCTATGATTTCTGCGGCAGACTCTATTTTGATCACGTTTTTTCTCCTTGTTAGTTTTTTTGTGCAATTAAACTATAACATAAAAAGAAAAAACGTGGTCGTTTTTTTCACCTGTTGAGTGATTTGATTTTCTATCTAACTCTTTATCCTATAAGGATTTAGGTGGTTCCTTTATACGAAAAACAAAAAATCCTTGTTGTAGATGACGACGGTATTCATCTTGAAATGGTGGAAGCGGTGTTATCAAACGGGTATGACGTATCAACCGCCAAATCGGGCAAAGAAGCGCTGGGCTTATTCTATCAGGGCCTTGTCCCTCAATTCTCCGCAATCATCGAAATAATCACGGGTACCAGGCTAACAAAGAGAAGCACGTATCCCGCGAGCGTCTGATGGGAATAGAACGCCCACCACGACGTGCTGGCGATTAAAGGCTGGGCGGCGGCTGACAGTGTTGAAAGGACAGTAACATACCAGCGGCGGTACTTGAAAATAAAACCGATAAAAAAAGACATGCCAAGCGCCTGGACAGTCCAAAGCAGGGGGACGAGAACCAGCATAAGCGGCGAATACAGCGAAGACCCGTCAACCGAAAAGTACAGACCCAGCGGGACAAGCCATAGCAGGGCGAAACCGGCGTAATCCAGGCTGTCAGGAAACACCCCCTTCTTAACCAGCAGCAGGGCTGCTACAAGAGGGACAATTACCGGCAGGCTTACAATGTCAACAAAACCTCCCAGCCAGCGGGAAAAACCCAGGCCGCCGGCAGTTACAAGCGGGCCTGAAATATACCGGACAAGAACGGCGGCGCAGCCCAGAAGCAGCGCCCATAACCACTTGCAGGTTTGCGCGCTGGAAACCGAACGCCTGAAAAAGTAAAACAAGGGTATCCACAAAAGGCAAAAAAAACTCATACTGTATTGTATACGCCGCCTGTGGAAAATAGCAAGATAAACCGTTATACTTTGACGCATGTCTTTACATGACGAAATCCGGTCTTTCCTGGCAGGCATGATTCTGTCGCATTCGGGCTGGCGCGGGATATTCTCCGTTTCCGCAGATGAAGAAGACCGCACAGGCGAAATCAGCGCGGCGCAGGGAATCATAGCGGCAGGAGCCGCCGTGGTGTTTGCCGAATACCTGCGGACTAAGGGCGGCGCGGGCAAAACCGGAACGCCTGTAGCCCTTGTCGGGCGCGACAGCAGGCCCAGCGGCACCCGCCTGGCGGACATTGTAAACGCGGCTTTAATGTCGCATAACTGCGAGACGCGCTTTTCCGGCATTACAGCCGCGCCTGAAATTATGGCATGGGCAAGAAGCCTTGAGCCACTGCCAAATATCTGCGGCTTCATCTACATATCGGCAAGCCACAACCCCATAGGGCACAACGGTTTTAAGTTCGGCCTAACAGACGGCGGCGTTCTTCCGGCGCAGGAGATGGCGGTATTGTCGGCGAATCTCCGCGCCCTGCTGGCCGATCCTGACAGCACGGCGCGTTTGGAAGAATTTTTAACCACGGAGTTACACGGAGTTACACGGAGGGAAGAGGAATCCCTTTCTTCCTCCTCTGCGTCCTCTGCAAAAAAGGAAGCCCTGAACGCATACTTTAAATTCTGCGACGAAGTTGCATGGGGCGACGGCGGCGACATAGCCGGGGCGTTACAGAAAGGCATCGCGGAGAAGCCCCTCGGCGTATGCTGCGATTTTAACGGTTCGGCAAGATGCGCGTCCATTGACAGGGATTTCTTTGCCCGATTGGGGATCGGGTTCAGGGCGATAAACGACAGACCCGGCGAAATCGCCCACAGGATCATCCCCGAAGGCGAATCCCTTGAGCCGTGCCGCATACTCCTTGAGGAAACGCGCCGTAGCGATCCCCGCTTCTGTCTGGGCTATGTGCCTGACTGCGACGGCGACAGGGGCAATCTTGTCGTGTGGGACGGCAAACTGGAAAAAGCCCGCGCCCTGGAAGCCCAGGAGGTCTTCGCCCTAGCCTGTGTCGCCGAGCTTGCCCAACTCGCGCGGGCCGCAGGCACGTCGCCTAACGAGAGAGCGCTGTCAAAAGTTGCCGTTGCGGTAAACGACCCTACTTCTTTCCGCATAGAGCGCGTTGCCGAAGCCTTCGGCGCTTCGGTTTTCCGCGCCGAAACAGGAGAGGCCAACGTGGTGGCCCTTGCCCGCAAACTTCGTAAAGAATCTTATACTGTACGCATCCTCGGGGAAGGCTCAAACGGGGGCAACATCACCCACCCCTCTGCGGTACGCGACCCGCTCAACACCGTGCTGGCCCTGGCAAAACTCCTCCTGGTAAAGGCGGAGGGCGGCAAGCCGGGCCTGTTTGAGTTATGGTGCGATTTGACAGGACAGGCTTACAATGACGGTTTCAGCATGGGCGATATTATCGCGAGCCTGCCGCAGTTTACCACTACGGCGGTCTCCGCCCCTGAAGCGGCGTTGAAAATAAGCAGCGCGGATCACGGCGCGTTAAAAGGCCGTTACCAGAAAATATTCACAGCAGAATGGGAAAAACGCAAAGAACGGCTAAAAGACCGTTACGGCATATACAGATGGGAAGCGAAAGCGTACAATGGGATTGAGGAACAGGACGTGTCCGCCGATTTCTCGAAAGCCGGAAAGGGGGGCTTAAAAATATGCTTCCTCAATTCCGGCGGCAGGCCCGCCGCCTCGTTATGGATGAGGGGATCGGCCACCGAGCCGCTATTCCGTATCATGGCGGACGCCGAGGGGACGGACAGACAATTTGAACAGGAACTGATAAGCTGGCAGAGGGACATGACAACAGCGGCTGACAAACCGCAAGCAAACAGGAGCTAACATGGGACTAAGGGGCGAACTTTTCTCGACAAGGGTTATTCTGCAAAACAGGACGTATTTTTTCAACGTCAAGGAAAACCGGACGGGCGATCTCTATTTGAACATTGTGGAGAGCAAGAACCGCGAAACAGGCGGCTTTGACCGCCAGTCGGTTATTTTATTTGCCGACGATCTTCAGGAATTCCTCAAGGGCTTTGACGAATCCCTGCGCGTTCTGGAAAAGGAAACGCGCGAGCGCCGCCGTACTTCGCGGGCCGCCGTCCGCGAGGCGAAAACAGAAACCGCCGGAGAAGAGGACGACAAGCCCGACAGAGGCGGCAGGGAAGGCCGGAAAGCAGGCCCCAAAACGGGCCGTTCCGAAAGGCCGCGAAAAGACCGCCCGCCGAGAAGCGGCAAGCGGATAGTGGTGAGGAAGAAATAAATCAATTAGCAGTTAGCAATGCAATGTCAACAAGTTAAGGCCTCAACAGTTAGATTTATGGTTATGGTGAAATTTTACTCTGCGCGGGAATGGAGTCCTGGGCAGGGAACGGTTAGGGCGTATCGGAATGAGCCTCTTCTTAAGCAGGCTGAGTATTTCATCGAACATCGCAGAGCGTTTCCTGTCATCGTCTTCAATCAGTGTTTTTACCAGCCTGTCTTTTAACACCCCTATCTCGTGGTTCACATTTATCTGGTATTGATATTTGTTCTCTTTCCGCTCCTGCTCCGTCTCTACATCCGCCTGCGCCTCACGGTAAAAATCAGCCGCTATATTCGCTAATGTCATTGTCGCATAGAAATCCTGCCGGATGTTGTCCACAAGCTTGCCGGAAAAGTTCTCTATCTCAAGCTTCTTCTTAATCACATCGTATTTTGTTTCAATAGGCCAGCGCTTGAAATACAGCCACTTAAAATCTTCCACCCCGTACCTTGTATCGGTAAGGCTGGTTATCAGCGTCTCCGTCTCCTTGCTGTCAAGCTCCAGCTTTATCACCCGTACCGGTATCCGCTTCTTGCCGTACTCAAGCTCAATCCGG
>Ga0268262_10001885_pt1 | contig 24944 bp, 23 predicted proteins | sample TergutNc150P3_FD_190354 | JGI IMG/M metagenome (GOLD analysis project Ga0268262, IMG submission 190354) | Nasutitermes corniger P3 segment gut microbial community from laboratory colony in Florida, USA - Nc150 P3 (SPAdes) (version 2) | ecosystem: Host-associated > Arthropoda: Insects >...
ACCTTTATGGCTTTCCCAACTTCGGCTCGGTATTGAAAACCGCCTGTTTCAACTATTGAATACATTTTTGGTATTCCTTTGGGTTTAATGAGCTATTAAATATAGTAAATTTTGGGGAATTTGTCAAATTTTTTTGGGATTTCACATTTTTTTATGCTTTTCTATGCTGGAAATTATGTTGCCGAAATCTGCGTTACGCAAGCCATCTGCCAATTCTTTTTTTGCCTCGGCTTCGTTTTCCTGCATTCCTATGAATTCCGCTGTGATTTTCAATGCGGCTAGCAATTTGCCATTGCAATCGGTGAGCGTTAATGTAGGTAAATAAGAACACATTATTTGGTCGTCAATTCGCTTGCAGGAGGGCCTGTTGGCGCTTATGGTTATGCCATTGCCTGAGCAAGGCGTTTTTTGAACCCCTATTGACTGCAATTTTTCATACATTGCTATGCCTATCACATCTCTATTATCCATCCAATGCAGAGTTCTGTCTTCGTTTTTTCCAACTTGTTTTTTAGCTGGCTCGGCTTGGACTTTAGAGACTGTAGAAACTGTGGAGACTGTAGCTCGTTTTGCTGAATCTACTAACTTTCGCTGCTCTCTTGGCTTGTTTGCAATTGAGTCTTTGTAGCGTATAATTGAATCTTTATAATTCGCAATGGAATCTGCTTTTTGTTTTCCCGATTGAATTTCCAATATTTTTTGCTGGTTCATAAAATATAAATAGGCTCCTCCGGTTGCAAGGAGCGCTATTGATAAAAAAGAAATAAAAGAAATGATTTTAATTTTGTGCCTGATTGTCCAGCTCGGTTTTGAGATTAAAAATTTTTGCTTTAGATTTGCATACATAGCCTCAAAATATTTTGGATTTAAGTCTATGCCATTTTTCCTAGCTAAATCTTCAACGTCTGTAGGCAATGGTTTTTTAGGCCACTGGAAACCGTCTAGGATAATCGGAACAATATTTTTTTCCTCAGCAATGGCGCAGGCTATTTCTCGCCGTACCCAATCGTCTTTCGGGTTGCATTCCGGCTCATAAAATCTATCAAAAACACCGGGATTCAGCACAACCACAAAATCTCGGCATTTTTTTACCCTGCTTTCCAATTCGCTGTCAAAATTTCCTCTTTCCAGAGTGTCCATGTCAAAAGAAACCGAATATCCATCAAGCCTTAGCCTGTCGTAAAGCAATTTGGCGGAATCAAATCCGCCTTTGCGCCTATACGAAATGAATATGTCGAATTTCTTTGGCATTTTGTTTTACATTTGCCATCTTTCATCAGTGTCGCTTTGCATAATGGGAACGCCTCTTTCAATATCAAGCACGCGAACCTGCAAACGGCGCATTGCACCGGCACCAGTTATGCCTATAATGACAATAGTTTTTGCGCCTGCGGCATTGCCCAACTTTACCATTTCTGCATCGTTCACAGCACCGGATACTTGAATTTTTTGCTCCGCTTCAATTAGTGCGGCATTTTGCCTATCCACAAGAGCTATCCCTTTGCGGATGAATCCTGCGGTTATGTTATCAACAACAGCCTCCACCATAGTATTGCCGGGGGAGCTGTTATGGAGCCACACTATTGATTCGCCCGGAAGAACTTTTTGTATTTCTTCGCTTGCAAATGCCGTAACCCTGTCCACAGGGCTCTGAACCTGAGCTTCTTCTCGTTCGTTGGCGGCAAGTTTTGCTTTGGCTTCCAAAATATTGTTTAAAACAGCAATTCTCAATTGTAATGTGGGATTTCCAGTCTCGTCATAAACTTTTTGCACAAGTTTCAGCGCAGATTCTGGATCGCCAGTTGCTTCATACATAATAGAGGCATTTTCTGCCGCCGCTGCGCTTTTATACTGTTCATAAATTCCAAGATAGGCCTGAAGGGCGACTTTGTAATTTTGTGCTTTCACCTGTTCCATAGCCTGTTTCATTTCCGCTTTTGCAGCATCATTGTTTTTCTCTTCTGCAAATACACGTTGTTCCATAGTTGTATAAGGGGCTATATCTTGGCGGACAGAGGCCATCTCTCTAACAAGAGCATCCCTCAAAAGTCCGTCTGCGGAAGGGTAGCCATCGCGAGCAGAACTACTAGCAGTTCCTTTCTTGGAAACAGGTCCGATAAGCCTTCCATCCCTAGCCACCTTAAGGGAGTAATTAAATTCAACCTCCACTCTGGTGTAATAAGTAGTGACAGGAGGATAGTAGTTCCCTTTCTTGTCTGTCCACCCTGGTTGCGTTTCTGATTTTTGCTCCGCATTAGCTCGCGTTATCCGCCCGATAAACATGGCATCCACATAGCTTTCAACGCTTTGGTTGGTTGCCTGAAGACGCAGTATTTCCTGAGCATCTACCAAAGTAAATTTGTTTGTTCCACTAACATTGTCGGCTGCTGCCGAAGTGGCGTAAGCAGCTAAAGCACTATAGGAGGGGCTATCGTATGCAAATGGCATAACTGCTATGCGCTTGATGCCAGTTGTGTTTAAGGTTGATGGTCGCTCCACCCGCACTGGAATCCTTGTGGGTCCGCAACCTGTGAGTGTTAAAACCAGCAACATGAATAATGTTATGGTTTTCCAATTAGCAGCTACTTCTGCAGTTATAGATTTGTTCATAATAAACCTCCTTGTTTGATTGTTATTTGAACAGTTATACTCATAAATCCCCCAGGATTTTATCCTTAACCTTAGCCCACACGTCTAAAGCAGCAGACCTGAAAGCTTTTTCTCCAGCATTCTCTGCGTTTAAACCGCCCTCTTTAGGCCCTGTGATGCTTGTGGTAATTTCGTCTATATTTGCTTTTGCATTTGTCAAAACAATTTTTACGCAGGCATTTGCATAGTGAAGATTGTTATTTGACCTAAGATTGCAAACGCTAGCATCTATTTTAAGAATATAGTTCGCTTCTTCGCTTTTTTCGGTCATTCTAACTTCGTTATCATAAAGAATCGTTTGCAAACCGGGCACAATAATGTCTGCTTTTCTGTGCAGTATTTTTTCTGTACCCGTGACTAAAACCACTACGGCATCTTTAACCCCTATAACTTTCATACTGCCTGTAGCCGCCTCTGCCTTAACAGTAGCTATTTCTTTGAGTAGTTCGCTTGCTCGCTCGCTTTGGGAGCGTTCAAGGCCATTTTTGGCATCAACGGTTAACAGCAAGATTCTGTGATTGGCGGTGGATTCCACAGCTTTTTTTGCTTCGGATAATTTTATCAACGCTTCATTTCTTTTGCCAAGATCAACCAGTTGCCTTGAGAGGGCAACGCTATGCATAGCTTCGCTTAAATTCAGTTCTATCATCTGAGCGTAATAAGCTGCCAAATCAGATTTTTTTACTGCCGCAAAGGCATATATTTTTTTCTTGCCTGAATCGTGGTACGAGTTTGTGAAAGTGTTGATCAATTCGGCACCAGCGGTAACTTTGATTGTTTCCGCAAAAATTTTGCTTATTGTTTCGTTGCTTAAGCCATTGTTTGATTTAAGTTCGCTTTTCGTTTCTGTTTCTGTTCGGCTAGATACATCCATTCTTATGCTTTCCACCATTTTGCTGCGTGCCTGTTGCTCCAAAACGCTCCGAGATTTCGCTACATTTTCTCTGTATCCTAGCGTGTCTTCAGCAAAACCCAAATACCAATCATTTCTCGGATAACTGTTCTGCCGGCAAGATTCGTTTCTCCAGCAGGGAGCAGAGGCTTCTGGGTTAGGCACTATGGTTGGAGCAGGGACAGTATTAGCACAGCTTGAAAGCAGGAGAGTAAGAAAGATTATGAGAATCTTGAGGGGTAAAAATTGCATTTGAAGCATAAATATAGAAAAAATAAGAAACTTTGTCAAGGTTATTTCTACATTCCCCCTAATGTTCACCGCCCTCGCAGACGAACTTTACCACACAGCCCTTGCCGGAGGCATTGTTATGCTGCCTATTTTGCTGGTCGGAGCTTTTGGCTTTTATTACATATATTGCGGATTTTTGGGGGTAATGCCTGTGCACAAGGCTTTGCACATGTCTATCATAATGGCTAAGGTGGCTCCGCTTTTGGGGCTTTTGGGCACTGTAACAGGCATGGTTCAAACATTCAAAGTTATAACCATTTACGGGAATCAAAACCCTGTGCTTATGGCAGACGGCATTTCAGAGGCTTTAATAACAACGCAAAGCGGGCTTGTGATAGCATTCCCACTGCTTTTGCTAAATCACAGGCTGGCAGAAAAATATGGCAAGCGATAACTCAGATTTTTTGGATTTTAAACCGAGGCAAAAAAGAGAAGCCACCATAGATATTGGTCCATTGATGGATATGGTGTTCATTTTGCTGATATTCTTTGTGGTCACAAGCACATTCACAAGGGAAACGGGAGTTGAGGTTACCAAGCCGCAAGCCCAAACCGCGAGCCAACTGGAAAAAGAAAACATTTTGATAGCCATAACCAGAGACGGCACAATCCACATAGACGAGCGTCAAGTGGATTTAGCAGGACTGAGCGATATTCTAAAAGGAATTCTTGCAAAGAACCCAGAGCGAGAAGCCGTGCTAATAGCCGACAAAGAAGCAGTTACCGGAAAACTTGTTTCTGTTATAGATGCCTGCACGCTTGCGGGGGTGAAAAAGGTGTCGATAGCGGCGTTGAATAAGTAGCTGAACTTCACCTAAACCAATATAGACCTAGACAGGCTTTTCGACAAAAAATCCCTAATATAAATATGCTCCACTCCCTCGTAAGTGTTTTCAAAAGACATATCGGCAGAGATTACGATTTTTGGGTAGTTATCTTTTATTTTCAATAGATTTCCAAATTCCCTGTCAATGGTTTCTGCTTTGGATAGTTCCATTGCTACTTGCGCGTAAAGGGTTTCTCCATTCTTTGAACACACAAAATCAACCTCTTCGGATTGCAAAATCCCAACTTTTACATCATAGCCGCAGAATAGCAGATGGTTAAAAACCACATTTTCTAAACGCATAGCTCTGTCTTGCAACCTATAACCAGCTATTGCGTTTCGTATTCCCATATTTTCAAAATAATATTTTTCACCACGCTCAAATAATTTTTTCCCCACAATATCGTATCTGTCAACTTTGTGAATCACAAAAGCATCTAAAAGAGCAGAGATATATTCAATAACTTGATTTGTAGAAATTTCTGTGCGTTGATTTTTCAAGTAATCGCTTATGCTTTTTGAGGAAAATAAATTACCTACATTTCCAGCCAAATATTTTACCAACTGTTCCAAAAAAACTGTGTTTCTTATTTTTTTGCGAGCTATAACATCTTTCAAAATAATGGTGGAATAAACGCTGTTCAAATATTCCCTTATAATTTCTTCTTCAAAAGGCAAATGAATTAGATAAGGCATACCGCCATAGCGAATATATTTTTCCAAAGAATCATCGTTGTTTTCCAATTTGTGAAACTGCAAAAATTCCATATAAGACAAACTGTGAATTGTAAATTCAATATAACGCCCACCTAGTTCATTGGCTAAATCACCCGAAAGCATATCGGAATTACTTCCTGTTATGTAAATATCATTGTTGTGTTTCAGCAACAGAGATTTTATGGTTTTATGAAAATCCTTTATCAACTGAATTTCGTCAATAAATATGTAATTCATTTTGTTTTTCACAGACACAGTGGCTAAATATTTGTCCAAATCGTGATAATCGCAAATATTGTCAAAGGCAATATCTTCTTTGCTTATGTAAATTATATTTGCCTTTGGCTCATTTTTTTTAATTTCGTTTATAAGCTGGAACAAAATATAACTCTTGCCCACCCTGCGGTGCCCAGTTAGCACTTTGGTTATATTTTTACCTATAAACGGCTTTATTTTGCTTACATACATGGCTCTGCCATAGACTCTTTTTTGCATATTTCACACTCCTCATACTTTAAGTATGATTAAAATACGCATATAAAATAGTAAATATTTTAAGTATGATTAAAATAATTACTTATTAAACTCAATCTCGCTCAACCCAAGCACTTTGCATATAACCTCTACAGGCAAACCCTCGGCTTTCATTTTTTTGGCGGCTTGAACTGCTATGGCTTTTGCCTGATTCGCAAATTCCTGTTCCTCGCCTTTCACTTCTGCTTGCATGGCTTGCGCATTTTCCGCTTTGCCTAGCAATTCTTGTTCTATGTTGAAAACTTTTCCCTCTTCGCTGAAAAATCTCATTATAAGTGCTTCGGCTTTTTCTAAAACGCTATTGGAAAAAGGTCCAACACGAAGCAGTGTTTCGTCTGTGTAGCTGGCGTTTCTTGTGCCTAGCTTGAAATAGAACAGTATATCAAAACGGCTATAATATCTATCTTTGCACAAAGACACGGATATAACTCTGTCTAAATTTATAAAATCCTTGAAAATCACGCCATTCATTGAAAAGCGATTTGCAGATGAAGTTATTACAATAGACATAGCACCCCCGTTTTATACCTTTACTTCTCCGCCACCTACATTCTTCCAGTCATCAAAAGATTCAATAAGTGGTTTCACTTCCAAATATACAAATTCCTCGGTTTGCTCTGGCGCTCTGCCTATGAATTTTTTCAAATCCAAAATGCGTTCCAAATCGCTTTTTTCAAGAGCAAATTTTTTGCTGGATAATATACGCTCAAGCAAGTCGTTGTCTTTGCCTTCTTCTTTAACCGTGTGCGCCGCTTGTTGCGAAAGCTCTCGAATTTCTTCGTGCAAAATCTGGCGATCTCCGCCTTTTTTCACCGCTTCCATTAAAATGTTTTCGGTTGCCATAAAAGGCAATTCCTCATTTATGTGCCTTTCTATAATCTTGGGATGAACAACTATTCCCTTTGCCACATTCTCTGCCAATATGAGCATGGCATCGCTTGCCAAAAATGCTTCGGGAATGGCAAGCCTTTTGTTTGCGCTATCGTCTAAGGTGCGTTCAAACCATTGGGTGCTTTGGGTGAATGCCGTGCTTTGAGGCAAAGCAATTACAAAACGAGCTAGCGAACATATACGCTCGCTACGCATGGGATTTCTCTTATACGCCATTGCGGAGGAGCCAATTTGGTCTTTTTCAAAAGGCTCTTCCATTTCTTTAAGCCCTTGCATAATGCGGAGATCCGTTGCGAATTTGCTGAGGCTTGTTGCAAGAGAAGCTAGGGCGTTATTCACAATGTAATCCCATTTACGGGTATATGTTTGCCCTGTTATTGAAAGAACTTTTTTAAAACCTGCTTTTTTGCTCACATAAGCATCTAATTTTTTAATCTTGTCGTGGTTACCGCTGAACAATTCCATAAAGCTGGCTTGGGTTCCGGTTGTTCCTTTAACGCCTCTGAATGGCAAAATTTCTGCTAAACGATTTATTTCATCTAAATCTATAAGCAAATCCTGAATCCAAAGAGCGGCTCTTTTTCCAACGGTTGTTAATTGTGCAGCCTGAAAATGAGTGCGCCCCAAAATAGGCATATCTTTATATTCCAAGGCAAAATTTGAGAGATTGTCTATAACCCTGCACAGGCGGCGGCGAATGAGAATCAATCCTTGCTGCATTTGAATTAAATCTGTGTTATCGCCAACATAAGCACTTGTCGCACCGAGGTGTATTATTCCTTTTGCTTTTGGAGCTTGCAAGCCATAGGCGTGTACGTGAGCCATAACATCGTGGCGGCGACGTTTTTCCTCTTGGGCGGCTTCTTCCCAATTTATATTGCTTTCGTGAGTTTTAAGTTCTGCTATTTGCTCTTCGGTTATTGGAAGCCCAAGTTCGCGCTCGCCTTCGGCAAGCCAAATCCACAGCTTGCGCCAAGTTTGATGCTTGAAGTGCGGGCTGAACAAAAACAGCATTTCATTTGAGGAATATCTGGAAAGCAGAGGGCTTTCGTAAGTGTGTTTTTGCATATCACTCGTCGCCCAGGCTTTTTCTGTAAGCCTGCAATTTTTCTCTTATTTCCGGCTGAGAGATGGAGAGAATGGATGCCGCCAAATATGCCGCGTTTTTTCCATTATTTATGCCAACCGCAGCCACAGGTATTCCGGGAGGCATTTGAGCCACCGAATAAAGCGCATCTGCACCGCCAAGATACCCGCCATCACAGGGAACGCCAATTACCGGAAGCGTTGAGTGGGCGGCAAGGCAGCCAGGCAAGGCGGCAGAGAGACCAGCAACGCCTATCAGCACTGCCAAGCCTCTACCCTGAGCTTCTTTTGAGTAGCGAGCAACCTTGTTAGGGGTTCTATGAGCAGAGAGAACGGAATATTCCCAAGCAATGCCAAGCTCGTCCAAAACAGAGGTTATTTTATCAACAATAGGCTTGTCCGATGCAGAGCCGCTAACTATGCCTACCAAATTTGCCATAAAAAGAGCCTATTCAAAAGATATAACGCCAACCGGGCAGCTCTCTGCGGCTTCTTTTATTTCGGCTTCATGAGCGGAAAAATCCACGCCGCTTTTAACCACCATCTTTTCTGGCACTTCAAAAACAGCATCGCACGCCGCTTCGCAAGCCCCGCACATTGAGCATTCATTTTCGGATTCGTTCAACCAAACTTTGGTTATTGCCATAAAAACTCCTTTTTTTGATGTTGGAGGATAATATAGTAAAATCAGGGTTCAAACAAACTCTCCACGCTAACCCCGCTATAATACGCCTTTAAAATTTCATCAAATTTTTGCCCCGCTTTTGCCCTTGCAATAACCCCGAACTGGCACATTCCAATGCCGTGCCCAAAGCCGGAACCGTTTATTGCATAATCGTTGCCGTTTTTAGAAAGGCTGAACAATGCGCTTGGCAAAATTTTTCCGCCTCTTTGAAAAAGCCATCTAACCTTGTCCCCAAAAACTTCAAAGGAGCCATTATCTGTGAAAACCACAAGCCTTTTAATCCTGCCGCTTGGGAATTTTTCGGTTATTAAAATCAGATCTATTTTGCTGAAAGGAAAAATCTTGTCTGCTTTTGCATTTGCCGCATTTTTTTGAAATAGATTCACAAGTTCTGCTTGGGTGAATTTCTCTTCCCATCTTTTGTATTTTGAAAGCTCGCAAAAAACGCCGCTTTTTGTGGAATCAAAAACGGATGCCAAATATGGCTTGCTCTCTCTCTCCCAAACTTCGGGCGATTCGGTTTTGCCGCCGCAGGTGGAATGGTAATAAGCCTCTATCAAATTGCCCTCGTATTTAATAACAATATTGCTCGTTGCCAGAATAGCTTCGTTCACAAGGGAATCCTCATCATTTCTTCCATTGTAAACTTGGTCGCGTGTATCTGCATAAACATCAAATCCCAGCAATTTTCTGGAACCTAAGTGGGTGTAGGCATAAGTCCTTGCGGCAACAGCTTGGGCTTTCAGGGCTTCAAAACCTTCTGCATTCAGTTTGCCTATTTCGTGCGGAACAACGCCTTTCAAATAATCTTCTGTGTCTAGATGATTTATTATGGTTAAACCTGTGTCTGCGGCAATCACAATCCAACTGCCTCTATAAGATTTTCCGGCATAAGTGCAATTCCCGCTTGTTTCAATTTCTATTCTGTTATTTGCGCCAGCTCTAAATTCCCATTTTTTTTCAGGGCATTCTATAACCGCAGATTTTTTTTCAAAACCAACCCCAACATCTATTGTTTTTTCTATTATCTGTTTTTTTGCTGTATCTAGTTCCACAGGTTCTGGTGTCGGTGTTGGCGGCTCTTTTTTTTCTTCGGGCAAGGTGCTTGGAGTTTCTTCCACAGGTCCAACGGGGCGTAGTGGTGCGCAGGCAAAAAGCACAAGAACAAGGGGCAAAAAAATTTTCAAGAACATCTGAATTTAAATGTAGAATTTTCTATCTTCCTCAAATGGTTAAGTATTACAAATTGCAGGCAGGGAGAATTGTTGCTACCGAAAAGCATGAGGCGCAGGTTACAATGCTAGTTAGCCCTGACCATGAGGAAATAAATTCTATTATAAAAATCGGAGGGATGGATGAGCACACAATTTCTTCTGCTTTTGACGTGGAAGAACTCGCTCGCTTGGAATACGAAGATGATTATACCGCTATTATTTTTAAAAAGCCTAAAAGCTATAACGCAGAAGACCAATTTATGTTTCGCATAAGCTCTTTTGGTATTTTTTTGTATGCAGATAAAATAATAATTTTAAGCGATGCCGTGCTACCCTTGGTGGATGAAAAACGTTTTTTCCGCATAACATCTCTGAATATGCTTGTGCTTAAACTGCTGAACTATTCCTCATATCATTTCAGTGAACACCTCCGCATAATAAGCCGAGTAAATGATGAACTGGAAGCAAAGCTGATTAGCTCAGTGGATAATAAATATTTGCTTTATATGTTTGGTTTGTGCAAATCTATGGTTTATTATTTGGATGCAATAAGCTCTAACCAAATTGTGCTACGCAAATTACAGAATAGCCGCAATTTGGTTTTTACCGAAGCAGAAAAAGATTTGCTGGACGATATCTGCATTGAAACTTCGCAGTGTTTGCAGCAAACGGAAAATCTCTCCAATATTCTTTCCAGCATGATGGATGCCAGGGCTAGCATTGTTAGCAATAATTTGAATACCATGATGAAAACGCTCACCGTATTGACCATAGGGATAATGGTGCCAACATTTGTGGTTAGCTCATTCTCCATGAACTTGAAATACCCCGCTAATATGGAGTCTGACTTGGCATTTTGGGTTGTTATGGCTTTAGTGATACTTGTCACTATAGGGTTTTTATTTATCCACAAAAGGAATAAATGGTAAGAAAAATTCCGGCCTGTGGAAATCTGGCTTGGGTGAGTTTATTGGAAAGGCAGTGAGCCAATGAGGCTGTGGTGCAAGGTCTGCGCATTTGTATAAATTGCCTTCTAATTCAACAATCCGCAAATCTTTGATGTTCCCAAGCAAGGTACTTGGAATTTCCACGGAGAGCATCCATCTGTAAAACTTGCCATCTTCAAGAACCCCGCTAGGTTTTCTTATTATTTGCGCATATTCGCTTTTTGAAAATTCTTTTCTGCTTTCCCTCTTTTCACCTCTCGCCGCGTAGCAAACGCCTTTTGCGTTAAATTCAAAGTTCAGGTATTCCTTGACCCAAGGCAATTTCAAAAATACTTCCACGCAGGAATCTTCCCAAACAGCCTCGCCGTCTTGCTCCTTGCTTAGGCAAAAGCAGCTTGGAACTTCTCTAACTGCAAAATCCACAGTTATAACCTCTTCGGTAATATCAACAGAGGCTCCTGTTGAAACAGAGGCAACGCTGCCCCATCTATGTTCAAGAGAAAATACACGCATTATTGGAGAATAAATATAGAAAATTCACTTTTTAGGAAATTTTTCTATTTTTTCTGCATATTCATGTCCCTTATCCCATATCCCTTGCCCCAAACATTTAATACTTACTATATTATCTCTGCAACAAAGGAGAATCATTATGCCTTTTAAATATGAAGAAAACCTGCAATATGGCAAAGATGCCACAAAGTACAACCTTATAGCCAAGGCAAAAGAAGCCGGAATTTCTGTTGCCAAGTTCAATGGCAAAAAAATTCTGAAAGTTAACCGCAAGGCTTTGGTCAAGCTAACCGAAGCGGCATATTCGGAAGTTAGCTTTCGCCTGCGGCCCGCGCACACAAAGCAGGTTGCCGCTATTTTGGAAGACCCAGAGGCGAGCCAGAATGATAAGCTCGTGGCAATCACAATGCTGCAAAATTCCTGCGTTGCAAATAAAGGAATTTTGCCATTTTGCCAAGACACAGGCACGGCATCGGTTTTTGTGAAAAAAGGGCAAAATATATGGACAGGAGTGAATGATGCCGAAGCCATTTCCGAAGGCATTTACAATGCTTACACAAAGTTAAATTTACGTTATAGCCAAATTGCTCCGCTCTCAATGTACGAAGAAACAAACACCGCCTGCAACTTGCCTGCTCAAATAGATATTTATGCCGCAGAAGGCGACCACTTTGATTTTCTCTTTGTAGCCAAGGGTGGAGGCTCGGCAAACAAAACTTATTATTGGCCCATGACAAAGGCTCTGCTCACTCCTGCAAATCTTGAGAAATTTTTGAACGAAAAAATTAAAAGCCTTGGCACTGCGGCTTGCCCTCCATATCACCTTGCAGTTGTGATAGGCGGCACCAGCGCAGATGCAAACTTAAAACTTGTTAAACTTGCAAGCACGGGTTATTTAGACCATCTCCCAACCAAAGGCTCAAAAAATGGAAGAATTTTCCGCGATTTGGAAATGGAAGCAAAGGTGAAGGAGCTTGCACATAAAAGCGGCATAGGCGCGCAATTCGGCGGAAAATATTTGGTGCACGATGTTCGCGTTATTAGAGCGAGCCGCCACGCGGCGAGCTGCCCAGTTGGGATTGGCGTGAGTTGCAGTGCAGACCGCAACATAAAGGGAAAAATAACTGAGGAAGGTTTGTTCTTGGAAAAAATGGAGCACAATCCAGAACAGTACTTGCCGCGTGGTGGCTACGAGTCTCTTGGCTTGTCTCAACCCGTTAGCATAAACATAGACCGCCCGATAAATGAAGTTCTTGAAGATTTAAGCAAATATCCTGTGAAAACCCCGCTGTACTTAACCGGAACCATGATAGTTGCTCGCGACATTGCCCACGCAAAACTCGCGGAGATTTTGGAGAAAGAAGGAGATTTGCCGGAATACTTCAAAAAGCATCCTGTTTATTACGCAGGTCCTGCAAAAACCCCAAAAGGAAAACCCACAGGCAGCTTTGGTCCAACCACTGCTGGCAGAATGGATTCTTATGTGGCGCGTTTCCAAGAAAAAGGCGCAAGCCTTATTATGGTGGCAAAAGGCAACCGCTCCAAAGATGTAACGGATTCTTGCCAGAAAAACGGCGGTTTCTATTTAGGTTCCATAGGCGGTCCGGCGGCATTGCTTGCGGAGCAAAACATTTTGAGCAACGAGATTTTGGCATTCCCAGAGCTTGGAATGGAAGCAATCCGCAAAATTACCGTTAAAGATTTCCCAGCGTTCATTATTGTGGACAACAAGGGAAACGATTTCTTTAAGGAATTGATATAGTAGCTACTTGAGCAAATTACCAATACTCGGTGGGGGCAGTGTGTCTTCTTTCTGGCAGGGTTCTGTCTTCGTACCCTCCCTCTTTGATTCTATCGCTGATTTTGTCGTGCCTATGTTGAAAGCCGATTATCCCTATAATGCCGATAAGAGTCAGCATACACCCCACCAATATTAAATCCATTCCTATAGAGAAACCTTTAAGAAACCTAAATAACATATAATTATTAGGATAGACACTCAAAAAAATCAAGCCCACACCGACAAATCCAATAAACCCAAATAAAAACTGATATATGCGCATTTCCATAAGTTTCTTCTTGTCATACAGCATTTGTTCAACGTAAGTGAGGTGCTTCCTATATTTATTTTTTCTTTTTTTATAGACTGTTGTATCAACTCCTTTAATGGTTTTCGCATACTTCAAAGCCTCCTCTTCGGCGAGTTCTTGCATTTTAACTCGTTCCATGTGTTTACGATGGACTTCATTTTTGTCAACGAATCCTTCTTCGAGACTTCTCATAATAAAATGAATATAGTAAATTTTCTACATTATCCCATAAAATAGGAGATAACAAGTGGATAAATCCATGAAAATTCTTAGAATCCTGATGATTCTGTTCATTCTGGTTCAGGCACTTTCCTGTTCCTCCAAAACCTATTCCGGTTCCATCACTGAAAAATGCAAGGCGGAATACAGTGCAGCAGAGGTGAAATACAAAGCTGGCAAGTATTGGAGCACGAAAGATGATTTGAATGAAATTCTGCAAAACTGCACAGGAACAGGCGTTATGGAAGAGACGCATTTTCTGCTTGCCGAAGTTCATTTTCATCTTGAAGAGTGGGCGGAGGCACGTGAAGAATATGGGAGCTTCGTAAATTTTTTTCCGGGTTCGCCTTATGCAGAAACCGCAGCATACCGCAAAGCGGTATCTGCTTATAATCTATCTTACAAAGATTCTCGCGACCAATCAAACACAACTTTTGCGATAAGGGATTTTAATCGCTTTGGCTCGGATTACCCCAATTCTGCCTTGTTGGATTCTGCTATTCTGTATTTAGACAGCTTGAGCAACAGAGTGGCAGAAAATGATTTTAAAATAGCACGGCTTTATTCCAGAATGGGAGAGCCTGGAGCGGCAGCAATTTATTTGAAAGAATTTTTAGAGGATTTTCCAAAAAGCCCAAGGCAAAAAGAGGCTATTGTGATGCTTATAAGCAGCTACATTGACATGAAAGAATTTTCTGCGGCAAAATTCTATTTGGAACGTTTGCGCGATATTTACAACGCAGATGAAAAAATGCTTGCCTCTGCCAAAAAACTGGAAGGGCGAATTGCAGACGCAGAAAAATCTTTGGAAAAGAAACTGGAAAAGGAACGCAAGCAAAAACTTCAGCAAAAGAATGATGACGGTTAATAAATTGAACACGCAACCACGCAAAAGGTGGCTGGGTGTTATTAGCCACTGCTGCGGAGTGTATTCAAGGGTTTATTTAAATGTTCGGGGTCAGTGGGCAGGCAACTGCTCAAGATGCGCGAAGAGGATAGTTTTGTGAAAATTCCTCAAAATCCTTAAACGCATAATCTGGTTTTTGTTCCAATAGCTCGCTGGCTTTTCCAAAGCCGCCAAGGATAATCGCTACTTTTATGCCGGCTGCCCTTGCTGCGCCAATGTCGGGTATGTCGTCTCCAACCATCATTGTTTCGTTCAAATTCCATTTTGATTCTTCGATTATTTTAAAGATGCCGCTTGGGTCTGGTTTTTTCTCGGGGGCTGTGTCGCCGCCTAGAATGCAGGTGAAATGGCGTTCCAAATTGAATTTGCCCAAAATTTTAAGGGTTTGCTCTATTGGCTTGTTGGTGAGCATTGCAACCTTGCCGGAATTTTTTTCCAAAAATTCCAAAACGCCCGGATATGGTTTTACATTATCTGTGCAATTATCTTTGTAAAAATTTGAGAATAGCTCAAACACCTCTTCAAATTTGTTCTGCCTTTCCCCCAGGCTTTTCATAACAAAACTCACAGAGCCGTTCCCAACAAAGGTTTTTACCATTTCCTTGCTGTAAATTGGAAAGCCAAGCGCGGAAAAGGCACGGTTTATCGCATTGCCCAAATCTTCAATGGTATCCATCAAAGTGCCGTCAAGGTCTAGAATGTAGTTCATAATGTTTTTGCCGCCAATATAAAAGATATAAAAGAAAATTGAGAGAACCAGGTCCATTTGTCGCTTAAAATGGATTTAATTATTTGCGGCTCATTTATGCCAATTTGCGGAGCGGGCTGCATTTCTTTTAAAAAGGAATTTTCTTTGAGTGCAAGCAACAGCAAAAACAAAAAATAGGCAAGGGAGAAAATCGCGCAAATTTCAGAAAATCCCGAATGCAGAATAGCAAAAGAGGTTCCTGCCAGCCAGTTAGACAAATAAAGCGGATGTTTGAAAAAAGAATAAGGTCCGCTATTGGCAATTTGCGGAGCGCATAGCTCAGTCCCTCGGCTGTGCATACCTATGTGCATTCTTGCCCAAATCCTTAAAGATGCAGAAAAAGCAAATATGGGAAAGGCGAGCATTTCAATTTTTTGCGCTGGTGGAGAAAGCAACAGCAAAACTGAAAGCCCAGCGGAGATAAAGCCTCTGTATTTGTATAAAACACCCATTCTGGAGCTAAGTTAGAAAAACAGGTTCACTTCGGCTTCGCTCAGTGAACTCAATCCCTAACGCAACGAACGCTGAACAAACTTGACTTGGAGTCTAATGACCGAGCGACAATCTCATCATCGCTCTTCATGCGGCGTCCGTAAGCGTTGGTGGCATTGGTATTGTTTTCCGTACTGCTCCACCAAAAACCTTGCTCGCCAAGACCGTCAAAATTTAAGCTGCCCAAAAGAGTGCCATAGCCGCCCAGCAGGGCAGCAAAGCCAGAAGTATTCCTTAGCTCGTTTGCGGCATCACAATCGCCTGTGAGAGGACAGGCAGTATTGACAGCCTTCATTAAAGCACCCCACTCCGCGTCGCTAGGAATATGCCAGCCAGAAGGGCAAATACCTTTGTGCTTCTCGGTTATTTGCGAAGCGCAAGAAGTCTTGTTGCAACTAGATGGCAAAGCCATTGCGGTAGCCCAGTCATATAGCTTGCCATATAAAGCACAGTTGCTTAAGGAATTATTGTAGCATTTGCTGCTAATTTCGTCACTAAGTCTGACATTGTTAAGATTTTCCGCCATCCACACTTGCCCGCCAATTGTCACTGGTTTGTAGTCGCCCAAAGAATCTATTTTTTCCACTATCTTTTGAATATCGTCAAGACTGGGTACTTTGGCAGCGGAATCCAATTTCCATATATTACCCTTTAAGTCGTCTATATTCAAACTTTCCACTCCGTTTGCCACTTCAGATTTGATTGCTTCGCTCAAAGCTCCGCTATTTTTAATTTCGCTGCTGAATTCGGAAAGCAAGCTGGAAACCTCTTCAGTTGTTCTGTCTGCCTGCAATATAACAGATGTCACAAGCAACACTGAATCGCCTGCGTTGCCGCCAAAAAGAGTCATATCTTCGCTGTTCTCAACTCCGCTTCCGCGCTTTATGCCAAGAGCATTGAGAACATCTTTTTGCGCCTCTTTTTTTGCAACATCAAGCTCAGAGCCTTTTTTTGCAAGCTCCAGAGCCTTGTCGTATTCCAAATGAGTTAAAACGTTTATATTGACTTTATCTCTGTTAGACACGTCTGCAATGGCGTTCAGCGTTATGGAGCCATTTGATGACTGACCGCTCACTTCGCTCACATAGCTTCCTTTTACCTCAAGGATAACGTACGGAGAGACGAGTTCATCATTTATTTCTATCTCAAAATTTCCCTTATCGTCAGTTTTTCCATCAAAGAATTTTCCGGTCTTAGCCATATTTAAGTCCAATTCATAGACTTTAACCGTTGCTCCTTGCGCAAAAGGTCCTTTTTGGGAAACTCCAGATATTTTTTCTTTTTTTACAGTCTTATGAGGTTTGCCGCCGCCATCGTCACCAGAGCAAGAGGCTAATGCCAAGGCAAGTCCAAGACTTGCTGAGAGTGCGATTTTAGCCAGCGACTTTTTCATTGTTTTTTCTCCTCAATTCCTTACCTATTCACAATCCTGAAAGTTTGCCCATTGCTCTTTATGTAATACACTCCGCTGCCGGCATTCAGATTTACATTCAGGTTTGAACTGCTTGCAATGCCAGAGCTAACCAAAGCTCCAGATGCCGTATATACGCTCCAAGTTTTGCCAACGCTCAAGCCAGTGATGTAAAGAGAGCCATTTTGCATCCACGCCTTTAACGGATTTGCAAACTTGTTTGCCATAATGGGAACTATTCCGCTAATCTCAAGGCTGAATGTTCTTTCTGTGCTGCCATCCTCATTTGTAGCTACAATGGTGAATGTAAAGCTCCCAGGCACAAAAGGCGTTCCTTCAATTTTGTTATTGACGAGGTTCAAACCAGACGGCAAGGTACTGCCAGATTTAATGCTCCAATAGATAGGCGTAACGTCGCTTGTTGCCGCAAGTGTTTGGTTATACGTAATTCCTTCGGTACCAGCAGGTAGTGCCTCAGGAGTTGTGATTTGCGGAAGCACAAGGTTAACAACAGATATGGTTACCGTTTTAGATTTGGTGTTATCTTGATCGGAAGTTGCTTTAACCGTGATGCTTGTTGCAGTTTCGTTTGCAGCAACAGTGAGAAGCCCGCTGGCATTTATTGTGGTTCCGGCACTAGTATTTCCAGTTATAGACCAGGTTACAGCATCGTGAACATCGCCTGAGCCTGTCACAGTTGCGGTAAAGACTTTTGTTTTGCTCTTTTTCACGCTGTTGCTGCCATCATAAGCAATGTTTACACCAGAAACAGTAGCCGCTCCATAAATCGTCAGAGAAAGTGGCATTTGTGTGCTGCCATCATCGTTTGTAGCTATAACGGTGAATAAAAAGGTTCCATATTCATTAGGAGTTCCTTCAATTTTGCCACCCGCGCTAAGAGTCACTCCAAGCGGCAAGTAGCCGCCGGTTTTGGTCCAAGTGATAGGTGTAACTACACTTGTTGCTACAAGCGTTTGGCTGTACGGAACTCCTGCGGTACCCGTAGGCAGATGCTCTGTTGATATTATTGGTTTATTAGGCTCAATAATATTTATGACTGCAGTGCCGTTTGCGACAGGATATTCCGCAGAGGTTGCTCTAACCGTGATGCTCGTTGCGGTTTCGTATTCTGAAACATGGAGAATTCCTGTTGTTTCATCTATGTAGCTATAGTTATTATTTACAAGAGACCAAGTAACTTCATGAGAATAATCACCTGTGCCGCTAACAGTTGCGGTAAAGGCTTGAGTTTTGCCTTTTTTCACAGAGGTAGCGCTATTATTAGCCGCAACAGTCACACCAGTAATGCGAGGGGTAATTGTTAAGGTAATTGGTAATTCATAATTGTCTTTTTTGTTTAAAGCTTTTATGGTTACTTTGTATGTACCTGGATACAAATCTTCGGCTATATCAAGTTTGTCGGTTGAACTATTCCAGCTTATATGGCTATTGGCAGTAGCAGGGAAAAAATCATCCAAAGATACGCTTATGGGTTTGGTTCCGCTCAAAACGTATGGTTCGGAGTGAGCAGAATAGCCCTGAGTTAAAGTAATGCTAGTTAATCCATCAATGACTGGGGCAATAGCTTCTGCTGATACACCGACAGTCGCTTCATCATATTTGACACCGTTTGGGTTGCTTTCAACAGATGTTGCTCTTACCTTTAGCGTAGTTGCCGTTTCGCTTGGGTCTATGTAAAGCACTCCATCCCTTGATATGATGGTTCCGGGAGAGAGGTTTCCTGTTACTGTCCAAGTTACATTTTGAGATGGATTGTTTGCGCCATTGACAGTTGCGGTGAAGTCTTGCGTACCGTCTTTTTGCACCGTGACAAGGCGAGGTGAAACATTAACGCTTGTAACCGTAGGCCTTCCCAATACTGTGAAGGTGAAGGTTAGTATGCTGCCCGCCGTGTTCGTACTGTTGGTAGCTTTAAGAGTGACTTTATAGCTTCCAGTAGCAAGCCCTGTGGCAATGTCCAATTTTTTTGTGGTATTGTTCCAAGTTATTTTGCCATTTGATTCGTTAGCAGTTACTGCTACCGCTGTGCCAGAACCCCCTATAATATAGGCACTGGTAGAGGTGGCTGCGTAGCCTTCTAGCAGCTCTAATTCCAGATCGCCAGTAATGGAAGCTGGAGGATTCTGTTGCACCGTAATCGTTGCTTCATCTTTTATGGTTACGCCATTATAGATTATTGAAGCTGTAACGGTGATAGGAGAATGTATTCCCTGAGCAGTATATGCCTCGTTTGAAGCAATAGTCAAAACTCCATTATTAATAGTGGTGGTACCCTGTATTGCGCCTTGTTCTTTCGCCCTACTCCAAACTACGGGTGTGGATTCATAGTCACCAGTGCCTTCAATTGTTGCGGTAAAGGTTAGAACATCGCCTCTCTGCATGGTAAAGGTTTTGGGAGAAATGGTTATTCTTGTTATGGTTGTTGGTATTGTTTTTAAGTGTTCTGGCATAGTCACAGGCTGACTGTTCAAGCCCGGCAGTTCGGTTGCTAAGTATGTCCAAGGGGAGGAGGCAAAAATCGCTAAATAGCCGCTTTGTGTTTGCAGTTCAGCTGGCAATATGTCTTCTCCGTCTATTTTGCTGGAACCTTTGTTTGCCCATTCCAATGTACCCTCTGTATTGAACATTCCAGCAAAGGCTTTGTTGTTTGCAAAAATGCCATTGTCGGAATTGGCTATGCGAGCTACAGGACCGCTTTGATTGAATACTTTTGAGCCAAGCGCCATGCTGTTTTTAATGGAACCAGCAGCATCCTCCCACTCACGTCCGTATTCGTATATAACATAACCTGCAATGCCTCCGGTATAAACAGCATAACTGTTACTGCTACTGCTGCTCCCCCAATAGATATAACTTGGATAACTATGTACTTCCATATCTACTGCGGAATAGCTATTTTTTATGCTGCCAACAACATAGCCAGCAATGCCGCCAAAATAAACATCTTCCCAAACCGCATCTTCTGGAGATCTAATGGCACCGCCATTTGCGTAGCAGTTTTCTATTTGGCCATTGCCCCAAATTGTGCCTGCAATTGCTCCAACCATATTAGCATTAGCACCCCTATCTAAATTTATATTTACATTTTCCACTCCCAAGTTTTTTACATTTCCGGCAAGCGTGCCAAACAAGCCGTAGCTTCTTCCTTTTAACCTATCATCATCAGCGAAAGCAACAGCGGATTTGATGTTTAAATTTTTGATTTTATGTCCTCTTCCATCAAAGTTGCCTCTAAATGGACGCTGTTCTTGATAATATACCTCTATATCTTCAAACCACTTGCCATAAAGGTTTCCAATGGGTGTCCAGTTGGCAACAGAAGAAAGGTCAATATCGTTGCCTAATTCATAATAAACATTCGCGCCTTCATCAGTGGGATTTGTATTGTCCCACTCAGTGCCTCCGTATGCTCCTATGCCAGCGTTAACCTGTTTGGCAATCCATACGAGCTGGTCTTCATTGGTGATTATATAAGGGTTGTTTTGCGCCCCTGTGCCTGCAATGGTTTCTCCTATGGTTGGCAAATTTGCCATCTCTATTTTTAAAAGCGTGAAAATACCGCCTCCTGTTCCCTCGTCTGTGCCTCTAAATTTAAAACCCGTAGAATATTTTAAAACTGAATCAACAGGATCGCTGTAGTATCTTGGCTGTTCAAAATCATCAAGGTAAAGACATTTCTTTGCTTCGGTTGTAGCAACCAACTTCTTATTTGAAGTATAAGCATTATTCTCCCAATAATTGGCATCCTTCCACCCACGTTGTTTGGCTAAAAGATCGACTTTTATTGGTACATCGCCCGTTAAGGAGTAGGTTATGCAAATGCCGTTGTAAGTATGAAAATCCTTAGTAGAACTTGAACTACCTGAACCACCATTTGGTTTCCAACCATCAAGTGTTACGCTAAAGTCATTCGATTGAATCTCTAGTATTCCACTTACTCTACAAATGTTTCCTAAAGAATTATCCCAAGAACCATTCGGGGTTGTCCCGCTGAGATTAAACTCATAGACATCATCCACCGTATTCCAGAGCCAAGGGGCACTCGCGGGTTCACTACAATTATCTGTATCCCATATTGAGGTATAACTTGCTGCTGCCTGTGCCATTTGGGTGCCTAGCAAAAGGCAAAACGTGATTAAGGCAAGATTTTTGTAGATTTTCATAGCAACTCCTTTGCTTGATGGAAGGGAACGAGGGGAAATTTGACACATATATTGTGGCATACACAGTAACATATAATTTTTTTAGCCGCTGTGTCAATATTTTTTTAAAAATATGTCATTTTTTAAAAAATGTGGGTATATAATATATATTATGGTATTTTGGGGGTATTATAACAAAATGTTAAGGTTCTTCAAAATCCGTTCCGCGGCTTGTGTGCCATATACCAAGTATTTCTATTTCGGTTTCTTTTTCCCTGTAATAAATGTTATAGCGGAATTTACCTAGCCTTATTTTTCGCATTCCTTTTTTGTATTTCGTGCCTATACCTGGCATAATCTCTATCAGTTGCATTGCCTTAAAAAACTGTCCGAACATTATGTCTGCTTGCTTTGGAGAGCTTTCTTCTATGTAATCCAAAGCCGTAGCAAGCATTTCCATGCATTCAGGAGTTGGGTTTGCAGGTTTTATAGCATCCATTTTTGGCTTTCCTTTCCAATAGCTCTTTTTTCATTTCTTCCAATGACATTGTAAGCCCTCTGTCTGCCTGTTCCAAGCTAATTTCAAGCCTCCGGTCAAGTTCTATCTCATCCAGCAAGGCATTGGCAAAATGGTCAAGCCCTAGAACTCCCATTGCTTGCTTTATTTCCGTTTCATTCGCAATAACTTCCGTTGCCGTTGCCATATTTTACCTCTCATTGTAAAATATAGGAAAATCATTTTACTATATTCTAAGACCACCAAAAGGTAAAAAAGGATAAGAAGATGACAAAAAAAGGTTTTGGTCTCCGTGAATGGATAATTCTGGCTGTTGTGCTGCTCTCTGGCTACAGTTTGTGGCCCTCAATTCAATATCATAAAAATCAGGGTGCCGAAAAGGTGAAATTCGCCAAGGAAAATCCAAAAATTGTGGATAAATCCGTGAATTTCGGCTTGGATTTAGCTGGCGGCACAAGCATAATTCTAGAAATAGACAAAAGCGGCTTAAAACCAGACGAAGCCTCCGATATACAAGAACGCTCGCTTGAAATAATTCGCAACAGAGTTGACCAATACGGTCTTTCCGAACCGCAAATTTACCCCAGCGGCAATAACCGCATAGTGGCAGACCTTGCAGGCGTAGATGTTGACGATGCTCGCAATTTGGTTGGCGGCACAGCTATGCTTGAATTCAAAATAGTAGCAGAGCAAGAAAAAGCAGGGCAAGCTCTAACTTTGATAGACGGTTATTTAAAAGGTCGCAACCTTCCTATGCCAGATTCCGCTTCTGGAGTAGCCAATGAAGCCAATGAGGAAATTGCAGCTAAAGAAGCGGCTAAAGAACCCGCGAATTCAGAAGCAGATATTTTAAGTGATGAAGATTTGCTCTTGGGTGGCAAAACAAACGAGCCAGCAGCAGTGGATTCCGCTCAGGATAAAGTTGAAGACAAAAGCGCGGCATATCTAAATCCTGATCGCCCTTTCACGGGATATATGGTTAATTACGGTTCAAGTTTGGCAGTTCCAGAAGGCTATGTTTCAAGGGTACAAGCTATATTGGAAATGCCTGGGGTGCAGGCTTTAATCCCAAGAGACGTTGCTTTTTATTGGGGTCGCGGCTTTGAAAAAGAAAAAAATGGAAACAAACTCAAAAAACTCTATTTGCTAAAACGCCGCACCGAAATGGACGGCAAAGAAATTGCCACCGCAAATCCCCACCGCGTTTCCGATGGGCTTTCTGCTGGGCAAGTGGCGGTATCGCTTCGCTTTAAGGGAATGGGACCAAAAAAATTCGGTTCGGTAACTGGCAACAATGTTGGCAAGCAAATGGCAATTGTTTTGGACGGGCAGGTGATTAGCGCACCAGTTATTCGCGACCGCATACCTAATGGCGAAGCTCAAATCACAGGCTTGGAAAGCATGGCAGAGGCAACCCAGCTAGCTGTTGTTTTAAGAGCGGGCGCATTGCCTGCACCAATGAAAATTGTGGAACTGAGAAATGTTGGAGCAAGCCTCGGTGAGGAGAACATCAAAGCTGGTTTTGGTTCTGCGGTAATAGGTTTTGTGATATGCCTTTTGTTTATGATATTCTATTATAACTTTGCCGGTTTGGTTGCAAATGCTGGTATTTTCATAAATGTTTTGATTATAGGAGCGGCTCTGTCCATATTCCACGCAACCCTAACTCTGCCGGGCATTTCCGGCATGATTTTAACAGTGGCCATGGCTTTGGATGCCAACATAATTATTTATGAACGTATAAGGGAAGAATTGCGAGCAGGGCAAATGGCTAGAATGGCAGTTTCAAAAGGTTATGAAAAAGCATTCAGCGCAATTTTGGATTCTAACGTGACAACATTCTTGGTTGCATTTGTGCTTTACAAAATAGGTACAGGTCCGGTAAAAGGTTTTGGTTTAACTTTGATGGTTGGCATAGCGGCATCGCTCTTCTCTGCATTAACCGTAACCAGAGCTATCTTTGACTTCAGGCTTTCCAAGCACGATGCGAAAAGCATAAATATAGGCAACGGCATAAAGTGGCTGCAAGAGGCAAAATTTCAAATTGTCTCCAAACGCGGAATTTGGGCAAAGCTCTCCGCTCTGCTTTGCGTAGCTTGCATTGCGCTCGCGGTTGTAAAAGGTTTTGACTACAGCATAGATTTCACCGGAGGTTTGGTTTATACAGTTGAATACGCAGACGATTCCCTTCATACTTACGAACTGAAAAGTGCTTTAGGCACAGGTGGTCTCAGCGATGCAACAATTCGCAAGCTAGGCGGCACATCGCTCAATCAATATATGTTGAGCATTCAAACTCACGATTCCGGCGAAGAAGCAGTTAAAAAAACAACCGCAATACTAAACGCAGCTCTTGCAAACGCAGGCACTCCGAGAATTGTCGCCGAAGACATTGTTGGACCAACAATAGGCGGCGAACTTCGCTTTAACGCAATACTTGCCGTTATTCTCTCTTGGATTGGCATTGGAATTTATATATGGGCGCGTTTTGGCAAAATGGGTCTGGGCTTTGGGGCGGGTGCAATAATCACCCTAATTCACGATACAATTCTCTGCCTTGGCGTGATAAGCTTATTCAGGCTCCCCGTTGATGGCGCAATGATAGCGGCTTTCCTCACGATGATAGGTTATTCCATCAACGATACAATAGTTATCTACGATCGTATTCGCGAAAATAAATTGCTCGCCAAAGAAACGCTTGAAGAGCGCATAAACATTTCCATTAACCAGAGTTTCTCCCGCACAATAATCACCAGCTTATCCACGTTGTTTGTGTGCGTAGTTCTTGCGATTATGGGTGGTTCAAGCATCAGAGATTTTGGCATAGTTATGTCTGCGGGTATTATTGTGGGTACCTATTCCTCTATTTGCATAAGCGCACCGTTCTTGATATGGTGGAGCAATAAGTTTAAGAGAGGGATGGGGTAAACCGCACGGGGTTCGCATTTAATTTGTCTGGAACCCCGATTCCCCCGATTAGAGGATTTTCCCGATTTCACATTTATTTCCACGTGTAGGGGCAGGGTGAACCGGCCCAGAAAAAAAGTATTGTAAGTTAAGACACAATATTAAGCATTAAGGAGTAGTATTATGTTTGAACCAACGAATCGCAGGCTTTACACCAAGGAATTCAAGCAGGACGCGTTGAATCT
>Ga0268262_10001886_pt1 | contig 24933 bp, 25 predicted proteins | sample TergutNc150P3_FD_190354 | JGI IMG/M metagenome (GOLD analysis project Ga0268262, IMG submission 190354) | Nasutitermes corniger P3 segment gut microbial community from laboratory colony in Florida, USA - Nc150 P3 (SPAdes) (version 2) | ecosystem: Host-associated > Arthropoda: Insects >...
TTTTTTCGATGATGAGTTCCGACTCTCAGGCAATGGGGCGAGTCGGCGAAGTGATCATGAGGACATGGCAGACCGCAAGCAAAATGAAAGACCAGCGCGGTCATCTTAACGAAGACAGCGATCGCAACGACAACTATCGGGCTAAGCGTTATGTTTCAAAGTACACGATAAACCCCGCCGTTACCCACGGCATTGCGGATTATGTCGGCTCTGTGGAAACGGGCAAATACGCCGACCTGGTTATATGGAACCCCGCGCTCTTCGGCGCTAAACCGGAAATGATCATCAAGGGCGGATACATAATCGCCTCCAAAATGGGCGACGCAAACGCTTCCATTCCGACGCCGCAGCCTGTGATGTACAGAAACATGTTCGGCGCTTCCGACTTGGCATGCAAGCGCACATGTATCACATTTGTATCGGGCGCGGCGGCAAAAAACGGAATCGGCAAACGGCTGGGGCTTGACCGAATCGTACTGCCGGTAAAGAACTGCCGCAAACTGTCAAAAGCGGATATGCGTTTTAATGACCGCACAGGAGACATAAAGGTCGATCCCGAAACATACACCGTAACCGTGGACGGAAAGAAAGTAACCTGCAAACCGGCTGAAAGCCTAAGTTTAACAAGAAGGTATTGGCTGTTTTAATTATGGTTATCGAAAAAATTTTAGGAAAGAAACCGGAAAACACCGACGGAAAAATTATTGAAACCATCCCCTTTGAATGGTTTGAAATAAACAACAAGATTTTAAAAAAAGTTTCTTCAAAGGGCACGGAAATCGGGCTCAGGCTTTCAGAGCCGTTGTTTGACGGCGCGGTGTTGTACGAGGACAGCGAAAAAATTATCCGCCTTGAACTTCTGCCCTGCGAGACAACTCGGGTACACGTTCACAGCATAAAAGAAATGGGGCGCGTATGTTTTGAACTCGGCAACCGCCACCTGCCTCTTTCCATCGCGGAAGATTCCGTAAGCACTCCCTATGACAACCCAACCTATGAATATTTGGAGAAACTGAAGTTTCATTGCGAGCGCGTAACCGAAAAATTTACGCCGGAGATAATTACCCATGGACATGGACACCACCACCATTGAAAGCAGAATAGCCCTGCTTCAGGCGTTTGATCCGCTGTTTCCCACAGGGGCTTACACAATGTCGGGCGGCATGGAAACCTACACGCAAAAAGGACTTGTGCGGGACAAACCCTCCCTTGTCTCATACCTGAAAGCTCAACTTTACATTTTGCCCTACGGCGATTTAGGCGTCTGCGCCAAAACAGCGCAAGGCGAAGATTTTATTTTAATGGATAACCTTTGCGCCGCGATGAAACAACCCTACGAGATACGAACGGGCAGTGAAAAACTCTGCACGCGTTTTTTGAAAGCGCAGGAAACGTTATGCGGCTATCCGTCGCTTGCCGCGTACAGGCAGGCGATAAAACAGGAAAAATGCAAAGGACATTATCCCGTCGCGGTCGGTCTTTTTATCCGCGACTTAAACGCGGACATCGGCGAGGCGCTGGAGTTGTATTGCTACAGCCTTATGTCGCAGACTGTAAACCACGCCGTAAAATTAATCCCGCTTGGGCAATCAGACGGACAGGCGGCTCTTTTTGAAGCCCTGCGCCTGATTCCCGGCGCGGCGCAAAAGGCAATGGCGGCGGATGTTGACGACTTGGGAGTTTCCGGCTGCGGGTTTGATTTACGCGCAATGCAGCATGAGACGCTGCGCGGAAGACTTTATATAAATTAGGCGGTGAAATTATGAGTTATGTAAAAATAGGAGTCGGCGGACCTGTAGGTTCCGGCAAAACCGCTCTCATTGAACGGCTGACAAGGAAAATGGCGGACAAGTACAGTATCTGTGTTGTAACCAACGATATTTACACGCGCGAGGACGCGGAGTTCCTTGTAAAAAATTCCGTCCTGCCGCCCGAGAGAATTGTCGGCGTGGAAACCGGCGGCTGTCCGCACACCGCAATCCGCGAAGACTGCTCCATGAACTTGGAAGCCGTAGAGGAAATGGCGCGCAATTTCCCCGACGTGCAGATTATTTTTGTCGAAAGCGGTGGCGATAACCTATCCGCGACATTTTCGCCGGAGCTTGCGGATGCTACCATTTATGTAATCGACGTGGCGCAGGGCGACAAAATACCGCGCAAGGGCGGTCCCGGCGTCACCCGCTCGGATTTACTTGTCATCAATAAAATCGATCTTGCGCCGATGGTTGGGGCAAACCTTGATGTAATGGCAAGGGATTCGGCAAAGGGTCGCGGAGACAGACCTTTCCTGTTTACCAATTTGGTCAACATGGAAGGCGTCGACGAAGTAATCAAATGGGTTCGCAAAAATGTCCTGCTTGAAAACGTGTAAGGAATAAAATTTTGAGCGAATTGTCCATAAGTACGGCTTTTCAAAACGGAAAGACCGTCATGTCCGATTGTTTCTTCACCTCTCCTTTTAAAATCGCCAAACCTTTTTACCGCGACAACGGTTACACCGAAGTAATGGTGATGTGCGCGAGTCCCGGAATTTTAGCTGGCGACAAATACGATATGCGGTTCGATTTATCGGACAACACAAAAACAATTATCAGCGAACAATCGTACCGGAAACTTTACAACACAGGCGATAATTTTTCCTGGCAAAACACGCAAATACATGCGGGAGAAAACGCCGCGCTGTACTATGTTCCGTATCCGGTTATACCTTTTGCGGGAAGCCGCTTTCGTTCGCGGACAGATATTTTTTTACACCCTTCCTCAAAATTGATCTTCAGCGAAATTTTCACCTGTGGCAGAGACGGCATGGGAGAACGATTCGCGTTCAGCGAATATTCATCGCGAACAACCGTGTATATTGATGACAAGCCGGTGTTTCTGGACAACAGCCGCTTGCTTTCCGGCGAAGCGGATTTTTCGGGAACGGGTTTTTTTGAAGGATACTCTTGTCAGGGTATTTTGTTTCTTTACGGCTTCGATAACGTTTCCCTGCCTGAGAGCGAAGGAATAGAAGCCGCCGTTTCCAAATCTTCGGTTGGTTTTATCATACGCGTGTTAGGCTACAGCGCTAATGGACTGTACCGCCTATTGTCTAATCCCCATTTGAGTATAGAGAAGAGTACCTTTTCTCATTTCGCCAGATGATACCTCTTTCGGGCGCTGACAAGATGATCTGCCATTTTCTCCTGCGCACGGGAAGAATCCTGCGCCACAATGGCATCGTAAACAGCCCCGTGTTCATCGTAAATACTCCGCAAATCTTCCATATTTACCATGCCGCTTCTGCTTATAAACTCGAGCATTCTGCGGGAAGTTGCGAGAAGATCGTAAATAATGGGATTGCGCGAACAGCGCGCTATTGCGAGATGGAAATCGAGGTCAAGATCGAGAAAACTTTTGAAGTCGGCCTGGTCAAAAGCTACTTTCATCTTTTGATATATCGTGTCAAGTTCCGCGATTGAAGCCTTGTCCGCTTTTTGCGCCGCAAATCTGGCGGAAACAGCCTCCAGTTCGTTGCGCACGTCGATAAGATGATCCACGCTATTTTCGCCTAACAGTACCGCCCAGGACAGCGAAACCTGAAAACCCGTGTTTTTGCTGGCTAGATAGGTTCCGTGTCCGGGCAGGATTGTGACGATACCGACGCAGCTTAAAACCCGCAGAGCTTCCCGTATAGTGGTCCGCCCCACCCCGAACCGGGCACTCAGCTCCCGATCCGAAGGCAGTTTTAAGCCGGGACGCATTTTCCCCTGCATAACTTCTTCCATGAGGTAATCGGAAATTCTCTCTACCAGTATTTCGCCGTTGTTGACCTTCCGGGGCAGGGCATGCCGTTCCGCACGGTAATCCAGGGCTGTACCGAAAAACACTTCAATGTTTCTTGCAAAATCATCGGGATCAACAAGAAAAACCGATTTGTCAACACCGAGTTTTTCGGCGGCCGTTTCCGCTAACGCCGCCGCTCCGGCCGTGCTGCCGTTTTCAATGTTGGAAAGGGTAGGAACGCTGATCAGCGGCCTTCCTTCGGAATCGCTTGCGTATCTCTGAATAAAGAGCTGCTGTGAAAGCTTCAGCCTTCTGCGCAGGGTGAGCAGATTTTCGGAAATATGTTTCAGTTCGCCGGGTACGGTTTTTTTTTCTGTACCCGCATATCCTATACCCGCGTCCATTGCCGGCATCTTAAACCGCGGCGTCCCTGTGGCAGTCTTTCGAGTAGATGTAGGTAAAGTTACCCCTGCCGACTCCGTAGGCCGCCTGGGTTACAAAGGGGCCAAACCAGACAAAATCTTCCTGTTTGATCATTTTCCACTCGTTATCCAGGAGGTAACAGCCTTCCCCTTCCAGTATATACGCGCCGTGTTCCTGAACATGGGTCTCGACAAAGGGATGGCAGCCGCCGGGCGCAAAAGAGAGGATGTGCATGTTCATGTCGAAGCCAAGCTCCACCGGCAGGAGGTCTTTGATAAACACATTCGCCATGCTGTCGTATTCCCGGAAAGGCATCCCGTTCACATTGCCATATACCACGCGGGCGCTTTGGCCCTCCAGCGGCACATAACGCTGCTTGTAGAGCAGAGCCCTGGTTTTTTCACCGGTACCGCGGAATTCAAGGCCAACGCCCGCTGGCGAGAAAATGTACGCGCCGGCGCCTGCCTGCCTGGTTTCTCCCCCGGCTTTCAAACTTGCCTCGCCCTCAATTATGTAGAGGAAGGTTTCGATTCCCGGTTCTGCGCCGAAGGGTTTGACGGTCCCGCCGTTTTTTTCGGCATCCACCACATACTGAACAAAGCTTGCCCCCATTTTGGGAGAGGCCACAATGCTCACCCGGCAGCGTTCAATGCCGGGTATAACATTGTTAACCCTGCCTTCAGGCGGGATGACCGCGTAATTGCCGTGTTTCACTACCGCCCGAGAAGAAAGAATGTCTTTGGGATACCCCATTATTTGCCCCCTGTATAAAGAATTACCGCAAGGTATTCCAAATCAACATCACCAATGTTTTCGATGGAATGAAAAGATCCGTCTCCGCACTGGGTCATGTCCCCTGGCTCGAGTTCCGCCACCGTACCGTTGTCGTTGATCCGAGCCCGGCCCTTGAGGATGTAGTATGTCTCAAAGTCACCTTCGTGGGTATGCCGACCGATTGAACCGCCGGGAGGAATGATGCTTACAGCAAAGAGCCGTCCCAGACCGTTCATTTCTTCTTTTTTCAGAATGTTGATGAGCCTGACCGTATCCCGTCCACCTTTCAAATTCGGTTCCAGCGTAACAGCCAACTCTGTTTTTTTCTTAATCATCGTTGATTCATCCCCATTGATTAATCTTCGTTGATCCGTACTCGTTAATCTGTACTATTGTAAACTCATTATTAAATCATAAATAACCAATACCGCTTTCGCAATATCCCGGTATTCACTCCACTCCACCGGACAGTGGCTGCGGCCGTCTTTACTGGGAACAAAAACCATCACCGTGTCCAGCACCTGCCCGATTGCCAGGGCGTCGTGCCCCGCGCCCGAAATCATCCGCCGGTAACTGAAACCCCTGGCCTTGCAGTTCTGTTCCAGCCCTGCAAGCATTTTTTCGTTCAGGTTTACCGGCGTGATGGTGAGCTTGCTGTCCATCGTGTATGCGGCGCCGTTGCGGGCACACACCGTGTCAAGCTCGGCGCGGATCTTTTCGACAATATCCTGGATATTCGCGTTGTTACGGGAGCGCACATCAACCGAGAATTGAACCTCCTCGGCAATGATATTCATGCCGCCTGGAAGTACCTTGATGAATCCGGTAGTCGCCACCGTACCGTCTCCCTTTTCCCTGGCCCAGTCGGGAATTTTCGAGATCACCTTTGTCGCGGTTTCCACCGCGTCAATACGCATGTCCATGGGAGTGGTTCCGGCGTGATCCGATCTGCCCCGCACGGTGACTATGTAGCGCTGAATTCCGACGATGCACTCAACCAGGCCGAGCTCCTTGCCGCTCTGATACAGAACCGGCCCCTGCTCAATATGGGCTTCAATGAATGCCCCGATGGTCTTCAGATCCCAGGCTGCTTTGGGAAGCTCCTCCGGAACCTTGCCGTATTCCTTCATGGCCTGGTAAACGGACACATTGTCCTTGTCCTTGTACCGGTGTAGATCTTCCTGGGTAACCTGACCGAGCATGGCCTTGGAACCGAAATAGCCGGTACCAAAGCGCATTCCCTCTTCGTCGCAGAATCCGGCGATAACGAGGCTGCGTTTGAGGGTGTCTCCCTTTTGCCGTACCTGCCTGGCGATTTCAATGCCCGTCATGATCCCCGCAAGGCCGTCAAAGTTCCCGCCGTTAACGACTGTGTCAAAGTGGGAGCCGGTCATCACAACGGGAAGGGAGGGATCGGCGCCCTCAAGAACGCCGAAAATATTTCCCGCCTCATCCTCCCGGACTTTGAGGCCCGCCTCCACCATCATTGCCTTGATATGATCCACCGCGGCCCTGGCTTCCTTTGTAAAGGGAAGGCGCGTTGTACCGTTGCCCGGAGTCGCGGTGTATTGATGCAGGGCCTCCAGATTTTTCTGAAGATTACTTGTGATCTGTTCCAGGTTCATACACCCTATTTTGCCTTCTTCACAAAGCGGCCGACAGGGGCGCTTACAATGCCATTCTCCCTCTCAAACACGACATTGCCGCGCACCAGCGTCTTTACAATCTGGCAGCCTACCTCTTTGCCCTCGTATGCGCTGTGCTTGTGGCGGTAGTATAAATTCTCCGCTTTGATAACATAGGGAGCATTGGGCTTTAGCAGTACTAAATCGGCATCGAAGCCCGGCTCAATTTTGCCTTTATTGGGGATACCGAATACCCTGGCCACATTGCCGGAAAGATAACGCATAAGCTGACTGGGACACATACCACGCTTCTGCACTGCTTCGTCGAACATCATGTCCAGCATATTCTGACAGGCGGAAAGGCCGCCCCAAGCCTTAAAGATATTCTCACCAGTGTCCTTCATGGAAGGCGGACAGGGCGAGTGGTCGGAACCGAGAATATCGATGTTTCCGGCGAACAATTCATCCCACAGCTTTTTGGAATCTTCCTTGCTGCGAATGGGCGGGGAACACTTTGCGCGAGCGCCAATCTGCTTGCACTGGTCGCGGTCGAGGTTGAAATAGTGCGGACAGGATTCGATAGTAACATTCATGCCTTTGTTCCGGGCTTTGGAAACAACCCGCACGGCTTCGGCACTGCTGAGATGTACAAAATGTGTCTTGCAGCCGGTTTCCCGTGCGAAGAACAAAGCGCGTTCAACGGCTTCCAGCTCCGTGAAAATGGGACGGGAATCGAGGTATGCGTACATATCGATACGTCCTTCGGCCTGGGCTTTTTCACACAGCTTGTCGCAAACGGAAGCGTTCTCGCAGTGCAGTGAAATCATCTGACCGAGTTCAGCCAGTTTCTTCATGCCATAGTATAGTTCGTAGTCATCGATATTTTTGAAGTCTCCCGGTACGCCGAAGCCGCAGGTGGAAAGGAACGCTTTGTAACCGACAACGCCCGCCTCATCAAGCTCCTTTAGCTGAGCCCCGTCAAGGTTATGCGGTACAACGCCTCCGTAGAGGCAGTAGTCAACATAATTCTTACCCTTGGCTGCTGCCAGCTTTTGATTCATGGAATCGGCATCAATGGTGGCGGGCAGGTTGTTCAGCGGCATATCCACATAGCAGGTGGTTCCACCCGCCGCCAGTGCCTTTGTACCTGTTTCAAAGCCTTCCCAATCCGTACGACCGGGCTCACAGAGATGAACATGGCCGTCAATTACGCCGGGCAGTACATACATACCCTGCGCATCAATTACCTTTTTCGCACCGCCAAGCCCGAGGCCGACAGCCATAATCCTGCCGTCAGACACCGCGACGTCAATTTCAGCTACCTGATTTTCTAAAACGACTTTGCCATTCTTTACAAGTACATCGTAAGTCATATATTTACCTCTTTTTATTAGGCAGCCTTCGCTGTACCGGTAACGCGCCTCTTGGACAGGAAATAGTACGCGACGCCTGTTGGGATAATACTGGCAAGCCAGGAAATATCAACAAAGATAAAAGACACAATTACGCCGATAATAATTGCCCCGATAGCCGGGGTGTTGATGCCCATAAAGGGGCCGTCAGGGTTGTAGAAATCGGGAAGGTTGGTTTTCTGCTTGTGTACCAAATAGTAATCCGTCACAAGAATAGCGAAAATCGGACCGGCAAACGTGGAGTATATGAGAATGAACATATTCAGGCCGCTGGCGGAGCTTTCCTTTATGAGTACCCACGGAAAGGTGGCAAACGCGAGGGGACCGACGATAACCGCCGCGACCTTGCGTTTGATCTTACAGATATCCATCAGCGCGTAAATCGGAGGCAGGGAGTTGTTCAGCAGATTCGTGGTAATCTGCGCGAAGATAATGAATATCAGAGTGAGAACAACTATAATTTTATTATCAACAATGCGGGCAAAGCCAACGACAGGGTTCGCGATTCCGGTAACATTGGTGACAAGCAGACCGATTACGCCCATGAACACCGTAGCGGGGATAAGCGCGGCCAGGTAGATACCGCTGCGGGCAACCGGACCGTAGCCGGGCTTTACTTCGCGTACATAATCGCCAACGGAAATGAGTACGAGGCAGTTAACGCCTATAAAGGAAGTAACGGCGCTGAAAAAGGGCAGTCCCCAATTTGCCGGGGCGTTGGTAATCGTGGCAACACTGTCGGCATGCAAAGTGAGCATGGTGACAAGCATATAGGCAAGGGACAGGATAATAATAACTCCCCCTATATTCTCAATAGCCTTTATGCCCTTAAAGCCGAGTATCGCAAGACCGACTTGTAAAAGGTGGAACGCGATGAAATAGAAAATCATATTATTAAAATGAAAGACAATAATGCTTATTTCATTGAGGGCTGAAGCTCCTACCCAGCTCTGAAAGCCGTACCAGACAATGGCAGGAATACTGCGGCAAATAGCCGGAATAATCGTGCCCTTAAAACCGAAGGCGCTGCGTAGTTGTACAACATAGGGCATACCCGTGGTGTAACACAACTTATCGTTGATTACCAGGCAAATGCCGACAAGACCGGAGCCGAGCGCGATAGCAAGAATGACCTGCATCAGGTTTAGGCCGCCTCCTACCAGCGCAGAGCCAAGCGAAAAGTTCCCTATGGAAACGCACCCACCAAGCCATGCCATGAGATAGGACATCGGCCCTAAAATTCGGGACTGGTTGTCATAAGGTATCGGCCCCAGACCGTCCTGTTTTTCTTCGACGTTCGTGCTTTACGTACTCATAAATTCTCTCCTTGATCCGAAACGATTAAAAAGCATCCGTCATGACGGCCACTTTTTAGTATAATCGCAAAAATCATATGAAAATGCAAGCTAAATACTGAAAAAGAATTGCAATTATTGTCTTACCGTCAGGGGTTAGCCCTATAGCAGAAAAAAAGCCGGACGGGGCTGTGGCGATAGGTTCTTCCAGCTTTTTTGCCGTACCGCTGCCCTCACTTTGCCGGATCTTTACAAATCTGCGGGACAAGTTTAGATTGACAACACCTATACATTTGTATAGTATTTTAAGCTATGGAAAGGGCAATCGCTCATCTAAACATCGTGGGATTCCGTGCGGCAGTGGCGGCCTTGGAAGATGGAAATCTTTTTGGCCGCCCCTATGCCATTGCCGGGGGGAAGGGAGGCCGCGCTGTGGTTTGGGATGTTTCCCCTGCGGCGCTGAAAGGGGGCGTAAAACCAGGCATGGCTTTGACGGCGGCGGAACGGCTTGTCAGGGATCTGACGGTTGTACATCCTAATCCGGCGGCTTGTCATAAGGTAAATGGTTTCCTTGAGACTGTGATAGCGCGGTATGCCCCTGTCTGGCAGAATGACGGCGGCGGGAACCTTTACCTTGACATAACCGGTACGAGAAAACTATTCGGACCGCCGGCGGATTGTACATGGCGTGTGCTAAAGGAGATAAACGGGGAAACGGGACTTGAAATGGCGGCGGCGACAGCCGTTAACAAATTGACCTGCAAAGTGGCAAGCCGCGTGATCCGACCAGTGGGCTTTGTGGACATTCATCCTGGGAGCGAAGCGGCCTTTTTGGCCAATAAAAACCTCGCACTTTTACCGGGTATGGGGCCGCTCCTTATGCGGACAGCGGAGGTTGCCGGCTTTAAGGAAATCGGGGAGATTGCAGCCCTCAACAAGGGGGAAGCGCTTTCTCTTTTTGGGAAAAAGGGCCTTTTGCTCAGGGATTTAGCCCTCGGCATTGACGATTCTCCCGTGGAGGGTGGCGCCGGAAAGCGCCGAATTAAGAGAAGAACGGATTTCCCCGAAGACGTGATAAACGAAGAAATAATCATAGGGGCTTTGGCTTCGCTTGTCGAAGACGGAGGGCTCCAAATGCGGCGGGATAAATTGGGCGCCCGCAAGGTTTGTTTGGCGCTTGTTTACAGTGACGGCGTGGCGTTGAGCGGAAGAGAAAAAAGCAAGCGACTAATGGTTTTGGAAAAGGACATTTTAGCGGCGGCGGAACGGGTTTACCGAAAAACCGCGAACAGGCGCGTCAGGATTAGCTCTATCAGCGTCTCTTTGGAGGATCTGGCCCCGCTGGGATACGAAGCGGATTTGTTCAGTTTTGAAACTGAGGCAAAGGAATGGCGCTTACAAAGGGCCCTGGATCTTATTCATAACCGCTACGGAACCGGAGCGGTTATGCGGGGGATAGCTCTTGCTTGTAAATAGGGATGTCATTGTAGAAAAAGGTATTGCCCCTGATGTCATAGGAAACAGAATCGCCAATGAGAATTTGGCCTTCTCTGATTTTGTAGGTACGAAGTTTAATAAAGTTTTCTGAGCTATAAATGCAATATTTATCATCAAGAATTTCAATGCTGCTTTTGTTGTCTAAAACGGTTTCAATCGAAATCCAGTTAGTACCGATGAGGTTTTTCGGGTTTACTTCATTTGGCTTAGATAAGTTCATTTTTCCTCCTGTCCGTCAGGCTCATAATGCACGGCTATACAGAATATATAAAAATCCGGGACAGGAGACCACAAATTTATGAAAGTTCGTCTTGGCCTTTGTTCGGCTTATTCTTTGCTTTTCGGGATACACAAGCCTGGGGAGTTGCTGGACAAAGCGGCTTCGTTCGGAGTAGAGGCGGCGTCAATTTGCGATTTAAATAATTTGTATGGGGTACATTCTTTTTGTGAGGAAGCGAAAGAAAGGGGAATAAGGCCGATCATCGGGACGGCTTTAACAAATGGCAAAGAACAGGGGGTTGTGTATTGCTTTGTAGAAAACCGGGCGGGGTTTGGGCGTCTTTGCGAAATACTTACGAAACGGAATAAAGATAAAGATCGTTTTGATCCTCTTCCCTTTTTGATTGAAAACGCCGGCGGCCTGGTTCTGGCCTCTTCCGACGAAGCGGCTTTGTCCAACCTTGCGGGGCGGGTAAAGCGCCTGTATGCGGCAATAACGCCAACCGATGTTGGGGCGGCGGGTGTTGGCCGAAGACTCAATATACCGCTTGCCTTTATCGACGATTCGATTTTTCTTGAACCGGAAGATTTTGCCGTTCACCGCGTGTTACGCGCTATCGCCCTTCTAAAAACAACCGGCAACTTGGCCCGGGCCGACACGGCGGAACAAGACCGGGTTTTACGGCCCACTAAAGAACTCAACCGGCTTTTATTGTCCTGGCCGGAAGCGGCGAAGGGAAGCGCCGAAATTGCGGAAATCTGCCAATTCAACACCCTTTTCGACGGCTTTATATTTCCTTCTTATGGAGAAAATCCCGGCGCCGAGTTGCGAAAGCGGGTTTATGCGGGCGCCTGCCTGCGTTACAGGACATTGGATGACAAAACAATTAAACGCATTGAATATGAATTGAACATCATAGAGAACGCCGGATTTTCACCGTATTTTCTCCGCATGGACGAGATTGTGAAAATGGCAAAGAGCGTCAACGGAGCCGACAGAACTTGCGGGCGGGGCTCGGGGGCGGCTTCCATCGTTTCATACTCGCTTGGAATTACCAATGTCGATCCTGTAAGGCACAACCTTTATTTTGAACGCTTCCTTAATCCCTCTCGCTCTGATCCGCCGGATATTGACGTTGACTTTGCCTGGGACGAGCGGGACGATCTGATTAAGGCGGTAATACAGCAATTCGGCCCTGAATACTGCGCAAGGGTGGCTAATCATAATTTTTTCCGCCCCCGCTCGGCTTTGCGCGAAACAGCGAAAGCTTACGGCTTTTCGGACGCAGAGATTTCCAGGCACGAGAGGCGGCTCTTCGATTTGCGTGAAAATGTAGATGACGCGGATCCCTTGTGGAAAGAAATATACAAAATCGCCGCCCGCATAAAAGGGCTTCCCCGCGGACTTGGAATGCACTGCGGGGGCCTTGTAATTACGCCTGAGCCGATCAGCCGCTTTGCCCCTGTCGAAAAATCCGCGGAGGGTTTTCCCCTTCTCGCATGGGAAAAAGAAGGAGCCGAGGCGGCAGGTTTTGTAAAAATCGATCTTTTGGGAAACAGATCGCTGGCTGTTATCCGCGACGCTTTACAGAACCTCCAGGAGCAGGGAATATACATTGATCCTCATTCCTGGCGGCCCATAGATGACAAGGCCACAATAGATGCCCTCTCACGCGGCGACAGCATGGGAGTTTTTTACATTGAAAGCCCGGCGATGAGGCAGCTTCAGAAGAAAACGGGAGCCGGGGACTTTGAGCATATTGTGATTCATTCATCGATTATACGTCCGGCGGCCAACAAGTTTATCTCTGAATATGTGCGGAGGCTGAAAGGAGGAAAATGGGAACCTCTCCATCCGCGGCTTGAAGGCATACTTGGCGAAAGTTACGGAATCCTCTGCTATCAGGAAGATGTCAGCAAAAGCGCCGTGGCCCTTGCGGGTTTTAACGAGGCCGAAGCCGACAGGCTCCGGAAGCTTATCGCGAAAAAAGCCGGCGGCGCAAAACTGGAGATCTATGAAAAGCAGTTTTTCGAAGGCTGCCGCAAAAACGGAGTACAGGAAGATGTAATTCAAAAAGTATGGGCCATGATGCTGAGCTTTGACGGCTATAGCTTTTGCAAGCCCCACAGCGCCTCATACGCAATGGTGTCTTTTCAGTCGGCGTATCTGCGGGTGCATCACCCAGCGGAGTTTATGGCGGCTGTTTTAAGCAACCAGGGCGGCTATTACCGCCCGCACGCCTATATAGCGGAAATCCGGCGTATGCGGCTTTTTACGCTTGGGCCCGATGTGAACCTTTCCCGCTGGAAGTATTACGGCTCCGGCAGGGATGTGGTTATCGGCCTGATGGCAATCAAGGGGCTGTCCTCTTCCGGCGCGAAGGCTGTTTTGGAAGAGCGGGAGCGGGGCGGGGACTTTACTTCGCTGGATAATTTTTCAAGGAGGGTAAGTCTTAATCGCGATGATATTGTTGCCCTTTGCCCCGCTGGGGTTTTCGACAGTATTTCAGGCGGCCTTCCACGGCATTTGCAGGCCCGGCGCTTGTTGAGTGCGAGGAATAGGGAATGGGGAGCAGGGAACGGGGAATTATTCGCGGCAGATGACACGCCTGTCTATGGTGTAAAGAAACCTGTTATTGCGCCATCCCAGAATATGGTAGGTAAGACGGAGAATGATCTTTGGGAAGAATACAGGGCTTTGGGATTTTTGCGCAAAAACCACCCGCTGGCGTTATGGAAGGATGAGGTGATGGCTGTCACATACCGCGTTAAAGCTTCGCAGCTCGCCGGTTATGTCGGGCGAAATGTTAAAATGATCGGCTGGCCTGTTGCCCAAAAAGAAGTCTGGACTAAAGACGGGCTGACCATGAATTTTTTAAGCTTGGAAGATGAGACCGGTTTGTACGAAACGGTGATCTTTCCTCAAGTTTACGACAAGTACGGCAAACTGCTTTTTGATCAACTGCCTTTATTGATTTATGGGCGGGTAACAAATGACGATGGGGCTTTATCGGTAGAAGTAAATCGGCTTTCTCAGTATAGTTATAAATAAACGCTGATATATCGGCTGAAGGAATTAATATGCCGAAATGTACAAATACCTCAAGTATAAGTTTTCTTCTGCTTTTAGCTCTTGTTATGGCGGTCGTAAATGGCTGTACCCTGGAAACTAAACGGCAGGAATATATTACCATAGGTGCGCTTTTGCCGCTTACCGGTGAAGATTCGGATGAAGGCCTCAGGGCGCTTAACGGCTTACATCTTGCCAAGGAAGAGATCAACAGGAACGGCGGGATATTGGGGAAAAAGCTCGATATAATAGTTTTAAATGACAGGGGAGACGAAGAATATATAGGTCAACAGTATAACGCATTGAAAGAAAAAGGCGTTACTGCCGTCATCGGTTCAAGTTACTCAGGCGTAACAATCGCGCTTGCGAAAGCGTCCGAAAAAGACGGCCTGCCGGTTATTTCCCCTACCGCTTCAAACCCGGAAGTAACAAAGGGCCGACGGAATATTTTCAGGGCTATTTTTATAGACGATTATCAGGCCGAAGTAATGGCGCAATTCGCCCGAGTTTCACTTAACGCAAAAACTGCGGTGGTTTTTTGCAACATGAACAGCGACAGTTTTAAACATACAGCCGAAGTCTTCAGTAAATCATTTACCGATCGCGGCGGACAGGTAACAGCATTTGATTACTTCTCCGCCGAAGGCGATCTTGCCGTTCTATTGAAAAAATACGCTTCCGACCCTCCGGATGTTATTTTTTGTCCCGAAAATTACCTCCCCGCGGCAACTCTGGTGAACACCGCATATGAAACCGGTTTACGCAATACGTATCTATTGGGCTCTGATGCGTGGGACGGGCTTTTGGTTTATGTGTATCATCCTGACGCGATGGATAATGTTTACTATTCGGCGCCTTTTTCGTTTGACGATAAAGACGCGGGTGTGAGCGAGTTTGTCAGAAATTATTTTGAATCCTTCTCCCAAATGCCTCTGTCCGGTTCCGCCGCCGCCTACGCCTGCGTATACGTACTGTCACAGGCAATTAACAAAGCGGGAAACACAGACAAAAACGATATTATTTCCGCCATCAGGGCAAATGAATTCAATCTGAAAACAGGCCGCATAAAATATGACGAAAACAACAATCCGCATATAAACGTGTATATCATTCAGATTAAAGGCGGTGAATATACCACCTATGAAAAATTGAGTCTGTAGCAGGGGTGGCAATGCTTCGAAAATTCCGGATTAAAACAAGGCTATTAATATCGTTTTTTATCATGGCTTTTTTTACACTTGTTGTAGGATTGACGGGCTTTGCGTGGCTTACCGACATAGGAAATTCGGCGGTTAGAACGGTACACAATGTTACTATATTAAACGACATATACGATTGTAACGTGGCTATTAATTCCGGGGTATACAACATGATGTATGTCAGCGATATTACGCTTTCCAGATATGTTGTGCAGACAACAATGGTATTCACGGAAAAATTGCTGAATTACCTGAACGAATATCTGGCATTCCAGGATCAATTCAGCGATGTCTTTACGCCCGGAGAAATGCAGGACATGGCGAATTTACTGGAAATATGCGAGGAAGCGTATGTTCCTGTGCTATACGAAATTTTTGATCTAATAGGACAGGAGCGTCGCGAAGAGGCGCTTTCAATTTATATAAACCGGCTTTCTCCCATTTATAATGCACTTGCCTACTATCTCAACATAGGGTTTAACAAGAATCTGCAATATTCTGAAATCAAAACCGCAAAAAACAAGGAAAATGCGTTTTTAAGCGCGCGCCTGATGCTTGTTGCTGTGCTTATATCACTGATAGTATCCGTTATGCTCGCGCTTGCGGTTACCAAATCAATCGCGAACCCGCTTATTGGATTGGGGGAGGCGGCTGAAAAAGCGGCAAGCGGTGAACGTGATGTCCGGTTTGAGCTGTCTGAGAGTAATGATGAAATAGCGCGTTTGTCGCTAAGGCTGCAGGAAACGCTGCAGCATCTGAGCGAGGTTCAGCAATTAAAGCTTGAAGCCATAGAAGCCCAGCATGAAAAAGAAAAAGCTGAAGCGCTGGCGCGTTCCAAAGGCGACTTTCTTGCAAAGATGAGCCACGAGATACGTACGCCCATGAACGCCATAATAGGCATGGCAGAGCTTGCCTTGCGGGAAGAGAATATGCCGGAATCGGGGCGTGAACATGTTCTCACCATCAGGCAGGCAGGGACGAATCTTTTGTCAATCATCAACGACATTCTGGATTTTTCAAAAATCGAGAGCGGAAAACTGGAAATCGTCCCGACAGATTATCTTTTATCATCATTGATAAATGACGTGATAAGCATTATCAGAACCAAGGTTATCGACTCGGAAATTCTATTTGTGGTTAATGTGGACTGCAACATACCTAACGAACTTTTTGGGGATGAAATAAGGGTTCGTCAGGCATTACTGAATATACTGGGCAATGCGGTTAAATACACCGAAAAAGGTTTCGTATCCCTCACTGTCATGAAAGAAGCGATAAATGAAAACACCGTTAACCTGGTCATAGAGGTTGCGGACAGCGGGAAAGGAATAAAGAAAGAGAATATCGGAAAATTGTTCCAGGATTTTGTTCAAATTGATTTAAGCGCCAACAGGGGCATTGAAGGAACGGGGCTGGGACTTGCCATAACGCGAAGCGTAATAAACGCGATGAACGGGGAAATATCCGTTGAGTCGGAATTTGGCAAGGGCAGTACATTTACCGTCAGGCTGCCTCAAACGATACGCGGCAGTAAAAAGTTCAGCTTTGTTGAAGCCCCCGAGACCAAGGGCGTACTCTTGTATGAACAGCGCGGTGTGTATTCTTCTTCCATTTTTCGCTCGCTGGAAAATCTCGGCGTAAAATGCAAGTGTGTCGATAACGATTCTGAGTTTGCTGTAGAGCTGGAAAGCCGGAGCTGGCAGTTTGTCTTTATTTCTTCCGGCTTGCTTGGAAAGACAGCCAATTTAATCGAAGAAACCGGATCGTCTGCCAAAATCGTGGCGCTTGCGAAATTCGGCGAGGCGATTGCCGGTAAGGTATCGGATGTCCTTACCATGCCGGCGTATTCAATACCGGTCGCCAACATACTAAACGGAAACGCCGCGAGGTCTGCTTTCAGTGAAAACAGGGAATTAACGGTCAAGTTCATAGCGCCTGACGCAAAAGTGCTTGTTGTTGACGATATCTATACAAATTTAAAAGTAGCCGAAGGTCTGATGCAGCCCTATAAAATGCAGGTAGAATTGTGCGACAGCGGCCTCAAGGCAATAGAAGCGTTAAAGCAAAAGCGCTACGATTTGGTGTTCATGGATCACATGATGCCGGAAATGGACGGTATTGAAGCAACAACGGCCATTCGGGCAATGGAAGATGAGTGGTTTAAGACTATGCCGATTATTGCGTTAACAGCCAACGTCATTTCAGGTATGAGGGAGTTGTTTATTAGCAGGGGTTTTAGCGATTTGCTTGCCAAACCCATAGATGTTTCCAAGCTTGATGAAATCCTTAACAATTGGATACCGGAAGAAAAGAGAAAACAGGGAACAGTGAGCGAGGATCTTTATTCGTACTCCGATAGTTCAAACCGCGATTCTCTGCTCCCTATCCCCGGCGTAGATGAAAAAAACGGCATTAAAATGACTGGCGGTACGCTTGATGGTTACCGCCTTGTTTTATCCATATTCAGCAAAGATGCTGAAAGCAGGCTGCCCTTGCTTCAAAAAGCGCCGGAAGCGGATGCCCTGGCCGTTTTTACCACTCAGGTTCACGCCCTGAAAAGCGCATCCGCATCCGTAGGAGCGGCTGAAATATCCGCACAAGCAGCCGCTCTTGAGGCGGCGGGTAAAGCCGGGGATTTGGAGCTTATCGGGAAAGAGTTACCTGCTTTCGCCGAACACCTGGCGGAATTGGTAAAAAATATCAATACTGCTCTGAAAGAAACCGCTCCGCATGAATCACCGGAACTATCACCCGTTATCCTTGCCAATTTACTGCGGGAACTGAAAGCGGCCCTGGCCTCACAAGACGCCGGCGGCATTGACCGCATTTTAGCCGTACTCAACGAAAAGCCGCTGGATTCAAAAGCCAAAAAAATCCTGGAACAAGTTTCCGATGATGTGTTAATGGCGGAATACGAAACAGCTGCCGCAACCCTTGAAACCCTGCAGGATATTTACCGGAGTTAAGTCCGTTTTTTGTTCCATAGCGGCTGTTACACACGATTGATTTTTGTCATCCAAGCGGTGTTAAATTAACGCCATATACTTATGAAACGAATTATTTTAAAAGCACATGAGGAGCGGCGTATACTGTCGGGGCATCCCTGGGTTTACGATAACGAAATCGCCGTAGTTCTTGACACCCAGGCAAAACCCGCCGAACCTCCGGTTCGCGTTCTGGAACCGGGCGAATTGGCGGAAGTGGAAAGCTCTCGCAAAGAATACCTTGGCCGCGCTTTTGTGAACCCCAATTCCAAAATTACCGCCCGGATCTACAGTCCTTCCAAGGAAGGCGTGGACAAGGGTTTTTTCAAGCGAAGAATCAGAAAAGCCATACTCGCCCGCTCTTGCTATAATCTTCGGCGGGAATCAGCCAGGCTTGTTTTTGCGGAGGCGGATTTCTTGCCCGGACTCATCATCGACCGTTTTGTCGGCTGGCCTTTGGACGCATCAATCGATGCCGCCGTTAAGGAGCGGCCCCTCAGTTTCGAGAGTGCCGTGGCTTTGGGCCTTCCCGCTTCCTGGCTTTCTGTACAGTTCCTGGCTTACGGAATGGACGCCAGGCGGGAGCTTATCCTTGACGCCCTGGAAGAAGTTCTGGCCGCGCCCTTACTGCCAGGCATGGAACCACTAGGCGCTCCTACAGGCATTATCGAAAAATCAGGGGCAAAGGTCAGGGAGCTTGAGGGTCTTCCCCTGCGCGAGGGCTTAGTCCGTGGAAATTTTCCTCCTTCGGGAATAGTCATCTTTGAGAACGATTTGCCTTTTGCCGTACATCTGGAAGAGGGACAAAAAACAGGGCACTTTCTGGATCAGAGGGATAACCGCCGTCTTGCGGCCCGCCATTTGGCGGCCCGCCATTTGGCGGCGGCCTGCCTTTCCAGGCTTTCACAGGATGAAAAGAGCGAAAACGGCCCCAGAGTTCTCGACGCGTTTTCCTACACTGGCTGTTTCGGAATTCACGCCGCCAGGGCCGGGGCCGAATCCGTGGTCTGTGTGGATGTTTCCGCCGCCGCTCTGGAAACCCTGAAGACAAACGCCGCCCTCAACGGCGTGAGCGACAAAATCAAAACGGTGGAAGCCGATGTCTTTGAATTTCTCAGAACGGCGGAACGCAGAAAAGAACGCTACGATTTGGTCATTCTGGATCCCCCGGCTTTTGCGAAAACCAGGCCGTCCCTGGAAGGCGCAATCCGGGGTTACAAAGAAATCAACCTCCGGGCAATTTCCCTGCTCTCAAAAGGCGGCGTCCTTGTTACTTCTTCCTGCAGCCAGGCGATGGACGAGGCCAATTTCAGAAGGGTGATAACAGAAGCGGCGGCAGACGCCGGAAGGCGGCTTGTCGAGACAGATTTTCGCCGCCAATCGGCGGATCACCCAATTTTGGTGGGTTACGATGAATCTTTCTATCTTAAGTGCGGGTTCTATAGGGCGGTTGATTAGAGCTTGTACTTCAATACCAATGTTTTTAGAATTTTACCTTTCTTCCATTTATGGTTATACGACTGTCAGGAAACATTTTTTTTATCCGATAAATTTCCTTAAGGTTTATTTTACCCGATAAGATTAAATGATCAATTCTTTTTCCCGCAAATGAATCCGGAATTGTAATTTCATTGATGAAATCAATTGTAAGGGTTCTTATATGATCTAAATAAAGTAATTCTGCCGGAAATTCCATTACCCTGATAGAAATTGAAGAAGGGTTCCTTTCCAGTTTTTTAGCTAAATCAGAGTTTTCAGGATCGGCTATTTTAATCAACCAGCCAATTTTTGGAGTTAAAGCAAAATTTTCCATGTTTTGCTCCAGGCCAAAAAAGCCTGCCCATAATTCCAAAGGCGTGCTTATATTTGTTGTCATGTCTAAATACAATAAATCAACTTTTACGATCTCCTCGGGTAAATCTCTGCTGCTTTCAATGCTCCTTAAATGTCTTCTCTCTCCATTACTGCCGTATGGAAAAAATTTTACAATCCAACCATTAGTTATTGATGAAGCGCCGCATCCGCCGCCAAAATGTTCTTCGACCATGTTCATCCAAAATTCATTGTTTATGTTTCCCTGCGAGGCATTTACAAATTCCTGTAAAACAGGTTCCAGCTCATCTGTCCACCAACTTAATTCATATCTGCCCAACTGTTTTGTTTTGTCAAGGATTTTCTGCCAATCTTCAGTAGTTCCCAACAATGTAACCTCAGGAATACCGCATAATATATTCAGAACCATATAATCAAAGTACGCTTTCATAGATTCCATGATTGTAATTTCAGACGCGATTTTTTCAACAATTGTCGTAATTGTAAAATCGGCGGACAGCAAATTGATTAATTCCTCGCCGGTATGTTCCGCTATTTTTTTTGTGAATTCAGGAAATATTGTTTCCCAGGGGCTATCAGGATTTTCAAGAGTTACAGAGGTAGTTTTAACAATCAATGTAAGTTTACCGTCAAAACTAACAAAATGATGCCGCATTTTTTCCGCGTTTGCGTTTATATGCTGCGCGAACCCCTGTGAAATTAAAAGCCAAATAACATCGGGCGACAACACAATCGGTCTGTGATCCATGTAGGCATGATACATACCGTTAAAGAAAGAATGGTATCCAAGATTTACAATATTATCAGGAAGCTGGCTGTTTGCAATAATATTTGGAGGCTTTTTTTTGTCTTCTCTCTGTGACAAATTTACAAGATACTCTAGAACTTCGTTGCGCGATAGTATTTTAAGGTGTTTTTCGGGTTTGGATAATTCTTCAGTCTTAAAAGTTACTCCGCTATTGGAAGTGGGAACAATCGTATAACTTACTTCTGTTATCTCATTAGGTTGATCACCTTCTAAATATTGTTTTGAACAAGAACTGGCTAAAAACGGTATAAACTGTAGGGCTAGTAAAATTATTACTGCCCTTTGACCATTGTTGCTATGGAGAGTTGTAAAAAAGCTCATATTGCCTACCAATTGTACGGATTATCTGAAGGTATGCTGTACTGTCTTGAAGACGGATCATTTTCCAATTGTCGAAACCTTTTCACTTTTAATATCCTTTCGTATATTATACATAGTACTGGGAAAATTTGTATTCAACAACCATATCCCATCGTCTGGGTCTGGCCTGTGGTTCATTATGAGACTTTAATTACCTGCCTGCGTAGAACCATTCATCGCCATTGCCGCTAAAAGAAGTTCTGCTGGTGATGGTATAGAAAAAGGATCTGCCCAGTACGTTAATTGTTAAGCGGTTACCGCTAATGGAATAGGTTCCGCTGGATGTTTTGCCCGAAGGGTCTTTGTAATAAAGGTTTCCGTTGTTTGCCATTCCGGTAAAGGTTATTTCTTCTGCTCTGCCGGACACCCTATACCTGCCGGTATCAAGCGAACCTCGCAGGGTATCCTGCAGTTGCTGTAATCCTTGCACGACCGCTTGTGCAGCCCGCTCGCCGCTGGACTGAGTGGGTGGCGAAGGGGCTGAAGGTTCGTTATAGGATGGAGCGTCATACGACGCGACTGGCGCGGGTGATTGTGAATAAGTATTGCTTTGAGAGGCAGGAGAGGGTTGTTGCGCCACAGTGTTAGGTGTGAATTCTCTTGCTCCATTGGCAATTAGGTAATCGTAAATATCCATTTCACCACTTTCGTAAGCAAAAATATAAGAATCCACGATGGCTAAAATTGTGCCTGTCACGTCACTAACCTGGTGCGTTCTAAAAGCTAAGCTGTACGCCGATAAAGGTTTTAGTGTTTCCTGCCTGTTTATACTGAAAATCAACAACCGGTTTTACATAGTTGAGTATGGAAACCTTTTTTTCCTTTTCTTTAGCAACTGAACCGTCATCCGAGACAAGATATATTCCATCCGAAGGTTTATCTGCTGCGCTAAGGGCGTTAATGGCTACAGAGGATAGCATTAAAACCACCAAGCCGATACCAAGAGCTATTAAAACTGGTTCCCCAGTTAACATAAGTGCAGCGGCAGTGTTACTTTCATCTTCGTAAATCGCAAAGAGCGGCGGGCCTGCCATACACATAATCAAAAGCAATGCTATTAGTTTCTTTTTCATAAAAACCCTCCTGCACAAAAATTAAATTGCGCACAAACTGTTTTAAACAAAGCAGTTTTGAAATATCCCTGCCTTGGGGACATGTCCCCAAAGCCTGAAATGTTCCAGATACTGTTGTACCAAAAAAGCGTGATTGATACCTTTGCGTGGTGCGCTGCACGGCAAATGTAAGTTTTGCTAATTTTGGTTAATAATTTCTTTACTTGCCGCATAAGTAATCTAGGCTTTTGCTAGAAGCCCATGAAGCAACCTTTGATGCAATCTGACCTGCAACATAGCTATAGACAGGCGAAACAAAAGGGGCAAATGCTTTTTGAACAACATTTGCCACACCGTCACCGATTCTGTTTGACGCAAATTCTATGACAACAGATGAACAAGCAACTTGAACGAGCCATCCATCTATGTTCCGGAATTTTAACGGTAAACATTGCTTGACAATATCGCTTTCAACGCCAAAGGTTCCATCACTATAGCGATAAATGCGAACATCACCTAAGTTTGCTACTACTGTCTGCGCTGAAAGGGTAGGATTATTTACAACAAATATAAAAAATATTGCAAACAACCCTACGATGATTTTCTTGGTCATAACTTATTGATAAATCGGTACCGTGTCTGTAACCCTTACTGATACGTCTGGTTTCATGTGATAATACGATCGCAATTTGCTTTTGGCCTCTTCTTCCGCAGAAGAACGGTTTGCAGTATAGATAGAATAGGTCTGGGTTCTGCCATTTCCTGCAGTCACCGTAATTGTGTAGCCAATAATTTTTTTGGCAGGCTGAGAATTTTGCGTCTGGCTTGAATTTGAGGGAGAACTATTTTCTGTAGATGGATTGTTAGACCCCCAAATAATCATTCCCCAGTCCTGAGCAGAAACAACAAGCGTCACCAATACGGTGAAAAGAACCAAAAATGCTAACTTTTTCATAAAAATTTGCCCTCTCGTAGTTTTTACTCATTGCGGAGTGTTTTATTGACCGCCCATACGGACAGGCATCAAAAAGCCGAAAATCGGCATTTTTGCATGTTAAGGATAAAATTCATCTGAATTTTCCTCGTGGAAGTAGCAAATAATACACAATAATCAATGTATCACTAATTATAATCAACGTATCATTGATTGGTCAATATGTCAACAGGTTTTATGATCGCTTTGGTGGAAATCAGATTGCAAAAATGACAAATTTACGTGACATATTGGCAAACAATCTGAAAGAAAACCGCCGAAAATGTGGCTATTCTCAGGCAAAATTGGCAGAAAAAGCGGGGATTTCAACTCAATATATTGCCATGATCGAGCTTTCCCGCCAGTTCCCCACCCCTGATGTGCTTGAGCAAGTAGCAACCGCATTAGGGATTGAAGCCTACGAATTGTTTAGCGTGCCGCCTTCCCCTGAAAGTTCAATGGAACGTCTTCATAAGGATATCATTAAGGAAATTAGGGAAGTCATCGTTGAAGTGCTGGAAAAAGCACTGGCTGATAAACACAGCGGTTAGGGAAAGTGGAAAATTAATATGCATCAAAATAACGTGATTGATATTGTCAATAAAATAGTGTATATTTACATACAGGAAAACAAAATGGCCCAGACAAATATCAATATCCGCATGGATACTCAGTTAAAAAAGCAGTTTGAAACTTTCTGCGCCAATGTAGGCTTAACAATGACTGCGGCTTTTAATGTTTTCGCCAAAACATCTGTTCGGCTACAGAAAATTCCCTTTGAAATCACAGCCGAAACCAATTCTTTATACAATGAACCCAATACGAAAGTTTTAACTGAATCGATCAAACAGCTAGAAGAAGGAAAAGGTGTTGAACATGAGCTCATTGAGGCTTGAAATCGCACAATGCAGAGATCATTACGAGAATTCGAAAACTGAACCGTCCTCAATTCGCCTGTAACATGGCCTGCCTGAGAATAGCGTTGGCTCTGGTTTGATAACCCGGACCGTCACGTTTTAACCATTCCAGAACATCCGCATCAATACGCATTTGTACGGTCTGCTTAATAGGTTTATAAAACCGCGCGTCAGGATATTTGGGTTTGAATTCTTGTAACTGTTCTGGTGTCTGTACAGGGCACTCACTGAAATCCTTAGTCTTAAAATTCTGCAATTCCGCTATGCGTTCATCGCTCATAACCGGAAATTTGTTGTTGGTAATTTTCATTATAACGCTCCTTCTCAAGCGGCTCGGCAAGCCGGGCAGAGATGATTCGGATCCTACCATCTCGTTCGGTATACGAAACATAAAAATAGATACACCGATCATAAGACGCTATACCTTTCCAGCGTACTTCATTGTGGGTTGAATTGTCCTGGTCGTATGCCTCCAGAAAAAACGGATCGTCAAAAGCACCGAGAATTTCCTCAAAATAGAATCCGTGATTTTCCTTATTGAGGATATTCTTGTCTCCATCCCATTCAAAACGTCCGTCAGGGCTAATTACTACCCTCATTACATAATAGTATATACATTTCTGTAATAGTCAAGTAGTATTGTTTATTGTGAATGGAGAAAAAGACCTTGTAGCCTCTGAAGGCCCTGCGGGACGAATATTTGCCAAAATGAAAATGCTTCTTGCCT
>Ga0268262_10001887_pt1 | contig 24923 bp, 20 predicted proteins | sample TergutNc150P3_FD_190354 | JGI IMG/M metagenome (GOLD analysis project Ga0268262, IMG submission 190354) | Nasutitermes corniger P3 segment gut microbial community from laboratory colony in Florida, USA - Nc150 P3 (SPAdes) (version 2) | ecosystem: Host-associated > Arthropoda: Insects >...
CAAAACGAAGTCCTATGTAACTTGATGTAAGATAAAACAGGTTGTCCGCTGTCCGAAATGGAGGCGTTACGCTATAATAACCGAAATATCTTATACCAGGACTTAAATTCATATTCAACCCTGCCGTAAAATTATGCCTCGGGTCGTCTTTTTTGTGAAATAAAAAATTTAAGGAGGCGGACAGGTCGGGAAAAAACCTTTTATTAAAAGTAGTATTGTTATATTCTAGGTATTGAACAAGATAATTTGAATAAGTGCCGTCAGGATTTTCATATGCAATATAATTTTCCATACTCTTTTCATATGGACTGTAATACAACATTTGCAACCCTATTTCAGGTAAAAGGCTCAACCATTGATTTATATCGCATCTGTAAGATGCTTTTATATTGAAACCTAATCTATCCGTTGAAAATATATCAAAAAGATATTCCAATGGTGTTTGTTCAAAACCAAAAGTTCTGGCATCGTCTGTGCGGTCTTTAAAGTTATAATTACAAGTACCTTTTACTGCCTCTAAAGAGAAACCGAAGCCAGATTTGAATGTAAGGTTATATTTCAAAAGCCACTCTGTACCATAACTCATTCGTGTTTCCCAACCTAAATCATGATATGGGTGCTGTGTCATTTGTCCTTTAAAATACATTGTATTGTTAAATTCAACTGCAATACTGTGTATCATTTTTTTTACTTTACTGTTCCCCATTACTGCCTCCTGAGCGGGAAGCAGTAATGGAAACAGTAAACTGATAATTAAAAACACTTTTATTATCAATCTTTTCATATGAAAATTTTAATGATGTTTTAGTTCAGTTACTACATGGTTGCCTGGATAATTGGGTGTCCAATGTACACCACTAATATGAACAAATTCATCAGGAATAAGATATGCGGGTCTTTTGCTAAACCAAAAATATTTTTCCGTTAATCCTGTCCAAGAAGTATTATTTATATTTGTAAATGAAATAGGACTTTCATAATCGCAATAATTCCATTTTTCTCCGCCGTAATTCAAACTTACTCTATTTGTCCATAAAAGCCAATTCTTACCACTCTTGTAGTAATTAGTTGTCTTACCATAAACATGAGAACCTGTTGTTACAAGTCTTCCTCTTAACTCTCGTTGAGCAATTTTTGTTGGAATATAAAATTGCACCTTTTGGTCTTTATCTTTATCCTTTTTTCCACAAATCTTATCTGGATTGGTCTTAATATGATAAGAATAAAAGAAAAAAGCCCAAAAAGAATTTCCATCATTACCTGATGTAGATGTAAATACAGGGCTATCGTCTCCTCCGCCTTCTCCTGCAAATTCAACTTCAAATTCGTCGTTTTCAACTTTAATCTTAACCTGTCCTAATGTATTATGCAAGGCACTTTGTACATATCCAGCCCCTACAACATCAAAAGGGTTTGCTTCTGTTTCAAAACGTGCTGGACTTGCAAGCCATTCAATTTCTTTTGCCCGCAAAACAGGATAATGACTATTGGTAAACCCAATCTGTTGAATAAACTTCATAAGAGGATTAAAAGGGAAAAAGTTATCTTCCTTAATGTATTCAGACACAGTTTCTTCGTCTGCTTCTTCAATAGAAGTCCCTAATTTGTCCTCTAATTCAACACGGTAATGTTCCGAATATTGATTACAAATTTCAAGCAGTGCATCTATTGTGTGAGTATAATCACCAAAAGATTCAAACTCTAACACTGCCTCTGCTGCATTGTATCTAATTTTCGAAAAATCAATACCACTAAAACTACAGGCAACAGTACTTGATGCAAACAATGCTGCTTCATTATTATTAACGCTGTTTCCTTTTTCTTTTCTGCACCCATTCACAATCACAACTGATGCAACAACTACTACGGCGGTGATTACGCCTACTATTAATTTTCTGTTCATACTTATCTATTTTTGAACATTTTTCCTACTCTTTGAAGGATTTTCGGTTCTCCTACAGTTTCGTTTTTAATCACATGAAAGAACGTTTTTCCATATATATTAAGCATTCGGACTTCGCTATGTACCTGGGCGGTCTTTTTATTGCTTCATTAGCCTGTGTTTACGCTTAGCATTTTTGGCTACTTTTTTTCCGTTCCCCGCACACTATTTTACGGTTGTTCACAACCATTATTCCAATTTTATATCAATCTGTCACGGGCATGCCCGCCAAAACACAGCCCCCTTTTCCCATTGAAAAATTATACACCCGCACAATCTCGTTGGACTTGTGCAACTCTTCTCTAAGATGCAAAGCAAACTCCCGCTGCAAATCCAATTGCAGACCGTAACACTTTGCAAATAAACCACATGCAACCACTTGATAATCAGACAGTTGTATGTTGGTCGTGTGTAAATTCCTAACAATCAACGACTTACAGATAGAAAAAACGATTTTTACCACTCTTTTTGAGCGGGACATTTTTCGTTCTGTAAATCTGTTTTTGAGCATTTTCTCCTCTGTTTTAGTATCAGTTGCAAAGTTACCACATTTTTTTATAGGAAAAAACGTTTTTGCAAAAAGTTTTCAACAAAATTCTATTAACAACTCTCAATGGCAATATAACAGTTTGATTATAAGGCATTTCTGTTATAAAAAAAAGTGTTGCTTGCTTGGTGTATTTTTGTTGTTTTTTGGATTGCTTCACTGCATTATATTTCGTTCGCAATGACGTATTATATTGAAAATCACGTCATTGCGAGCATCGCGAAGCAATCCCTAATACAAATATCGTAAAAATTGCAATAATTTGTGTGTCTTTGCATTTTTCAAAAAATATACCTGTGATGAATAATTTTGTGTGTGTTGAGCGGTTGGAATAGTCATCTATTCAACTGTTTGGTTTTGGGAATTTGTTTTATTCCCATTGCATTGTTTGCGGATAATGGTCAGAGGCGTTTTGCCAGATGTGGAGTATAAAATAGAAAATCCGTATAAAAGTTTCTCGTTAGAGCAACTAAAAGAAATGTTGCAATTGGAGGAAGAACACAATAAAACGAAATGAAAAACGTTCAATTTTAGTATGTCAGCACCGTATTTTTCTCTTTTGCCAATTTGCGCAGATTTAAAATGGCATACCGCATTCTCCCCAAGGCAGTATTGATGCTCACATGGGTAGTTTCCGCTATTTCCTTGAAACTCATATCTTTATACAGCCTCATATCCAGCACTTCGCGTTGCTCTTCGGGCAAAAGCGTAACCAGATAACGCACAGAATCGTATATCTGATTGGTGATAATCTGCTGTTCGATAGACATCGATTTTTCGGAAAACATATCCAAAATGTCCATTCCGTAGGCGTTGTTGTCCACAAAAGACATTTTTTGGTTTTTGCGGAAATGGTCGATAATCAGATTTCGGGCGATACGCATAATCCACTGGCTGAATTTGCCCTCTTCCCGATAATTCCCCATTCGCAGGGTGTTTACCACCTTGATAAAAGTATCTTGAAACAAATCTTCCGCCAATTCCCGATTGTGAACAACCATTAAGATGTACGAAAAAACTTTCTGTTGATAACGATGCACCAACTCTTCCAATGCTGATTCCGACCCTGAAATGTATTGGGTAACTAACTGTTCATCACTATGTTGAAATAACTTCACTTTCAAAAAAGCCTCCTTTCTTGTTGATTACTATTAAAAGATTTAGAAAAAGATAATGTTACTTCTATACGCAATCCTATTAAAAATTTAATGAAATGCAAAGATATAATTTTTTTTCTTATAAAATGGCGTTTTTGGGAAAAAAATGTGATTTTTTTTTATTTTTTTTCAGAGGGGTGTTTTTTGAATAACATAATCTTCTGTTTTTCAATTGAATGTAGAGTTTTTAATTTGTTGTGTGGATTTTGCTTTTTTTCATGATAAAAAATTGAAAATTGTTTTGCAAACATGTTTTTATTCTTTTATAAATTTCACAACCGTATTGCCCATTTTCAAAAAATAAATTCCATTTCCCAAATGCGAAATATCAATCACGATTGAGCCTCCCCCGCCCCCTCCGAAGGAGGGGAGTTTTTGCCCGTAGGGCAATTGTTTCCCTCCTTCGGGCTGATTAAGGGGGGCTTTTCTACCGTAAATATCATATATTTCAATTTCATTCCCTCGTAACCCGCAACCCGCAACTTGTAACTCGTAACTCGTAACTCGTAACTCCCTTTTCGCAGGATTTGGATAAACGAAAATATTTTTTTTCAAGCCATTACATTCTTTTACCCCTGTTTCCGCAGGCGGATATATCCACAAACTCGGGTCGCCGAACAACAGCCAACAGTCCGCTTCTTTTTTCCGTTTCAAGTCCTTGGCGATGTGCGAATATGCCTGTAAATAAAGCGTTCCCAAACGGCAATTTGTCTCCGCAGGCGGCAGGTTTCCGCACATGAACGCCATGCCCGACAGGGTGGCGTCCCAATCCGCAAAGTCGGACGACATGATAACGGCTCTTGCACCCGTTGGATTTCCGTTTGCGGAGGCACGCAGCCATTTTTCCGCAAAGCATTCTCTTTGAGCAAAATAACCGTTGAGACAGGCGGCGGAAAGGATAATGGGCAATTCTCCGCTATTAGACAGACTATCAATGTGTTGATTGAAAAAACCGCTGGTTTTCCACCCCTGATAAAAGCCGTAACCCGCATAATTCACCCACGTAACGCCCCGATTGAGTACATTCACCACGTCCCGATAATTTGGATTGTTCGCATTTATGCCGTCAAACAATTCTGCTTCTATGCGGAAATCATTGTTTTCCAATAATTTATTCATTTTCTGAACCGCTTCAAAATCGGTCAGTTGCGTTAATTCCGACTGTTCTTTGGAGGCAATTCCGACCACGGTTTTCGAGCAATTTTTGTAATTGAGGCTGCGTTCAATCATTGTCTGCAAATGCGTTTCCGTCTCCACCGAAAACCGTCCGACTGCCATTTGCGGCAGAGGGTCGTTTTCGGAAATTTTGCCGTACTCCATATCCGACAAACCTTCTGCAACGGGACAGGCTGGAATGTACTCATAATCACCGATTAATAACAAAAAATCTGCCTTGAAAGCAGTGTATGCAAGGGCGATTTTCTGTTTTATCGTCTGAAAATTTTCGGAGGTGTCCACAATAATCAGTCGGCAATCAATGTTATCTGCTTCTTTTGCAGCAATATAACCGTTTAACTGCGTTGAAAACAGGGCAGGGGAAACGATGAGCATTTTTTCCCGCCTCTGCGGAAACAGCCACAGCGGAAAAAGCAGAAAAGATGTGAAAATCAAGTTTTTATAATTCATAACAGCCTACTGTGTGTGGGTTAATATAACGTGATAGCGGTATTCATAATACATTGAATTTATGATAGATACATTAAAATTGTGTTTTCGGGCGGCATCCGCAAAAAAACTTGGCGGATAGGCATAACCCATATCGCAGGCAGGTTTTCCGCTTATTTTTTTGAGGGTATTTCGCAAACGGTTGAAAACGAGGCATATCACTACGGAAAAATTGAAAGAATTCGCCTTGAACAAACCCGATTTCCACAATTCATAGGTTCTTAAATCTACGATGTCAAAGAGGCAGATTTTCCCGTTTTCGGTCAGATGCAGGGCGGCATGGTCAAGAAAATCAGCAATTTGCGGTTTGGTCAGATATTGCATGACCTGTCCCGCCGTGATGCAGTCAAATTTGAAATCTTTTCCCAATTTGTTTTCAACATCCCGCCAAATCTGTTGATTATCAGCATGTATTAACAGCACCTTACCGTTGTTTTGAAATTTCGTTAAACGTTCTTCGGCTTTTTCCAGCATGGGTTTTGAGTTGTCCGCCCCAACACAAAATTTGTAATTCTGCGTGTAATAAACCAGCAAATCGGCAGACCCGCAACCAAAATCCAGCATATTTTCCCCGAAATTCAAGTGCAGCAACTTTTCTTTCGCCTCCTTTTCCAAAAAATCCTCCTTTTGCGAGCGGTGCTGCCCGTTGATTTGTTTGTCCCAATAATCTTTCCAATATGTTTTTTTCATGTTTTGCTGTAATTAATTTGAAAGTACAAAGATAGCATTTTTAATTGACAATTGATAATTGACAATTATTCTATCAACAGTACGTCATTCCTGCGAAGGCGGGAATCTCTACGTTAAAATACATTCTTTTTTGAAGGGGATTGCCTTCGGCGAACTTGCCCTTGCAGGGCTACGGTTGTCCGCCTTCGCGGGAATGACAGTGTGGAGAAATACCGCCAACAATTAATATTTGGTATTGTTAATTTTGTATAGTTTTTTGTTATTTTCTGGATTGCTTCGTTGTTTCACTCCTCGCAATGACGTTGTAGTACAGATAGTTACGTCATTGCGACTGCGAGGAACGAAGCAGGAAGCAATCCAGAAAATAAATAAAACGATGTTTGCTATACTAAATTAACAATACCTAATATTTTTTTTAAATTCAAAAAAAAAATTGTATCTTTGATGATTTTTGTCAATTATCAATTTCCCGATATGTATGTCCCTCCGTCTTCCAAAATGCGCTGGCTTGGAATATTATAATGCTCATTCACAACACTTTTTGAAGCATTAAAATAAGGTGAATGAATATTTTGCAGGTCTAAAACAACATGAAACAGATTGTCGCTGCTGAATGGTAAATCTTTGTTTTTCAAAATGTTATTTGTTTTTTCGGGATATTTATTTTTATAACTATCAGACAGCCAGATTATTAACGGAATTTCCACAATGCAATTGGGGATATATCCCGCCCAATCGTGTCCCGCTGTATTGTTGTAGTCATAAACATTGTCTCCGTGGTCGGAACAGTATATAAATGAGGTAATTATGTTCGGATTTGACGAAAAAACCTTCAACATATTCAAGATGCTGTCCAAAATGTAATCGGTGTAGCGTATGGAATTATCGTATTGGCTGATTGTTTTTTGTTTTGTATTTTTATCATTTTTAAAATATTCAAATTCAGGCGGATAGCGTTTTCGATAGGCGGCATGGCTGCCCATTAAATGAATGGTGATAAAAAGATTTTGAGACGTATCTTTCAATGTTTTTGACAGTTCCGCCAACAACAACCCATCATAAGATTTTTTAAAAATACTTTCATGGGAAGAATTACTGCTGATATTCAGAAACTTAACCCTGTCCGCCGTTTGTGCCACATTGGAAACAGCATTATCATAAATGCCAACAGGCGGTTGGTTTGAGAGCCAAAAAGTTTTAAATCCCGCCGAATAAAAAATATCTAAAAGACTGAGGCTCAAATCATAAGGTTTTTTATTTTCAATTGACGCCTCCGTGTAAAGCGAAAGCACGGCATTGATGGTGTGCGAATAGGGCGTTATGGCATCGCTGTAAACAACAATCTCCTTTCGTGCAGAAAACTTCGGCGTCGTGTTCCGCCCGTACCCATACAGCCCCAAATGATTGCGGTTTGCCGATTCGCCTATCACCAGCACGCAGATTTGACGGCAATTTTCAACGGCATCAAAATCGGCATCAATTTTTGATATTGTTCTGTTTTTCATAGACTTATACGTTTTCATTTCCTCATGAAACAGCATAACGGCTCTTGTGCTTGCCGGCAGGGCATTTCGAACGAAACTTGCATGTATGGTATTGTCCGCCAGATAAATACCCGAATAGACAAAGGCAATTATCAGAAAAACAATGCTTTTTCGGGAAAAAACCACCTGCGGAATTTTCATCAGCGAAAAAACAAACAACGCAATGTAAGGCAACAACAGCAAAAAATGAAATCCTATTTTAAGTCCCAGAAAATCAGAACTTTCCACTATATTCGTATTGGCAATCACAAACAGACTTGAAACCGTAATTGTTCCCTTGACAATGATTAAATGACACAAATTCAATAAGTTTTCACAAAAAATCAGGCTTGCAACAAAGATAAAAACCCATTTTTTCCTCAAAAGCAAATACGGAAGCATCAGCAGGGGCAACCACGCCAGCCAAATGGCAAATTCTCGAAAATCGTACAGACCAAATGCAAAAAACAATGCAATCGCCTGCACGTATAATATCATGCAAATCAATCGGATAGGTAATATTGTTTTGAGAATTTGCATTTTTCGTCAGATTAACATCTTCTTACTGCTTGTTCGCCCGTTTGCGTTCGTTTTCGTCAAGAAGTATCTTCCTCAAACGCAATGCTTTAGGCGTTATTTCCAAATATTCGTCTTCGGCAATATATTCCATGTATTCCTCCAGTGAAAGTTTTAAGGCGGGGGCAATGGACATTTTTTCGTCCGAGCCAGAAGCGCGCATATTGGTCAGTTTTTTAGATTTGGTAACGTTCACCACCAAATCGTCCTGCCGAATGTGCTGTCCAATCACCTGACCTGCATAAACCGCCTCCATCGGTTCAATGAAAAATGTGCCTCTATCTTGCAGTTTATCAATGGCATAGGCATAAGCCGTTCCCGTTTCCATCGCAATTAGCGAGCCTGCATGACGAGCATTAATTTCACCCTTCAACGGCTGATACTCAATGAAACGGTGCGACATCACGGCTTCGCCTTCCGTGGCGGTAAGCATCTGATTTCTAAGACCTATCAATCCGCGTGAGGGGATTTTGAATGTGTGGCAAATGCGGTCGATGCGGGTGTCGATAAACGAAATTTCACCGCGTTTGCGGGTAACCAAATCAATCACGCGGCTGGAAAATTCTTCGGGGACTAACACCGTCAATTCCTCTATCGGCTCGCATTGCTGACCGTCAATTTCTTTTATAATTACCTTAGGCTGACCGACTTGCAGTTCGTAACCCTCCCGCCGCATGGTCTCTATCAAAATGGACAGATGCAGAATGCCGCGTCCGTAAACAATGTGGACATCGGGCGAGGAGGTTTCCTCTATCCGCAGGGCAAGGTTTTTTTCCAATTCTCGATACAGTCTGTCGCGGATATGGCGTGAGGTTACAAATTTCCCGTCCTGTCCGAAAAAGGGTGAGTTGTTGATAGTGAATAACATACTCATTGTCGGCTCGTCAATTTTTATGGGCGTCAAGCCTTCGGGATTTTCAAAATCGGCAATCGTATCTCCAATATCAAAATTTTCAATGCCGAATACCGCACAAATTTCGCCGGGTAGAATAGCCTCTTTTACCTTTTCCTTTCCCAAGCCTTCAAAGGTGTAAAGTTCTTTTATCTTGGATTTTAGCACTGTGCCGTCCCGTTTTACCAAGGAGATGTTTTGCCCCCAGTTCAACGAGCCGCGGGTTAATTTTCCTACGGCAATCCGTCCCATGTAGGTTGAATAATCCAGCGAGGAAATCATCATTTGCGTATTTCCCTCTTCCTGTTTGGGTGCAGGTATATGTTTGATAATCAAGTCTAAAAGATAGGTTACATCAGCGGCAGGTGTTTTCCAGTCGGCACTCATCCAGCCCTGTTTGGACGAACCGTAAGCCACTGGGAAATCCAACTGTTCCTCGCTCGCACCCAGACTGAACATCAAATCAAACACATCTTCGTAAGTCTGTTCGGGGTTGCAATTGGGCTTATCTACCTTGTTTACAACGACAATCGGTTTCAAATTCAGCTCGATAGCCTTTTGCAACACAAAACGCGTCTGCGGCATGGGACCCTCAAAAGCATCTACTATCAATAAAACGCCGTCCGCCATATTGAGTACGCGTTCCACCTCTCCGCCGAAATCACTGTGTCCGGGGGTATCTATGATGTTGATTTTGAAATCATTGTAACGTATGGAAACGTTTTTCGACAAAATGGTAATGCCGCGTTCCCTTTCCAAATCGTTGTTGTCCAAAATCAGGTCTTTCACCTCCTGATTGCTTCTAAACAGTTTGCTTTGGTGGAGAAATCTATCCACAAGCGTAGTTTTTCCATGGTCAACGTGAGCGATAATTGCTATGTTTCTAATATTTTGCATTAAAATGTACTGTAAATTATACCAATCTGCAAAGATACAATTATTTAATGAACTTTTGTTTATTTCAAAAAATAATTGTATCTTTGCATCTTTAATTTTTGGGTACGGAAAATGCTTTTTAACTCCATAGATTTTGCAATTTTTTTGCCGATAGTGTTTGCCGTTTATTGGTTTGTCGTCAATAAAAACAACAGGATTCAGAATGGTTTTGTTGTGCTTGCAAGTTATTTCTTTTATGCTTGCTGGGATTGGCGTTTTCTCATTCTCATTCTGTTCAGCACGCTGACGGATTATACAATCGGATTGTTGTTGAAACGGACTGACATACAACGAAAACGGAAAATGTTACTTGCCGTCAGTATTGTTGTCAATCTTTCTTTTTTGGGATTTTTTAAATATTGCAACTTCTTCATAGAGAATTTTATAGATGTGTTTCAACTCTTTGGCAGAGCATTGAATATCCATACGCTCAATATTATATTGCCCGTTGGAATTAGTTTTTACACCTTTCAAACGATGAGTTACACCATCGATATTTATCGGCGGAAAATAGAAGCAACGAATGATTTTATTGCTTTTGCGGCTTTTGTCAGTTTTTTCCCTCAAATAGTTGCAGGACCCATTGAACGGGCAACAAATTTTTTACCCCAATTTTATGCAAAACGTAGTTTTAATTACGAAAATGCGGTTGATGGAATGCGGCAAATTCTTTGGGGACTGTTTAAAAAAATAGTAATTGCGGATAATTGTGCTGCTTTTGTAAATCCTGTTTTCGATAATTATCAAGACCAGACAGGCAGTACGTTGTTGCTGGGTGCTGTATTTTTTGCTTTTCAAATTTACGGTGATTTTTCGGGATATTCGGATATTGCTATCGGTACGGCAAGACTGTTCGGTTTCAAGTTGATGCGTAATTTTAATTTTCCGTATTTTTCACGAAGCGTTGCAGAATTTTGGAGGCGGTGGCATATTTCTCTTACTACTTGGTTTCGCGATTATGTTTATATTTCAATAGGGGGAAGTCGGGTTTCAAAAGCAAAAATTATTCGAAATACATTTATTATCTTTTTGATAAGCGGATTTTGGCACGGTGCAAACTGGACTTTTATCTGTTGGGGCGGACTTAATGCGCTGTATATGATGCCGTCTGTTATCAGAAAAACAAACAGGAAAAATTTAGATACGGTTGCACAAGGAAAAATACTGCCTTCGTTACGGGAAATTTTGAATATGTTTATTACATTTACTTTGATTACTTTTTCTTGGATATTTTTCCGTTCAAATGATATGCCGCAGGCTTTTCACTATATAAAAGGCATATTTTCTGTTTCCTTTTTTGAAAAAGCAGTAATCAATCCACCTGTTTCGTTGGTCTTTTTCATTGTCTTTTTTACACTTATAGAATGGGCGGGACGCGAACAGCAATATGCGTTGGAAAAACTTGGATTGAAATGGAAAAAAGGGATACGCTGGTTGTTTTATTATATTTTGGTAATTTTAATTTTGGCATTTTCGGGAAATGCACAGGAGTTTGTTTATTTTCAATTTTAATTAATGAAAAAATTTATTGGTAAGATATTGTTATTTGGATTGTTTGTGTTGCTTCTGCTGTTGTTTGGGGCAAGCCGCATTACGACAGGCTGGCAAGGCGATTATATGTTTGCACTGATTGATAAATTTGAAAGGCTGGAAACAGAAAAATCGCCTAAAATTGTGCTTATTGGCGGGTCAAATCTTGCATTTGGTATGGACAGTAAAACGCTTTCTCAATATTATAATATGCCTGTAATCAATATGGGATTGCACGCAGGAATAGGATTGCGTTTTTTATTGGAAGAAATAAAACCATACATAAAAAAGAATGATATTGTTATCATTATCCCCGAATACAGTCATTTTTACGATACGTATTTGGGTACAGGTTCTGATTTGACAAATACAATATTAAATGTTTATCCGCAAGGTTTTCGTTATTTGACAGTTCGACAATGCTTGATGATATTATCCGAATTTCCAAGATATTCGATTGATAACTTACAAAGTGCATACATTGACGGTCAGGCTTTTAAAAAACACGAACACAATATTTATGCACGCAATAAATTTAATTGTTACGGAGATATGACGGCACACTGGACAGAACCAAGTTATATAAACTATCAATATAAAGAGTTGAAAACACGTCCAATAGATAGCAAAATGTTGAAAGAATTAGAGCAATATATTTTGTTTTATCAATCGCAGGGTGCGGAAGTGGTTATTTTACCGCCTGCGATTGTCAATACGGAAGCACAGTCGATGCGGAAAGAAATTCAACAGGTAACAGAAGCATTTTCCAAAAACAACAACATCGCCTACCAATATTTTCACCCCGAAAAGTATTTTTTGCCCGACAGTTTGGGTTATGATACAAAATACCACTTTTTGAAATCGGGCATTGATATTCGTGTTGGTTTTCTTATAGAAGATTTGAATTGTTTTTTAAAAGAAAATCACGCTGTAAAATGACATTTATCGCAAAATGCAGGTGTTTGATTGTTAAACCAGCCCGTTCTCCAATTGCGGTAATCTTCATTATTTAAAACATCTATAACATTGTTATTGAATACATTGCCAAAATGCAATTCCTTTGGAAACGGTTTGGCACAGCAGGGAGTTATATATCCGTCCCACGTAATGTAAAAATGCCCCCAAGGGAAAGGACACGCCTGAAAACGGTGATTTGTATCAAAACTGTGGTAGGAAACAACTACTTCCGTAATCTGTTTTTGTTTTTCTTTTAGCGAATGCAAGGCAGTCAAAAATTCGGCTGATTTATAAAAATCGTAATAAGATTTATCTATTTGTGTTACGGCAGCAAGATTGAACATTGTAAAATCCATATATTTGATGCCCGTTTGTTTTGCAAATTCCACCAAATCAGCCATTTGATGATAATTTTCTTTGGTAACAACCATATTCATCATAACAGAGGTCTGTGTGTTTTTACACATCTTGGCAAGCGTTTCCAAATGAGATTGCAGACGTTCAAATTTGGCTCTTTTCCGTATAGTTTCATACACTTCTCCCAAGCCGTCAACGGAAACCTGTATCGTATCTATCAAATCAACCAAAGGCGATACCTGTTCTATAAAATTGGGTATCATCGCATTGGTTGATACCGAAATAATGATGCCTTTGTTTTTTGATTTAATGTAATCGACTATGTTTTTTATGTCTGGATATAAAAATGTCTCACCCATTCCTGTCAGTCCAACCGAATCCAGATAACACCAAAGTTCATCAATGATTTTTTTTGCCTCTTCTTCACCCATAATTCCCTGATTCATTTGTTTTCCGTAGTCATATTCTCTGGCACAGGTCGTACAGGATAAATTACATTTGTTGGTCAGTTCCAACATAATAGTAGATGGATAAGCCACTTTTGTAGATTTTGCCGTCTTTAATGCAAAATGGCGTATTTTATTTTTCACATAGAGCAAAAAATATTTATTTTTGGGCAAGTTGCTCAATCTTTTTAATGCTTTTTTAAATCTTCGCGGATTCATATCTTCGTAAAATGATTTTTTGCAAAGATAGCATTTTTTATTGAATTATGCAGAAGAAGAACCCAGACAAAAAATTTTCTTTCACAATACCTCAAATAATTCAATAAAAAATTGTATCTTTGCAAAATGCGGAAGTAGCTCAGTTGGTAGAGCATCAGCTTCCCAAGCCCAAAAAATACAAGTTTAAATTTTATTATAATGAAATGGTAATAAAGTATTTACAAAATTTTTGCAAGTGTTTTTTTATACTCTTTTTTATAGTTTTTGAGTGAAATGTTTAAACCAGAGTTTAAACCGAGATTTTTTGAGGAATGATAATCCAAGTATTGTTATTTACTAAAAATTGGTTATTATAAAATGATATGTGTTTATCTCTAAATTAAAAAAATGAGGAGACTTTAAGGATATAGATGTACCCCCTTACATTCATTCTTTAAAAAAAAGTAAAGTCCCAAACTGATTTTACAACTTGGGACTTATTTTAAATTAAGCAACAGCACCCACCATTTGATTTGCCATAGGCATAAATGGGGCATAGGTTTGCTGTTGTTTCTCAACAAGATTTACACCTTGTTTTACTACGCTGGCATCTTCTTTTGGTGAATATTGATACCTGTAATTTACTGTAACAGTCTGTCCTGCTTGGTTTGTGTACTCAAAACTTTCACAAGGCACTTTCTGGATACTTCCTGACAGTTGCTTGCCAATAAGAGTTTGACACATTGCCTCTGGAAATGAAGCAGGAATGGAAGCCTTGTTTGCGGTCATGTAGAAATTGCCATTTTCACTTTGGGCTACTGTTACTTCTCCTTGCAATATTAATGCAAAAAATTCTTTTCCCTCTTGGGAAATACATGGTTTGTAATCTGTTATCGTTACCATACTAATAAATTTGTGGGTTAAAAAATTATGTAAATTATATGATTTTGTTATAAAATCCAAAATAAAAGGACAGGAAACCGTTTTTGAATACACTAAAATTAAATCCTGCCCGAATTTTTTAAATTGCTATTAAAGCGTAGGGGGGAGTTTCCCCATTCCAGAATTGGTGCGGGTTCTTACAGGGGAGGTTTGCAAATGCACTCTATTTTCATTTTTTTATAGTCCCCCAAAATTTTTTTTTTATTTTTTTTGAAACATTGAATTTTGTATTATTATTTTTAGTATCTTTGCAGTGCTTGTTAGTTCTTGCAAGAGAATGAAGCAAGTACTTAAAAGAAAACGTTTTAAGTTTTTATCTGAAAATTTGAAATCTGCTCAATTTCATATAAGGAAGGGTAAAAGTAAGAAAGTTTTCTGTGCCTATCTAAAAAATAGGCGTGGAAAAGTTTACTTTACCTGCCTAAAAGGGAGAGCAGACCCTCAAATTTCAGATAAGATTTAACAGTTTCCACGCTTTCTTTTACAGATAGTTTTTGGTTAAATGTCCTTTGGGAAATTGGGGGCGGAGAAAATTTGTTAGAAAATGTACAATGTTTTTTTTCAAAAGGGAACGGTTGCCGATAGTAGTAGTAAAGTGATAGCCGAAGTGGGTAATGTAAGTGGTATGGAGTTTATAAACCATTCTAAAAATGGGAGTAGTTTGAAAAATAGGACTTCCAAATTTTATAGTAATACAATAGTTGTTTTGTCCCTTTTACTAATGTTTGCAAATTATGGTTATTCACAAACGCTAAGTATTCAAGAAACCATTAACTATATTAATCAAAAATTATCTGAAAATAAAATGCGAGGTAATACCTATCTAAAATGGAACATCTCATTATCAAAAGATGGTTTTTTAACAATATCATCTATTGGTGATTATAGTACTCGGAATTACAAAATGGAAATATCTTCAATAGAAGTAAGTGTACTTTTGGCTCGTGTTTATGGCGGAAAAGATAATAAGATTCGAATATCTTGTAAAATAGATTATAGTTTATCTAGTTTCCTGGAAAAAAGATGTATAGAAGATTTGGATTATAAATCAAAATCCTACAACCACGATAGATATGAAAAATTTATTGATGTTTTCTTTATTTTAGATGAAGATGAAACAAAAAAAATACAAAATGCTTTAATATACTTAATTGCAAAAGTAAAAGAAAATGGCACATATGTTCCTAATAGGCAAGATGATGACCCTTTTTCACCACATAATTTTACAAGTGAAGTAATAACAAAAATCAATAATCAAACTATTCGGTTAGAAAAAGAGGGTGGAGTTTATTTTATAGTTGTTTCTATAGGAAAAGTAAGTCGAAAATTCATATTAGATAGTGGTGCAAGTGATGTATCTATATCTGAAACACTTGAAAAAGAATTGAAAAATGCGGGAGTTATTACACAAGCAAATTATTTGTCCCCTGCATTATACAAATTAGCAAATGGCAATGTTGTTGAATGCCGTAGAATATTAGTTCCTGAAATGACAATCGGGAATTATACTGTTAAAAATGTTACAGTGTCTGTTTTCAACAAAGGTGGTGAACTTTTATTGGGAAAGAGTTTTTTAGATAAATTTTCAAAATGGACAATAGACAATAATACTCAAACACTTAAACTTGAAAAATAATAAAAATCATTATGATGTCAAAAATATTATATAAATATAGAAGTTTAGATAACTTTAAAAACTTTGTTGATATTATTCTTAAAAATCGGCTTTATGCTTCATTGTATAGAGAATTGAATGACCCTATGGAGGGGCAATATTACTATAGAACAGGTGAGTTGGAAAATACAATTAGAGAAAAACTGTTGCAGGAAAAGGGAAATATTAGGTTATGTTCGCTTTCCAGAACAAACAATAATGAATTAATGTGGTCTCATTATGCAAATGGACAACGAGGTGTAGCAATTGGTGTTAAGATAAATACAGGTGTTTATGAGGTAAAGCCTATCCAATATAATGGGCTGGCTGTTATCAGAAGTCAAGATTTCAGCAATCAAACTGTGACGGAAATATTAAGTCATAAGTTAGAAGTTTGGAATTACGAACAGGAAGAAAGGGTTTTTGTTTACAATAATAAGACATATATTGAAGTGAGAGTTGAAGAAATTATTACAGGAAGGTCTATGAGCAATTATGATTATAGTTTGCTAAGGGACTTGATTGAAAAAATTAATCCGTCAATCCATATTATCAGAGCAGAAGCAATTATGTAAATTAGCACATTTGAATTGTGGTGGCAATCAATTGACCAATTTTACTAATCAAAAAAATGAGAAACAGGAATAATTAAAATATTTTTAGTATCTTTGCAAATTGGAATAAAAAGGGAAAGAATATGAAAAAGAAGATTTTGTTTGTAGTAATATGATTAATGAATAAGGTATGAATAAAAAAAAGTTATATCCAAATGGTGGAATGGTATATAAAAGACTTCTTAATATAGGAGATAAAGAGATATTACATAAGAAGATGCCAAAAGTATTACCAGAGGGACAAAATACTTCAATAGTAGATAAGTATAAACCAGAAAGAGAGATGGTACAAAGACTTGTCAATGATATTGTAGATAATAAAATAGACCCTGTACATCTTTATACTCAAGCAGAAATAGAAAGATACTACCCAAATCTTAATGAAAAATTACAATCTGTTATACGACATGAAATTATTCCAAGATATAAACTTGCTGTAAAAAAAATGGGTTCCACACAAGCTGAAATAGAAGAAATTGAAAAAATCTTAACAGAAGAAGCAAGTAAAATTAAACCTGTTGTGTTTAGAGATTTTGGAGAGGGTATATTAGGTGCGAGTATTGATGATGTGCCAGGTATAAGTACAAGATATAATCCTAAGACACATGACATTGAAAGCACTATGGTACATGAAGGGGGACATGCTTTAGACCATCTTCTTAAACTTAATTATAGTGTGGCTGATGAAAGAATATTAAAAATGTTCTGGGATAAAACAGTAAATGTTGAGCTTGTAGCTGATGAAGAAATGAGAAAGAGGCTCTATAAAACACCTATGCAAATGTTACAACGTGAAATAGATAATCTTCTTCATACAGCTTACCCTAACCCTAAAAATGTAATTGACCCTAACTATAAGTCAAATTATGTAGGAGAAAAAAGAAATGTAAATAGAGAGGTACGTAATCTTTTGTTATCCAATATGGGATTAGAAGAGAGCTCAGTAGAAACACAAAATAAGTATCTTTCTAGTATTTCAGATAAAAAGTTATGGGACTTTCTTCGAGGTTTTGGAAAAAATAAAAGTTACTTAAATAATTATATAGACCAAATAATATATGACCATACTAATAGAGTAAGATTGGCTGATGAGGCTATGGAAAGTATAAGACAGTCTTTGCAAGATTCTCCAGCATTAGCACCAATATTAGTAGGAAGTGAACTATTAAATAATGAAGAACCAGAGAAAAAGGCTTTTGGTGGAACTATAAATGATAATAATATGAAACAAAAAAATGAGAAACAGGAACATTAAAAACTAATGCTCCTGCCCCCATTCAGTTTAACCCACAAAACTGAAAATGTTATGTGTTAAACTTTGTAAATATCATTCAATAAACCATTTATAAGAACTATCACCCTGCAAGGCAGATGCAATACCAGCAACAAAATCAGCGGCATTGCTACTTCGATGTAAAAAGGTGTCTATATAACTCTGGCTTCGGTTAGAATTTGTGAATAGATTGTATAACTTCCACAAATTTAATTCTTTATCAATACTTCTGCAAAAATGATTGTCTTTGTAATAATCCTTTGCAATGGTGTTGAGGTGTGCATCACCGAATAACAGCACAGGAAGCCGTTTTTGCTCATTCTTCGGCAAAAATTGATATAACCTTGTCCTGCCTAAAAAGGTGGCAAATTGGCTCTCTGTAAGGCTCATTTGCGGTAACTGTTTCATTGTTTCCAAATGCTGTTTGGCGTTGTACTGTTCAAACAAAGTTACTGCCTTCTGCTGTAATTCATGTATGTTAAAAACCTTAATATCCGCATTTAAACCATCAGCGGAAGAGACACATAAATTAGTACACACCAAATTTGTAAAACCAATGGCTAATTTAAAGCATTCTGCTGATTTTCTGCCATAGAGGTTGGTATTGTTGTATGACCTTACCCCAACCACAGACAACACCAGTTCATTGCCGTTTACAGCCTCTTTAATAGATGTTATTTCTATATTAAATGCCATTCTTTCAAAGTATTGCGTCTTTTCCCACTCCTCTAAAAGATTTGTAGGCTTGCCAACCGCAGAAGGTATTCTACTGCAAATCTTGTGTGATACTCTACACTCCACATTTGCAATACTTTCATAAGGAAATACCTGTCTTATAGCGGAGTAAATACTTGTAATAAACTGTTGGTGGGATATGGTGCTTTCATTGTCCTTTGCAAAAACAGGGATAAAATCCGTTACCAAGTCTGAAAATTCTACATTCACCGTATTTGCTTCTATAAACGGATTTTTCTTTTTGGCTACTTTTATAATTTCGGAAAATGCAGGGACAGGATAATTACTATTTGTGCTAACTTGCTGTATAATGTGTGTTGTTTCCATTGTGAACTGTGTTTAAATGATTATAAATTTTGTTCTTTTGCTGTTCAAAATCCCCTGCAAGTATATTGTACATCGCAGGGTATAATTGGTAAAGTGCTGTCAGTTGGTCTATGGAAGTTGTTTTTGATATTTCATTTTTTATATCATCAACTTTTACTCCATTGGTACACCAGTTCAGCAGTTGCCTGCCTGTCTCTTCTGTGATTGTAAATAATTCCTTGTCCATAAACAAGCCGGTTCTATCCTTAACCGCCTTTGCTTGGTGTGCAATATTAAGGTCAAGCATAGTCGTAAACTCATATTCTATCTCCGACCTCTGAATAGGTTTAAGTCCAACTTTTTCAATGGTGGTCTTCCCATTTTGAGTTTGGATAAGGTAATCTTGCTTACTTCTTATAGTACAAATAATGTGGCAGGTGCTTTGCTGTATCTTCTGCACAAAGGCATTGTGTAGAGGGGTAATTTTTGACCAATTAGTAAATGAATTGCCTTGCATACTGCTATGCAACTGTAAGAGGTGATGCCAGCAATGAGAAATGCTATCAATGATTACAGTTTCAAATCCTGCATCTTCGCAGGCAGTAATCGCCTTGATGTAGTTCTCTGGGGAAAATGGTTCTAACAGTCTTAAAATGCTGAAATTTCCTATATGTGCATACAGGTTAATACTGTTTTCTGTGTCAATGACGCAGACTTTGGATAAGTCCCCATTGGAAAGTCCTTTTGCTAATAGTAAAGATGATAGGGACTTCCCGCTACCACTTACGCCTTTTAATGCCAACTTTATCTTGGCATCTGTTTTTTCTGATTGTGTAATTGTGAAATTGTTCATATAACGAAAAATTTAATAGGTTGATATTATGTGAAATTTGATATTATTGCATTTTATTAAAATTGAAAAAAACAAGAACAAGTTCTCTATGGTGTCTTATACACTTCTTTTATCTCTTATTCCTTGTTATTCCTTGTCTTACCTCTTCCTTACTTCTTATGCCCCCCTCTTATCTTATACTATATATCTTATTAATATCTTATTCTTTCTATACTATATCTTATAACTTATTATATACTATATAGTTATATATATAAGAGAGGAGGAGGGGGAAGGAGGGGGGGGGAGGCTTCTATCTTTATGTTGTGGAAAATGTACCTAAATAATATAACTTATTATATATAAGATAGTTAATATAATAAGAGTTTTAAGAGGGGGGAAGTAGAAGTCTTTATGTTGTGGAAAGTGCTGTATTTTCCTCTTCCCAAAGTTCAGGCTTAATCACAGGGGTAAATCCTACTGTCTCTTGAATGATTTCTATCATTCTGTTTTTTACATATTCAGCGTGTTCTTCTGTGGTAATAATAGCATCGTGAATAGTAAACAAGGGAATATCTGGATTTTCTTTTGCTATTTGGGGACAAACTGTGTATAACAGTATCTCGGCTTCTATGTATTGCAATACCCACGCCAATACTTTATGGTTTTTCGCTTTTATCAGACTAAATAGTTCATACACATCTGGAAACAGAGATTTAAACTTTTGGTGAATTTGTTTGCCATACTGCATTATCATAATTCTCTTTTTTGTTATATCCCGCTGTTTTTTCAGCCCTTCTGCTGTTATTTCTTCCTCAAAAGGCTGATTGAAGTATGTACCTATTTTGATGCCTGTATCCTCATAAAAATCCCCATCTATGATGTTTCCTTTAAACTTATATGTACTGACGCTCTGCATTCCTTTTTTTATCAAAGAACGCAGTTTTTCAATGTATGAATTTATATCATTATCTTCCAAATATAAATAATCGGAGTACAGAGATAAAATATCACCTACACGGCATCTGTCAAAAGGGTTTATATCCAATAAAACCAAACTAAAAAAAGGTTGCGAACTTTTTAAATCCAAACTTACCATTTTTTTGTTTTCATAGGTTACATAAGCCCGCAATTCACTTTTTAAGTTTGTTAATGGACTATGAAACCGCCTCCCTTTCCTGTCAATATTTAAATTGTGGCTGCAGTCATTATTATAAATTTTCAAAACGGAAACCATTAAAGAATTATGTCTTCTTTGTGCATAACCAACTCCTTTTGTTGCACTATCACTTTGATATAGATTTTGCAAAAAGAGGATTGCTTTTTCTTTGTCAATTCTTAATGCAGGATTAAACCATTTTGTTAAATAGGGGACTTCTGACAACGGCGTTGCTGGTAATACCTCTTTTTCTTCTTCAATATTGGGGTGTGTTCTGTTTATCAGTTGTTTTATTAAACTGCGTCTTTTAATGGTAATGGGTTTAGGTGTTGTCGGATATTCAAGGGTAAACCTGTACCAAAGACATTTACCGCTATTATGAGAAAATTTACCGTCGCTTTCCAATACTCCATTATTCATAAGATAATTCAAATAAAGCGGGTAATTATCTACCTTTTGCTTCATTATTCTGGAATAAAAAGGGACATACCCAGTATTAAGGGTTAATTCATACTCGTTATCTCGGTTTCTATAACTTTCCATAATGGAACAAGGCAAAGAGGCGAAGTACACAAAATTATCTCTATCATATTTAAAATCAGGTGGATTTGTTGCCAGCATTGCATCAATATCCAAATTCTCTGGGATATATAAAGTATAACTTGACGGATATTTTTTGTCTTTTTTTCTTGGCATACAGCACTTTAACTAATTTTGTGTATATTAGAATTAAAAAAGCAAAGATACAAAAAAATATCCGTACCAAGTTATATTTTGTGTTAAAAATTTACAATAAATTATCCATTGCCTTATCAATCTGTTCATTATCAAAAGCATCTAAATATATTTGAGTTATCTTTTCCGAACTATGCCCCAATGTTTCAGAGATAATGCTTGTTGAAACTCCTGCTCTTTTTAGAACAGTAGCAAATGAATGACGTGCTACATAAGTAGTTAAATTAATGGGTAGGTTTAATTCCTTACCTATCTGTTTTAACTTTATGTTCACTATTGCTATTATTTTGTGCAACCTGTTCTCTCTTTGTAATTCCGTTTTATGAGAATTTGATAAAATAGGAAATAGATACATATTCTCCGGGATTTCATACTTCTTTATTATGTCCATAGCAACTTCTTTTACAGGTATTCTAATCAATTTCTTGGTCTTTTTCCTGTAATAAACAAGTTTACAGTCAATTAGATTTTCCTTTGTCAAATAAGCAATGTCTTTGAAATTAATACCTCCGCAGTAATAGGAAAAAGAAAATATATCAACTGCAAATTGAATATTTTTATCCGCAGTCTTGTAATTTATGATTTTCATAATATCCTGCTTGGGGATAGCCCTTTTTATGGTTTCCTTGCGTAATTTGGAGACTTTGTATGCTCTGAAAGGGTAATGTTCATATTTGACAATTCCTTTGTCTATGGCAACATTATAAAGCACTCTGAGCGTTCTAAATAAAATCCCAAGAGTATTATCACCTAAATTCTTTTGCCTAAGGTGATTTTCATAATTTTTAAGCCATTGGACATCTATTTCTGAAAAATAAATATTCAAATGCTTATGGTATTTCAATAATGAAATTTTTAGATTTTTAAATGTGGTTGCATATCTTAATCTATTTTCCTGTATAAGTTGATTTATGTGTATATCAAATAATTCAAGTACAGTACATTTTTTTACTGAAACAGGATTAAGATTTTCAATTAAACTGCTTACTGTAAAATCTTTGTTTGATGCTTTAAGAGTTAATAATAATTCTGAATATTTGTTCAGGTTGTCATTAATGATTTTTTGTATGAGTTCTTTATTTGGACAACTATTTTTGGGTGCATTTTTGGTAAAACTCCAATGTTGTTTGAGTACGGAAATACCAAGACTTATATATTTTACTTTCCTGTCTTTGCATACTCTAATCATTAAAGGATTTTCACCATTGGAAAGCGTTTTTGATTTGTAGCATACTACATTAATTGTTGTACTATTCATGTGAAATTTGGGTTTGATTTTTGGTTATTTTCCCACTCAAAAAACACATTGTTTAAACCAATACTTAAACCAGACAAAAAAAATATTTTTACAATCCCCCCAATAATTCAAAAAAAAATTGTATCTTTGCATTTCTGTCTTCGTAGCTCAGCTGGTAGAGCAATTGACTCTTAATCAATGGGTCCAGGGTTCGAGTCCCTGCGAGGACACAAAACAGATTAGTTGTTTAGTTCTTAACGACTTACAAGGATTTTAAGCGTTAAAAATGAAAAAAACTGAGACAAATTTGAGACAATTTATTTTTTGTGATTGATTTTCAATTACATAAAAAAAAAATGCCAAAAAGTGAAGTAAATAAAGAAATCGTAAAATCTTGTTTGACAAGTAATTTTTTACCTGCATTGTTGCGGGAGTACAAATCTGGGTGGATAATTGAATATTATGCCGAAAATCCATTAAGCAGACAATTGGAACGCAAAAAAATTCGACTAAATAGATTAGTTTCACGCTATAATAGCGTAAAAGATGCCCGATTACATGCCAATAAAATGGTCATGGCATTAAATATTCGGCTCTCAACAGGCTGGAATCCATTTTTTACAAGTGAAGATGCCCGTTTATATACATCAGTTTCAGCCGTTTGTGATGCCTTTTTAAAGGAAAAAACAAAAGAATTGCGGAAAGACTCCATGCGCTCGTATAAATCTTTTGTTGTTACATTCAGCAACTGGTTGAAAATGAATACGAATGCTGAATATCTATCTATGGTAAATAAAAGTATCGTGTCGCAATTCATGGACTATGTGTACAATGAACGAAATGTTTCGGTACGGTCTTATAATAACTATTTGAAATTGGGAAGATGCTTTTTTAACTGGCTGAAAGAACGGTGTTACGTTAAAGAAAATCCTTTTGATTTGGTGAAAACAAAACCTAAACAGCAGAAAAAGAGAACTATAATTCCACAAGATTACAGGGAAATCATTGCAAATTATTTACACGGCTCACCCGATGCAAAAAATTATTTGCTTGTTTTAAAACTGATTTACAGTGCTTTAATGCGTCCATCTGAAATCAGAAAAATTAAAATTGAAAATATTGATTTGTCAAATAAAATCATTATAGTACCTTCCGAAGTTTCAAAAAATAAAAAACAACGAATAATACCATTGACCGATGATATAATTACAGAAATCAAAGAAATGAATTTATCCGAATTTCCAAAATGTTTTTTTGTTTTCGGTAAAGAATTGAAACCCAATTCGGTAAGATTATCAGATACCTTTTTGTCAAAACATTGGATAAAAATAAGACAAGCATTGAATTTACCCAAAGAAATGCAACAATATTCTTTCCGCGATACAGGTATTTTTGAAATGCTGAAATCGGGCATTGACCCGTTGAGTGTGAAACAGCACGCCGACCACCACTCTTTGGAAATGACAACCATCTACGCTAATCACGTAGACCCGAATTTGGCGAATATCATTCGGGAGAAGTCGCCGACTTTTTAATTTAGATTTGCCAAGTTCCGCAATAATGCTTCCTGCTGTTCAAAGGTTGTCATTTGCTTACGGCTGATTACTGCCTGCCTATTTCTCGGGTCGCTCATATACTCCGTCAATACGGCTATCTGTCCAGCCATTTGGGACAAATACAGTTCTGTGTTACTTGGCTCAATTCCCGTTTCATCACCGCCATAGACGGAATAACCGCCTCCGTCTCGATAACGAATATTGTTCAGGGTAGATTGCGGGGTGGAAAATCCCAAAGCATTGAATTTGTTTGTTTTACCTTGCTGGTAGTTTTCCAATGCGGAGATGATTGGCGAAGTTGCGGGGTCATTGAGCAATTTATTAGAGGCTACCCACTCCCTGCCTTGTTCGCCTGCACGGATAATTTTTTCTTTTTCAATATAACCGCCTTTTGCGTAAGGCTCGGGCTGGGAAGTTATGGCGGCTATCTCCGCGGCTGTAGTCGCGGCTAATAATGCCGTTAA
>Ga0268262_10001888_pt1 | contig 24914 bp, 22 predicted proteins | sample TergutNc150P3_FD_190354 | JGI IMG/M metagenome (GOLD analysis project Ga0268262, IMG submission 190354) | Nasutitermes corniger P3 segment gut microbial community from laboratory colony in Florida, USA - Nc150 P3 (SPAdes) (version 2) | ecosystem: Host-associated > Arthropoda: Insects >...
AGTCCGCCGGGCTCTCTTCCGAGTTCGTCATGTGGCTCTTCGCGCCCATTACATTCCTCTGCCTCTGCATAGCGGTGCTGATATTCGTGGTCATCAAGAATAAGCAGGTTGAGAAGATGCGCCAGGAGTTCGTGGCCAACGTCTCGCACGAGCTTAAAACCCCCCTGACCTCCATAAAGGGCTTCGCGGAGCTTACGGCGACCGGCCTTGTGTCGGACGTGGAGTCGGTGAGGGGCTACCAGCAGAAGATAGTGTTCCAGAGCGACAGGCTCTTGGCCACGATAAACGACATCCTCCTGCTCTCTAAGCTGGAGAGCACGAAGCCGCCCAAGGCGCTTAGGACGGTGGACACGCGCTCGACAGCCGACCAGGTTAAGGAGGCGCTGAAACTGCTCGCCGACGAAAAGGACATCCTCATACAGGTATCGGGCGAGGGGAACGTGACGGCGGAGACGGAGCCTATATACCACCTGATCTACAACCTGACCGACAACGGCATAAAGTACGGCAAGAGCGGCGGCGTCGTTAAGGTCACGTTAGACGGGTCGAAGATAATAGTGGCGGACGACGGCATAGGCATACCCGAAAAGGATATAGAGAGGGTCTTCGAGCGCTTCTACAGGGTTGACAAGTCGAGGTCGGCGGAGCGTGGCGGGACGGGGCTGGGGCTTGCCATTGTGAAGCATACCGTACAGAAGTACAATGGGACGGTATCGATAAAAAGCACCGTCGGGGCGGGGACGGAAGTTGTCGTGGAGTTCGGATAGACGCTTCCGCCGACGCGCGACCCATCAAAACAAGCTGAAAACCGCGTTTTTTCACTTTTTTCACTTTTTTTTTAATTTTTTTTCCGCTTTTTTCATTTTGATATTGACTTTTTTAATTCCGCAATACTATATTACAATAGTATTGCGTCAAAAGTCACAGCGCGCCGAGAGGCGCCTATAGGAGGTTCTTTATGGAAGAGCTGACATTTCGTGCTTTGAAGTTGCATTTTAAGCGGCTCTGCCGCGCGGTACCCGCCAACCGGTATTAACGGTTGATGTTATAATCCTCTACACCACCCTAGGCGCTACGCGCCGCCTCTCTTCGGAGGGGAATCAAATCAACGCAATCAGCGTTTTCTGACAATGGTGTTTGACAAAAAAAACAATACCGCGAACAGCGCGGTGTTGCGACGGTTGCGGTTAAACGTCGGCGATAGTCGCGCCCTTTAGGGACGGTCGTCTTCGGTTCTTCCTGCCATAATGGTCGGAAGCGCCTTTATTTAATATCACTTAATCCTCGGAAAGGGGGATTTTATGACCAAACGTTTTTCTATACACTCAACCTTTTACGCCGCGACGGTATGCGCCGCGTTCTTGCTCGTGGCCGGCGGGATCTGCAACCAAGGCAACGCCGCGCCGCCAGCCAAGCCGTCCGCCGGATCCGCTCCCGCGGTGACAATCAACGTCTTCGCCGCCGCCAGCCTAACGGAGGCGCTTACGGAGATCGCGACCCTCTACAAGGCGTCCGCCCCCGCGGTGACGCTCGCGTTCAACTTCGACTCCAGCGGCAAATTGCAGACGCAGATCGAGAACGGCGCGGAGGCCGACGTCTTCTTCTCCGCCGGCAAGAAGCAGATGGACGCGCTCGCCGGCTGCTGCGTTGACGAGACCACGCGCAAGGACTTGTTAGTCAACAAGATCGTGCTGATAGTGCCTAAAGGAAGCAAGGCGGGCATCAAGTCTTTTCAGGACTGCTTGACCGATAAGGTGAAACTGATAGCGCTCGGCAACTCCAGCGTGCCGGTCGGCCAGTACTCCGAGGAGATATTCAAGAATCTGAACGGTTGGGACAAGGTCTCCGCCAAGGCCTCTTTGGGTACGAACGTGAAAGAGGTTCTGTCGCAGACGGAGAGCGGAAGCGTGGACTGCGGCGTGGTATACGCCACCGACGCGGCGACCTCCAAAGGCGGGATAACGGTAGTCGCGACAGCGCCCGAAGGCAGCCACGCCCCGGCGGTCTACCCCATAGGCGTATTGAAGAAAACGCCGAACGCGGAAGCCGCGAAAGCCTTTGTGAATTTTCTAAGCACGCCGAAAGCCGTTGCGGTGTTTGAGAAGATTGGGTTTAATATTGTTAAAAGCATTTGATAGATTTTGACTTTGCCGTTGACTGAAAATCGGGGGGTTTAGCCCCCCGATTTATCTATGAAAGGCGCGTAGCGCCTTTCGTCTAAATATGAATTTGATTTAAAGAATTTGACTTTAAAGATTTTGACTTAAAAAGATTCAAACAACCGGAGATAAACATGGACTTATTTCCACTCTATAATTCTCTACGAGTTTCAACTATCGGCGTGTCTGCCGCATTCATTGCCGGCGTCGCGGCTGCGTTCGCTGTCGCTCGGATGCCTAAAATGCTTAAAGGCGTTTGCGATACCGTCTTGACAATCCCGATGGTGCTGCCGCCCACCGTGGTGGGCTTCTTCATCCTCGTGACGCTGTCGCCCAAGAGCGCTATCGGGTCGAAACTGCTGGAGTGGTTTTCGCTGACCATTACCATGCGGTGGTACGCCTCCGTCGTCGCCGTCGCCATCATCGCGTTTCCGTTCGTCTACCGTACCGTGCGCGGGGCGTTTGAGAGTTTCGACCGCAATCTGCTTGACGCGGGGCGCACGCTTGGGCTCTCCGAGTGGTACATATTCTTTCGGGTGATGCTTCCCAACTGCAAGCCGGTGATCATCGCCGGTGCGGCGCTCGCGTTCGCCCGCGGGATCGGGGAGTACGGCGCCACGAGCATGGTCTCCGGGTACATTGTCGGCAAGACCGCCACCGTGTCCACCGCGGTGGCATATTACTGGCAGATAAACCAGGACGACACGGCGATGTATTGGGTGATGATAAACCTCGCGGTATCGTTTGTGTTTATGATGACGATCAACGCCTTTACCAAACAACAGGTCAGGGGGTAGCCGAGATATGCTTACGTGCGATATCAAAAAGAAGCTCAACGGATTTTCCCTTGACGTAAACCTTGCCGCGAAGGTTGGCGTAACCGCGCTCATGGGCGCGTCCGGCAGCGGCAAGAGCATGACGCTTAGGTGCGTCGCGGGAATATCTAAACCCGACGGCGGGCGCATAGAGCTGAACGGCGTCACGCTGTTCGACTCCGAAAAGGGGATCAACCTGCCGCCGCAGGCGCGGAACACCGGTTTTATGTTTCAAGACTCCGCGCTATTTCCCAATATGACGGTGCGGCAAAATATCATGACCGGGGCGAAGAAAAAACCGCGTCAAGAACGTATTAACATCGCCGAGGAGTTGGCGAAGACTTTTCACATTTCGCCGCACCTTGACAAATATCCGCACGAACTCTCCGGCGGAGAGAAGCAGCGCTGCGCGTTGGCGCGGATCATGGCCGGCTCTCCCGATATCCTTATGCTCGACGAACCCTTCGCCGCGCTCGACAGCCACCTGCGATGGGAGCTGGAATTGGAACTCGCCGAGGCGTTCGCGCGTTTTCAAAAACCCGTTCTCTACGTATCCCACAACCGCGACGAGGTGTATAGGCTGTGCGGCGAAATAGCGATTATAGATCACGGCAAAAGCGCGGCGGCGCGAGGCAAATGGGAGTTGTTTGAGAATCCGGGAACCGTTCAAGCGGCGAGGCTCACCGGCTGCAAGAACATAGCGGCGGCGAAGACCGAGGGGACGCGGGTCTTCGTGAGCGATTGGGGCGTTGACTTCGATTGCGGAGAAACAAGCGTCGATATACGCCACGTAGGAATACGGGCGAACAACATCGTCCCGGCGTCGGCGGTAGTGGAAGCGGCCGCCGACGTCGCCGCCTCTTTTCCGTTTGAGGTTGTGAGCGAGATTGAGGATACGTTCACCTGTATCCTGATGGTGCGAAAGCTTGGCACGGAACTGCCGCCTATCCGCTGGGAGATGCGCAAAAAAGAGCGCACCGCCCTGAGGGATATGCCGCAGGAGCTGGCGTTTCTGTGGAAACATATTTTGCTTTTGTCTTAAAAGGTGCCGGAGGTCGCCGTTTTACAAAGAAATTACGCGCATTTTATATCAGCTAAATCGACTTAACGTATCTTTTTACGTAAGGTCGGATTAAATTTAACAAATCACCTTTTGAAAGGGGAAGTTATGAGTGTACGGAAATTAGCGGTTGCGGTTGCTGTGGCTGCTTTTATGGCGAGCGGGTCGGTTTTTGCGCAGGCCACGGCTCCGGCCGCGGCGCCGGCTCAGCAGGCGGCGGCGGAGGAAGCCGACGAGGATGAGGCTGTTGAGGAGGAGGTGGCGGCTCCAGCGCCGGCGGCGCCTGTCTTGGCGGCGGCTCCGGTTGTCGAGACCCCCGCTCCCGTAGCGGAGGCCAAACCGGCGGCGAAACCGGAGACCAAGGTGGATTTCTACGGATCCGCCTCGTATAGGTTCCGCGGCAGGATGTGGAGCGCGTCGTCGCCGGAGTATAATGTAGATGTCAAGAAAACAACTAAAACGACGAAACCCGGTACGGATTGGTACGGAAGGGGAGACGAGGTCAAAACCGATCCGGTTATAGAATTCAAAGACGGCAAGAAGGGTTTCGAAGACGGCACTGTCGTTCAGCCTAAGGAGACGGAGGTCAAGGAGGCTAACGACGGCTCGTCGTTCGATTACCTGAATCTCTTGGGATGGTCTTTCGGCGCGAAGGTCAAGGTCGACGACAAGCTCTCGCTGCAGTTTCAGATCGGCAACGATTTGAACGCGGGGGAGAGCGTGCGCTGGAACTCCAATAATATGCCCTCCGCGCGCGAATCCTTTAACAACCTCTACGTGCACCTCGCCTACGCCGCGTGGAATCAAGGCAGCTTCACGCTGACCGGCGGCGTGATCCCGGTGTCCAGCAACGGGACGCTCGACCTCCTGGAGCGCTCCCTGAGCACCGGAAGCTACGGCGACGCGGTGTTCCAGACCTGGTCTACCCAGCTCACCAACAGCCTGGTAGGCCTCAAACTCGGCGTGCCCATAGTCAAAGAGGGCGTGAAGGTGAGCGCGGAACTCACGACCTCCATTATTGAGCCGCGCACCCAGAGCTTGATAAGCGGCATCGGCACCACCGGGGCGGCCGGCGTCGACCCCGAAACCGGAATTCCCGATACGGTCAAATCCAATCCCACAAGCGCGCTGCTAATCCTCGATATACCCATAGCCGCGGGGGATTTCAAGATTACGCCTCAAATTACGACAGTTTTGAACCGCAACTACAACTCAAAACTTCAAAAAGGCGACATTGAGTTCCTTGGCGGACTCTCCGCCGGATACAAGCTCAGCGACGCGATATCCCTGAGCGTCAACGGCGCTTACGGCACGGTCGGCAACGAGAACAGCCTGGTCGGCGCCTACGGAAGCAACGTCCGGTCGGGGACGAACGAGGAGGTCGCCGCCTTTTCGAGAGACTCGGTAACGTTAAGCTATAAAGCCGCCGTAAAGGACGGCTACACAGAAGATACCATTAAGGCCGACACCAAAACCGTAAATTATAAAACGTCTTATGCCAACGCCTACGTCAGCACCGGTTTGATTGCCGGAGTAGGCGCAACCGTAAAGGCTGGCCCCGGCGTAATCGCGTTTAACGTGAGCTACGGCAACTCGTTCAACGCCGCGAAGACATATTTTGATACTACCAGAACTATCACTAGCACCACGGGTTCGCGTAAGTTTAAATACGTAGCCGGTCAGGTCGGCACAGGCGAATTTGTACCTGATGATCCTAACGATCCTGATGGCGATCAGCATGAGATCATGAAAGATGTGGTAAGAGATTCGACAATCGCTATAAAAAGCGGCAGCGACATTACCGCCGCCAAGGAGATCGACCCCAAAGCCCTGACCAACAAGAGCGACATAGTCTTCGACCTGCGCTACACCTGGAACGTCCACCCCAAGTTTAGCGTAATGCCGCGCTGGAGGACGTACGTTACGACCTACGACGAGGGCAGCAAACACGTCAAAATGAAGATGGAGAACCGCCCCGAAATCATCCTGACCGGGTCGTTCTAACCGTAATCGGCCCCGCCGAAGGCGGCGGGGTCAAAAAAGCCGTCTTCGGGGGCTGGCCCGCGCGGTCAGCCCCCTTTTCAGCCCCTCCCCTAAAAAAAATTTACTACCTATTGACTTTGTATGTAAAATGTATTATTTTTAGTATTTATATACGAAGCCGCCAGTGATTCTTCAATTGGATCCGCCGATAATTAGCGTAAAATAACCTAAATTATGAGATAAACGTAGTTAATTTGCCGTATAAACCTTTATGGAAGGGGCTGTGTTATGAGCATCAAGAAAGTGCTGTTTGCTGTGACCCTGGTTACCGTGGCGGTTGCCGGGACGGTTTTTGCCCAGGTTGAGGACGACGCGTCAGATGAAGCGACGGAGGCCGTAGCGCCGCCGCCTCCGCCCCCGCCGCCGCCTCCGCCGCCGCCGGCGCCAATACCTGTGTATCAGGTGCCGCCTCCGGGAGCTTCGGCGTCTGGGATTCGGTCTGCGGATAAGGCGGAGCCGAAGATCAATTTTTATGGGTCGGCGTCTTATCGGTTTAGGGGCCGCTGGTGGAGCGCTTCCGCTGATGAGCCGACACGCAATGCTAAGAACCAAATTCTTTGGAGCGCGGATACGATAAAAGATAACCAAGGGAACCATAAAGATACTTTAATATACCCGACGTCAACAACAGAAAGAAGCGCCTCTTCATTTGACTACCTGAATCTTTTGGGATGGTCGCTTGGTATGAAGGTCAAGGTTGATGATCAACTTTCGTTGCAGTTCCAAATCGGTAACGATTTGAACTCGGGTGAGAGCGTTACTTGGGGAGCCAACAATTCGCCCGGCGCGCCCACAGGTCGTTCGAATGCGTTATATGTGCACTTGGCTTACGCGACTTGGAATCCCGGCCCTGTCTATTTGACGGGCGGTGTGATTCCGGTTTCCAGCAACGGAACGCTTGACCTTTTGGAGCGCTCCATAAGCACCAATAGCTACAGTGAGGCGATATTCCAGACTTGGTCAACGCAGTTTAACAACAGCTTGATCGCTCTCAAGCTCGGCGTGCCCATTGTCAAAGGGGATGACCTGAAATTTGCGGCGGAGTTGACGACATCCATTATTGATGAACGTAAACAAGATTTAATAAAAACATTGAAATCTACCGGAGCGTTCGGAACAGACGCCGGGATAAAAGGCGACGGTAATACGGATATAGATATTACGGGTAACCCTTCAAGCCTGCTGTTTATCCTTGACGCGCCTTTAACTATCGGAGACTTCAAACTTACCCCTGAGTTTACGACAGTTATCAATCGTAACTACAACACAGTAGAAGAAGTGGGTGATCACGAGATTCTATTCGGATTGTCGGCAGGCTACCAAGTGACTCCCGCTCTCGGGTTTAGTCTCAACGGTGCTTACGGTTCAATCGATAACGAGAACACCAAGGTTGGCGCGTACGGCAAAGTCTCAGATACATTATATCTCGCTAGGAAACTCACCGGAGAAAGGGATGACACTCTTAGTGGATGGACCGCAAAGAAAAATGCGTATAACAGCAGCGGTTTCATACTCGGGCTCGGCAGCACTATAAAGCTCGGTCCCGGTCAGCTTGCGATTGACTTCAAACTCGGCACCTCGTCCAACGGCGCTAAGAATTATGAGTATTATGAGGTTGATAGGGAATTGGTATGGGATCCCACTGCGCAAAACCCTGATGGCTCTGTCGGCGCTAATGTGTTGAAGCCGAAATACAACAGTAAAACCGATAAATATGAGTACGTTAAAAAGTCAGACGATTATACCTCTGAAGAGTTGCCAAGCATTGAGAACTCTAAGACCGATATCTTGTTTGACGTTCGCTACACATGGAATGTCCATCCCAAATTCAGCATACAGCCTCGGTGGAGACTGTACTGGTCTGGGTACGACGATGCCAGAAACTATGTCACGGCCGCGAACCAGAAAGGTGTGGTTACCAGTATCAAATCCAAGATGGAGAACCGCCCCGAAATTATCATAACAGGCACGTTCTAATCTTGAGCAAACAAAGCTCGCGCGTCAGTCAGTATAAGCGAGCCGCATAAAATTGTATTTCGCATTTCAAAGGGCGGGCCCTACGGGTCCCGTCCTTTTTGATTAGGATTTATAGGATTAAAAAGACGAAAAAAAATTTGCATTCTCCATAATTTTGTATTATATTAGTTATATGAGTATCACAATTGGCAAAGGAGGTATTTTGTATGATTATTACACAGACAGTAGATATCCCTGCTAGTCGTAAACTGACAATAGATGTCCCGCCCGGTGTTCCGGAGGGGCAGGTTATCATTTCATTCACGCCTACGGAAGCGAGGCCGCGTAAGCCGCGGAAGTTCGGTTGCCTCAAGGGGCAGATTTGGATGGCCGACGACTTTGACGCGCCGATGGCCTTAGTGGATGCCGCGTTAGTTGACGAGATATTATCTCAAAAAAAATAGTTTGCATTTTTCACTAGATTGTATTATATTAAATATATGAATATCACAATGAGCAAAGGGGGTATTTTGTGAATCTGAATCAATTCGATGAGGTTAAGCAAGCGGTAGACATCCCGCCCGATCGTAAATTGGTGCTTGATGTGCCGCCTAATGTCCCGGAAGGCCGTGTTGTCATCACTTACGCGCCGGCGGAGATGATGCCGTGGGGGGCGCCTTACGGGACGCCGGTGTTCGGTTGCGCCAAGGGGCAGTTTTGGATGGCCGACGATTTTGACGCGCCGCTTGAAGAATTTAAGGACTATATGTAAGTGGATAAATATCTATTAGATACCCACACGGCCATTTGGTTTTTTAACGGTGAGCGAATATTGTCGCAAAGGGTTCGGGAAATTGTCCTTGACCCATCCAACCGCAGGTGCATCAGTATTGTGTCTGTTTGGGAACTTGCTATTAAGATTGGTATTGGAAAAATGAAATTTTCCGACCAATCGGCGGGTTTTGTACGCCTCGCAAGGGCTAACGGTTTCTTTATAGTGCCGATAAAAATAGATTATCCGACCATTGTTGAGAATCTGCCGCAAATCCATCACGACCCGTTTGACCGAATGATAATCGCAACCGCTATAGCCGAAAAAATGACGATCATTACCGCGGATAAAGATATTGTGCGTTATGACGTTCCTCATGTTTGGTAATTTTGACAATATTCCGCGCATAATCTATATTTATATCTATGACCGTCCCAACCCAATTCGCCGCGCGTATAATAGCCAACGACCGTATAGGCGAGGGCTTCTTTGAGATGTCGCTCGCCTGGGATCCGGGCGCCCCTGTCCCTGTGCCCGGCCAGTTTCTGACCGTGCGCGCGGGCGGCGGCGCGGTTCCGTTGTTGCGGCGGCCGTTTGCTTTTGCGGGGTTTGACGCGGGGTCTTCCTCCGCTACGGTGATCTACCAGGAGCGCGGCGCGGGGACGCGTTTTTTGGCGGCGGCGGAGGGCGGGCGCGGGGAGCTTGACGTTATCGGGCCGCTTGGGGCGCCGTTTGTTATTGATACTAATCAACGGAAGCGCATAATAGTCGCCGGCGGCATAGGTTTGGGGCCGATGCTCTTTTTGGCCTCCGCTCTAAAGGCTCGCGGCGTTTCGGCTTCTTTTATCTTCGGTTGCCGCAATAAAGGTTTTGTCCCCGATACAAAAACATTCACTGACGCCGACCCGCAAATCTGCACCGACGACGGTAGCGTAGGTTTTCGCGGCACCGCGGCGGATTATATCAGCGCGAATATATCATTAGATACTAATACGACGGTATACGCTTGCGGCCCGTTGCCGATGTTGAAGTCCGTCAACCAAATAGCCCGAAGTTCCGGCGCACGCTGTGTTGTCTCCTTAGAGGCGGTGATGGCTTGCGGTGTGGGCGCGTGTATGGGTTGCGCGGTTCCTATTGCGGGGGGGGGTTACGCGCGGGTGTGCAAGGAGGGGCCGGTCTTTGACGGCGGGGGGGTATTGTGGGAGCTAATGTAGATTTATCCGTACGCATAGGTTCCGGCGTTTTAGCCAACCCTGTCGGCGTCGCCTCGGGAACGTTCGGTTACGGCGGGGAGTACGAGGGGTTGGTTGACTTTTCCGACATAGGCGCCATATACACCAAGGCGGTGACGCTTGAGCCTCGCGCCGGCAACGTCCCGCCGCGTTTGGTCGAGACGCCGTCGGGGATTTTGAACTCCATCGGTCTGGCCAATGTCGGGGTCGAGAGGTTCATAGCCGATAAATTGCCGTATTTGCGGGCGTTGCCGTGCGCGGTCATTGTGAACGTAGCGGGCGCTACGGAGGAGGAGTATCTGAGGGTTGTAGAGAGGCTTGAAAATAGTTGTATTGATAATACTGGTACGGATCGAAGCGTTAATAATACAAAGGTTTCAGGTATCTTCGGTTACGAAGTAAACGTCTCCTGTCCCAACGTCAACCACGGCGGCCTCGCTTTCGGCACCGACCCGGCGCAGGTGGAGCGGCTTACGTCGGCGCTGCGCAAGTTGACAAAGAGGCCGCTGATTATAAAGCTCACGCCCAACGTGACGGACATAGTCTCAATAGCCAAAGCCGCGGAGGCCGGCGGGGCGGACGCGGTTTCGCTCATCAATACGCTTGTGGGCATGGTGATAGACGTCAAAACGAAAAAACCGGTTCTCGGCGCTAAGACCGGCGGCCTCTCCGGCCCCGCGGTGCGGCCTGTGGGCGTCGCGCTTACATATAGGGCGAGCAGGGCGGTGTCTATTCCCGTAATCGGCATGGGCGGTATAAGCTGCGCCGACGACGCGTTGCAGTACATCCTCGCCGGGGCCTCTGCGGTGCAGATAGGGACGGCGAACTTTGTCAACCCGAAGACCGCGGGCATGGTGTTATCCGGCATACGTGAATACTGTATCGGCAACGGCGCGTCGTCGCTGAGAGAAATTCGCGGGATTGTTGGTTAGGTTAAATCAAGCAGACCTCTTCCGCCGAGAGCAGTCTGAACCCTTTATCCTCAAAGACTTTAGCCGCCGTCTCGGTAGCCTCGAACCGCATAAAGAGTATCGCTTTCCCCGACACCTGCTCGACGAACGAGTACATGTACTCGACGTTGAGTTCCGCGTCGCCGCAGAGTTCCACTATGTTGTGCAGAATACCCTCGCGGTCGTCTACCTCCACGGCCAGCACCGGATTCTTCTTCACCACGAATCCGGCCCCCCGAAGGACCGCCAGGGCCTCCTCCGGGCGGTTGACGATCATCCGCAACACGCCGTAGTTCTGCGACTCGGCTATGGTCAGGGCGCGGATATTGATATCGTTGTCCTTAAGCGTGGCGGAGACGTCGGATAGGCGTCCGGCCTTGTTTTCTAGGAATACTGAGAGCTGTTGTACGGGTGTCATATTTTCTCCTTAAAGTCAAAGTCAAAGTCAAAGTCTTTAAAATCTTTAAATCATATTAAGACGAAGCCTTCGGCTTCATAGATAAATGCGGGGCTATGCCCCGCATTTTCAATCAAAATCAAAATTAAAGTCAAAGTCAAAGTCTTTTGACGTTGACTTTGACTGAAGTTCGGGGGTTTAGCCCCCGAACTATCTATGGAAGGCGAAGCCTTCCGTCTAAAAATGATTTAAAGATTTTAAAGAATTTGACTTTAATATTTTTAGCTTTCCGTCTAAATAAAAATCATAAATTTCTCTTATCAACAATCCTCTTAGCCTTCCCCTCGCTTCTCGCGATGCTTTTGGGCTCGACTAATTTCACTCTGCTGTGGACTAACAGCGACTCTTTTAATTGGCGCTCTATCTCTTTCTCTTTTTGCTCTATGTATTTAAGCTCGTCGGAGAATAGGTCTTCCGTCATCTCCACTTGTACCTCAAGGCAATCTAAATTGTCTCTTCTGTCGACTATCAATTGGTAGTGCGGTTCCACGCCCTCGGCTTTTATCAATACTTGTTCTACTTGCGACGGGAAGACGTTTACGCCTCTTATTATCAGCATGTCGTCCGTTCTTCCCAAGATTCTGTGCATTCTCGCGTGGGTTCTGCCGCAGGGGCACGGTTCTCTTGTTATGTAGGTTATGTCGCGGGTTCTGTATCTTATTACCGGGGTGCCCTCTTTGGTCAGGGTGGTGAAGACCAATTCTCCCTTTTCGCCATCGGGCAGTACGGCTCCGGTGTCGGGGTTTATTATTTCGGGGTAGAAGTTGTCCTCAAATACGTGCAATAGGTTTTGGCGTTCGCACTCCGCGGCCACGCCGGGGCCTATGATTTCGGTTAGGCCGAAGATGTCGTAGGCTTTGATTTTCAGTTTCTCCTCTATTTCGGCGCGCATGTTGTCGCTCCAGGGTTCGGCGCCGAAGAAGCCGCGTTTCAGGGGGAGTTTCTCAAAGTCTATGCCCTCTTCGCGTCCGGCCTCCGCTATGTAGAGGCTGTAGGAGGGGGTGCAGGTGAGCGCGGTGGAGCCGAAGTCACGCAGGAAGTCGAGCTGGCGTTTTGTGTTGCCGCCGGATATAGGTATGCAGGTCGCCCCTATGCGCTGGGCGCCGTAGTGGGCGCCGAGACCGCCGGTGAAGAGACCGTAGCCGTAGGCGTTCTGGAGTATGTCGTCTTTGCCCGCGCCGCCCATGGAGAGCGTCCGCGCCATGGACTCGCCCCACAGCTCTATGTCGGCGCGCGTGTAGGCGTCTACGACAGGCTTCCCCGTGGTGCCGGAGGAGGTGTGGATCTCGATTATGTCGCTCAGCGGGCAGGCCAGGAGGCCGTAGGGGTAGACGTCGCGCATCTCGTCCTTGGTGGTGAAGGGGAGGGCGGCGATGTCGGCGATTGAGCGGATGTCGGCGGGTTTGACGCCGAGCGCGTCGAATTTGGACTTGTAGAAGGGGACGCGCTCGTACACCTTTCGGGCTATGGCGCGGAGGCGCTCGCCCTGTAGGGTTGCGAGGTCGTCGCGCGGCATTGTCTCGTATTTCTTATCCCAGATCATAGCGTTTGACACTATCCTTTTCTGTAATTAATAAAGTATCGACGAACGAACGTTTTCCTCGACTTCCTCTCCGACCAAGGCGTAGATTAATTCCAACGCGAACGGTATCGCCGTTCCCGCCGCCCGGCTTGTGATTATGTTCCCGTCCACAACCACGGCGTCTTCCGATATGATCGCGTCGCCCATTTTGTCCTCGCAGCCCGGGTAGCATACGGCGTTTTTGCCGCTGAGTATCCCCGCCTTCGCGAACACGGTGGGCGCGGCGCAAATGGCGGCGCATAGGAGCCCTTGTTCGTGGGATTGCCTCACAAGCTCAAGCACTTCCACCGCCGAGGCCAGCCGCTTAGTCCCCGGCCCGCCCCCCGGAAGCACCAAAGCGTCGAACGGTTCGCTGAACCCGCGGAACATCTGATCGGCCCGCACCCACATATCGTGCGCCCCCCGAACCTCCACCCCGTCAAGCCCCAATATCGTCACATTGATCTCCGCCCTACGCAAAAGGTCAATGACGGTCACCGCCTCAACCTCCTCAAACCCATCGGCAAGCACAACAACGGCATGCGGCATAATAGCCTCCATTCTTTTTAGATATACTATAAAATAAATATACGGCAGACATTTGTCAAGATTTTAAGATGTTGACTTTGCGACGCGAAGCGGCGCATGTTTATCGTCATTTTTTTAAAGTCCAAGTCTTTATCCGCCCCGCCAACTCCGAATACTCCCGCTCCCTATAATCAAACCCGTGCCCCTCGTCCGGATAAACTTTATTTTCAACCGGCACCCCTTCCCCGCGCAAATACTCGACAAACTCGTTCACCGCCTCTATGGGGTACAAGCGGTCCTGCCCCCCCTGAATATTGTATATAGGCCGCTTTCTCAAATTGTCAATCGACAGTTGCACCCCCAATACCGGCAGCATTCCCCCGTAGCCGGATATCGCGAAGAACCCCGCGAACGGCCCGCCGCCGCCCATCGCCGACGCGACCGCGTAGCACCCCGTCGCCCCGTCGCTCACCCCCGCCAAAAAGATTTTATCGGTATCAATATCATACATAATACCCGCATAGCGTACGGCATGCAGTATCCGCTCCATCCCCCTATGCGTCCACCACGGCGCGAAGCGGTTCCCCGACGGGCTGGCGAGGACGACGTCTATGCTGTCCCGAAGCCCGCCGAGCATCTCCCAAGCGTGTTCGCCCTTGGTGGACAGGTCGGTGCCGATCCCGCCGTGCAGGTATACGATCAGCGGGTAGGAGCGGTTGCGGTCGAAATTATGCGGCAGCCCTATGCCCAGCGCGTACGGCGTCCCGTCGGAGTCGCTCACCGTTACGTAGCGATCCTTGTCGGGCGACGTCCGCCGCGCGGAGTCGGCCAACGCTTTCAGCCTGCCGGCCTGCTTCGGGTCGCACTCCTTGCCGGCGATCTTGTACAGGTCGCCGCGTACGCGGTGGTAAAATATTGTGTCGGCGCTAATGTAGGCGTTTTTGCCGGATGTTGATTTAGACCGGGATTCGCATGATGTCAAAAACATGATTGATAACGACGTTATCATCATTAATACAAATTTGCGAGTATGTTGCGGTAAGCGTCGTTTCATATTATTACCTTAGTCAACAGTAGACTCGAAAATCAATCCACGGAAAGACGTTGTTATGCGACTCTAAGAGCGCTACGAACGTCTCGTCGATATTTCTGGCTTTTACTTGGTCATACAGCTTTAAGAAGCTCGCGATATGCTCTTTTACACGGCGTGTCGCGTACTCTACGGTTGTTCCCGTTTTCATGATGAACGCCCAGTCGCTCGATTGGGCTAAGAGCAGTTCCCTCGCCATTTGGTTCAGCGCCCGTTGTTCGAGTCCGCCGCCCACCATGCGGAACTCTCTGGCGCAGTCCACCATTTTGTCTTCCATTCTGTGCAGGTGCGGGTATATCCACTCGTTCGTCTCGTTTAGCCAGACTTGCGAGTATCCGCCGTCGCCCCAGCTTGAGAAGGCGGGGGCGCAGGTGTGGCTTTCGGGGTGCGGTTCTAAGTATTCCGATGGCGTTATCAGGGCGAAGGTGTCTTGTTCGGCGGCGCATTTGCGTATCAGGAAGTTCAGCCATTCGGGGCCCTCGAACCACCAGTGGCCGAAGAGTTCAGCGTCGTAGGGTGCCGCCACTATGGGGGGGCGGTTCATGCCGTTCGCGATATTGTCTATTTGCGCGGCGCGTTTTTTTATGAAGTCGGAGGCGTGCACGGAGGCGCGGCGCAACGCGTTTTCCCTTTCGTAAAGCTGTTTTTGGGGATCTCGTTTGTCCGTCACGCGGTGGTACTTTATGCCGGTGTGTATGCGGATGCCGGCCGGGTCTATGTATGGGGCGATGTAGCGCATGTCGAGGTCGTGGCCTATGTCCTTGTGGAAGTCGCGGTAGTACGGGTCGCCGGGGTATCCCTCGTCGGCGCTCCACACCGAGCGCGAGCACTCCGTGTCGCGGGCGAAGGCGGCCACCGGGGCCTCGCGGCACCTGACCGGAGCGTACACGCCGGTCGGCGGGCGCGGGTCGGCGTCCAAAAGCCCGTGCGTTTCCGTGAATAGGTAGCGCAGACCGCAACCGTGCAGAATGTTCTCCAATCCCCTGTAGTAGCCGCACTCGGGCAGCCATATACCGCGCGGGCGGCGTCCGAAGAAGCCGTGGTACGAGCGTATGGCCACGTCCACCTGGGCGCGCACCGCGTTGGCGTTCGACTGCATGTTCGGCAAATATCCGTGCGTGGCCGCGCAGGTCATTATCTCCAAAACGCCGGCGTCTTGCAGTTTCCTGAATCCGGTTATTAAATCGCGCCCGTACCTATCCTCGAAAACGTGTTGACAAAGGAGAAAACGATCCAAGTACATCCGCGCCGTTCGGTTCATAACCGCGTTGTGCCGTGTGCGCTTTACCTCCTTGTCGGCAAGTTCCACAAGGCGCCCTATGTGGGCTGTGTATCGTTTGCGTAATAGGTCGTCGCCGAGCATCGCGCATAGCGTTGGCGTGAGGACCATTGTCACCCTGAATGGGACGGCGTCGGAAAGCAGGTTGTCGAAGTAGGCGAGAAGCGGTATGTAGGTTTCGGTCATCGCCTCGTAGAGCCAATTCTCCTCCATCATGTAGTTGGTCTCCGGATGGCGGACGAAGGGGAGGTGGGCGTGCAGGACGATGGATAGGTAGCCGCGCGGCGTCATGTTCGCGGCTCCTCGCCGACGCCGCATAGGAGGCCCGAGCTTATGGCGCGGACGAGCGTGGCGGCGTCGCTTTGGCTGTAGTCGGCGATATATCGTTTGCATCGGTCTATCAGGGCGGCGAGCATCTCCGAGAACGCGGAGCCGTCGTCGCTATGGCGGTACTGGGAGTAATTGCCGCCGTCGTTTAAATTTAGCCGATAAATATCGTCTTGGCGGCCGCGGAGGTATTGATACGCCTCCTCGCGGCGGCGGTAGTCGTCGCTGTTGTTCCGATTAACGTCATGATAATTATCTTGATGATGATGTTGCTGCCGGTTGTTATCGTCGAAGCGATAGTAAGTTCCGTTGTCCCAGTTGACCTGATGGTAACTATCGGCGCAAGGATGATGTTGTTGGCCGCCGCCGTCAAAGTTATGGTGATTGCCGTTGTCCCAATTGACTTGATGATAATTGTTATCGGCCTCATGGCGGTTGTCGGCGTTTTGATAGTGTTGTTGGTTGTCGCCGTCGAAGCGGTATTGATTGCCGTCGTTCCAATTTATTTGACGATAATCGGTATTGGCGTGATGATAATCGTTTTGGCGATTATCGGCGTGGCGTTGCCGTTGGCTCTCGTTCAGTTGTTCGCCTATTCTGACCGCCTCGTCGTTTCTCACGTGCGCCGTTCCCTTGTCCGCGAAGAGGACGCTGTTCGCCCGGTCTTTGGGCAGTTCCCAATAGACGAAGGTGTTTTGCGGGTCTTTGGGTATCGCCCTTACGTATGAGTCGTTGTAACATTCCGGTATGTCGGCGCATAGCGTGTAGGCCGCCGCGCGAGACGCGGAGGGCTCTTCTTGCGGCGGCTCCGAGCGCGGGCGCGCGCGTAACGAGTCCCGCAGGACCCGATTCAACGCGCGGTTGTTTCTTCGTGAGGTGGCCATCGTCGGTTCCGTTGAGATGTGTTGGTTGTTAGGACAGTCAATAATCTTTTGACGTGTCTCTTTGGAACCAGTTACGGCCGCCGTTCAGTCCCAACTGCAGCTTTACGATGTTTTCCTCGTATTTGCCGTATTTGGGATCCGACCTCTTGCCGTAACCTATGACGATGTCGACCATTCCGCCGTCGCGAGGGATCGGCAGTCCGGCGCCTACAGAGAACCCGTATTCGTGCGCTCTGTCGTAGTTTCTATTGTTCGGCAGCGTGGCGTACCTTAAGCCGGCGCCGTAGTGTACCTTCTCCCAATACTTTGAACTGAGCATGTTCGCCCCGGGAATGTAGCGCGCCCCTGCCGATATGCCGAATTCCGTTTCGGGTTTGACATCTTTATCCGGACGGTCTTCGTAAGATTTTTCGTAATAATCCCACATGACGGAGCGGGCGTCGGCCACGACGAGCCAGTGGTCGTCGGGTCTGTATGCCACGCCTATGCTCATGGAGGGCGGCAGCGTTACCGAGATGCTCTTATTGTAGCCTTCGGCGGACTCTTTGTCGTCGGAGAGGTAGGATCCGCGCGTCTCCTTGCCGTTGCCGTCCCCGGGAAACAAGTACTCGGCGGCTAAGCCGATCGTCACCATCTCGTTCACGGGTATCTGCACGCCGAACCGGAGGCCGTTGCTCGCGAATTCGGCGATAACGCTGTCCGAAAAGGTCGTTTTGTGAGTTATTTCATCGCCCATGGAGAGCGTGGATTCGGAGATGCCCCGCGAATCAAGGTTAAAGAATAAGCGCTCGTAGATGAGGCCTAAGCCGAAGCCGTTGCGGAAACGGTACGCCCAGCCGGCTTGCCACGAGGAGAGGCCGCCTGTGCGGCGTATTTCGTTGGAGTAGGTGTGCGTCGTTATCCCGTCGAGCTGCTCTTCTTTCGTGTAGAAGTTCAGGTTCGAGTCGTACCGCTTCTGCATCGAGAAGTTCAAGTTCCCCGCCCGGCCTATCGGGATGATCAGGGACAGGAGTTTAGGCATATACCCGGAGACATTGCTCAACGCGCCGTCGTCGTAGACGTTTACAATGTCGTAGGAGATAAGGGCCGAGAACACCGACCGGTTGCCGACGGCCGCGTTGGCCGGATTGAGGCCCGCGCCCATATACTGCTCGACGGCCGCCGTACCGGCGCTCCCCATGGCGGCGGAGGCGCCGGAGACGGCAAGGTCGGGCACGCCCAAGGGATAGGTAAGCCCAAGCGGCGATTGCGCGCCGATACGCAGCGCCGCGCAAAAAATCAACGCGATAACGAGTGTCCTTTTCATGTTTTTGTGTTGCTTCCTCTATCGTGAATGTGTAAAGACGGTTTCAATTTTTTGCGGCCCGTGCCCGCTTTTATTATCCCACACTATTACGCTGCCCTCCGTGACGGGGCGCAGGTAGACGTATATGTACGGCTTGTATTGCTTGTCGGCGGATCGGCGGATGTATTCGTCGACGACGTCCCTCAAGACCGGCTTAAAATCGTGCGTGTTGTACGGCGCCGTGACCCCGATAGGTTCCACACCCTTAAACTCGTCGCGCAGCAGGCGCGCTTTCTTGGCGGCGGCCGTATCCGACAGCATCTCTTTGGGCAAAAGCGTGTCCAATACCAGCGCCAGGTAGTTGCCGGCGTTTTTCGACTCCGAGTTATTCGGCTTTACGGCGACCGCGGCGTTCATAACAACGATGTTATTGACGGGCAGCCCTTTGTCGTCAAGCTTTTCAAACATTTTTTTCATGTTTATCCTGAACACCGCGGTGCGCCGCGTTAGTTGCGACGAATACGGCGTTATCGCCCGCTTTTCAGCCTCCGCGCTCTCAAAGACCGTGTGGCGGACGGAGGAGCAGACGATCGTGTCGTACACCGCCGAGGAGTCGTTTACCGGGTCTCCGCCCTCTTCGTTTTCAATGACGAATCTCTTTATAAAAGTGATTACGATATAGGGCTTGTCTAATTTTAGTATCTTTTTTTCCGTATAATCCACAATGCTGAACGCGAACTTCTTGGGGGCGCCCGCGCCGCTCGACATCCTTGCCTCGAACATGTCATAGGCGATGTCGTCGGGGAGCCTCACGGAATCGCCGCCGTCCGCGCCGCGCAAGGAGAAGCTGCCGATGACCATGTCGTTGTCGATGTCGGCCGTTTTGTTCACCGGGGCGAACTCCCCCAGCGGGTCGCTGAGGAACAGCTTTACGCTCTCGACGGTGTCTTTAGAGCGGAAATGGATGAATGCCGCCGCAAGCTCCGGTATCGTGTCTTTGAGGTTCAAGTAGGCGCCGCCCTTCGCCTCGTACTGCATGTGGGCGGCAACTGTGTCGTTCTCGTCGCTTACGCCTATGAGCATATTGCTCAAGCCCGTATAGGTGCCGAACATCGGGTCGCGCGCCGCCGGCAGGCTGAAGGCGTACACGATTTCGCCCGGGATAGGGTGGAGATCCGAGGAGTCGAAGGTCACCCGCGCGAATCCGCGCCAGGGGTCGTCGCCGGTTTGGGCGGGGTCGGCGCCCACAGCCACGCTGGCGCCGGCGTCGGTAAGGACGTCGGTGCGCGAGCAGGAGAGCAGCGTCAGGAGGGCGCAAGGCAAGGCGAATGTTAGGCACAAACGGTTGAAACGCATATTTTGCTTATAGTCCTTTCATAGTTCTACGGCGTATTTACCCATATCTATTATATATTAGTTACAGTCAAAAAGTCAAATAATTAAAGCCGACACCATAAAATAGCAAAAAACGGTCTGTAAGTCAAATTTTATAGTTCGTTTACCCATTTATTATATTTATAGGACTTTGGCCGGGGGGGTCTTTTCAGAGCGGGGGTACTTGGTAAAATGGGGACATCGGAAGCATCTGTCGGGCGCTCGATACTTGTTGTGGACGACGATCCTGTCGTCCGCGACTATTTGGAGGAGGCGCTGCGCGCGCGCCACAAGGTCGCCTCCGCCGCCAGCGCCGAGGAGGCCATCGAGCTGATCGGGAAGAGCGACTTCGATTTGGTGATCACCGACCTCGTGCTGCCGGAGGCGGACGGGCTCGCGGTGCTCTCTTGCGCCAAGAGCCGCGACGAGTTCGTCGAGGTGCTCATGATCTCCGGGAACGCCACCGTGGACTCCGCCGCCGCCGCGATCAACAACGGCGCGGGGTCGTACCTGATCAAGCCCTTTGCCGTCTCCGAACTGCGCGACCGCGTGGAGAAGATGCTGGCGATGCGGGCGTTCCACCTCAAGAGCCTGCTGCTCATGAGGGGCTCCGGCCTCGCCGACCCGGAGGCGCTGGGGCACGTGGACGACCTCGTCTCCCTGTACCACTTCACCCGAAAACTGATGCTGACCCTCGAAATATCGGAGGTGATGCGGATAATGCTTGAGGAGACCAACGCCAAGGCTGACGCCAAGTTCTGCACGATAGAGGTCTGCCTGCCCGACTACAAGGAGATCTACACCATGCCGCAGACGGGCGAGGTGGACAAGGCGGCCTTGGACGCCGCGTTTGCCGAAAACTGGGGCGGCGCCTTCGTGGGCATCTCCAAAGAGAGCTTCCAAAGCGGCGCCGTCCCGCACTACGTGTACAAGGGCCGCAGCGGCGGGTTTTGCCCCGCCGCCTACAAACGCCTGAACTTCCCGCTCGTGGTAACCGGCAAAACCATAGGCAGCCTGACCGTCTGGGTCGCCGAGAACGCCGAGATCAGCGAGGCGCAGAGCATATACCTGCACATCCTGACCTCCATCACGTCGCCCGTCATAGAGCACGTTTACTTAGACCTGCAGGTGCGCTCCCAGGCGAAGACCGACAACCTGACCGGCATCTCCAACCACCGCCACTTTTTCGAGGCGCTGGAGCGCGAGATCGCCAGGGCGAACCGCAAAAAGAGCGCCTTCGCCCTGCTCCTCGCCGACATAGACAACTTTAAGTCGATAAACGACACCTACGGCCATCAAATGGGCGACGCGGTGATAATAGACCTCGCGAAGCGCGTATCCGAGAACGTCCGCGTCGGCGACGTGGTGGCCCGCTACGGCGGCGAGGAGTTCGGCGTCATCCTCCCCGAATCGGACTTAGACGGCGCTCTGGCCCTGTCGAACCGCATCTGCGACTCCATATCCAAGGCCCCCTACGTCGGCACAAAACACAAAATCTCATACACCGCCAGCTTCGGCTTGGCGTACTACGACGGAAACAACCCGATGGAGAAGGACGAGTTGATCCATTCTGCCGATAAGGCGCTGTACAAGTCAAAAGCCGCGGGGAAAAACAGGGTCACGTTGGCGGAATAAAAAGGCTATAAATATAAAGTCAAAATCTTTAAATTCTTTTTAAGACGAAGCCTTCGGCTTCATAGATAAATGCGGGGCCAAGCCCCGCATTTTCAGTCAAAATCAAAGTCAAAGTCTTTTGACGTTGCCGTTGACGTTGACTGAAGTTCGGGGGTTTAGCCCCCGAACTATCTATGGAAGGCGAAGCCTTCCGTCTAAAAATGATTTTAAAGCATTTGATTTTAAAGATTTGGATTTTAAAGCATTTGATTTTTAGGATTAAAATACTATCTTATGAAAAATATAGAAAAAACAAAAGTCCCTCGCGTGATGATCGTTACCGGCGACGATCCGTTCGCTATGGATATCTCCAAGAGCGAGTATTTGGAGCGGATAAGGGCCGCGTACGGTCAGTATACCCTCGAAAACTTCGATTCCGCGAATGAGCGGATCGGGGAGTTCGCCGCCCGCGCCATGACCGCCTCGCTCTTTCAGGAGATCCGCGTCTACTGCGTCCTGCACGCCCAGTCGCTCTCCGAAAAGGAATTGGCGTCGCTCGACGCGGCGCTGAGCTACGAGATACCGGACGTTTTCATCTTCATCTCCGCCGAGCTGGAGAAGAAGAGCGCCGCCGAAAAAAAAATAAAAGAGGGTCTGCGCCTGAAAGCGCTGGCCAAGGACGAGTCGGTCTCCGTGCTGGACGCCGCCAAACCCTACGACAACAAGATCGCCGACTGGATCGTGGCGCAGGTTCCCAAATTCTACGACAGGCAGATAGGCAAACCGGAGGCGCAGCTTTTGGCCGACACCGTGGAGTACGACCTGATCTACTCCGAGTTGCAGAAGATCGACATGGCGCTCCCCCCCGGCGCGCGCATAGACAGAAAGATAATCTTAGAGATAACCGGCGCCACGCGCACCATGACGATCTACGAACTGGCCGCCGCCTTAGGCAAAAGGGACCTCCCCACGGCCCTAAGAGTATTAGACTCGCTGATATCGTCAAGCCTGTACGCCCCGATGGTAATTTCCGCCGTGTTCAAACACTTTTGGTCTATACTGAAGATAAAAAAATTCACGCAAAAAAATCCCGCCCTGCTTAAGCAATACAACACAAAAAGCTACGGAGCCGACTCCCCCCAGTCGATAGCCGCCTACGAAATAGGCTTAGCCTGCGGCCTTGTAACGGAGAAAACGAAAAATCGGGTCTATCCGGCTATAATCCTATCAGGAATTGTCAACCAAGCGCAAACTTTCAGCGAACAGGGGCTGATAGATATCATAAAGACTTTGCAGAAATTCGACGTGGATATCAAGACAGGCAGGGCGGACGATAGCGCCTTGAGCTTGCAGATGTTGTGTTATAGGATTGTTAGGACGGAGTGATGTGGGGTGATGTAGAGTACCGAAAACATTAAAATCTTTAAAATCATTTAAATCATTTTAAGACGAAGCCTTCGGCTTCATAGATAAATGCGGGGCTATGCCCCGCATTTTCAGTCAAAGTCAAAATCTTTTGACTTACCACGTGCCCAACTTCCCTGACGGCTTAATAACGTTGACGCCCTTCGTGTCCTCTACCATTTCAACAACGTACATTCCAAGCCCCAAAGCCATCTCGCGAGCGTCGTCGTCTATTTGCAATCCGGCTACCGCCGAGTAGATTATCTTCCCTTTCAGGCTTCCGGCGTCATTCTTCCGCAGCAGTTCCAACCTTTTGATTTGGCGTTCCACTTCTTTTACCGACAACTGCGTCTTTACCTCGACGACCATAACCTCCTCGCCGTTTTCAAGGAACAGGTCAACCTCCGCGTAAGTTTTTCCGTTAGTGTGGTAAAACTGCTTGCGCGGCGAAAGGGAGTTGAAAGTGTGCCCGAAATCGTTTATCTTCTTCTTTATGCCCGGAATAAGCACCATCTCAACGATATTGCCGATGCTGTTCCCGAAATAGCCGATCCACTTATCTAACGCCTCCCTGTCCTCCTCCCTTTTTTTGGACGTTTCAGCGATTATGGCGTTAGACTCCGCCATTTTTTTTGACATATCGGCTAGGCTGGTGGTCATTAGTAAGACCGCTTCCTCTAACGTAATCGACGGCTTCGCAGGGGTTTCTACAGTCATTTTGCTCTCCTTTGACCTAAAATACGCTTAGTTCGGGAATATAATAGCCAACACACATACACGCCGGTAATAAAGATAATTATTGGGGATGGACGATGTCAAATTTGACGAAAAAACACGTGCCGCGGATATATGCGAAATCCCCCCTTTATGCGTAATTTACTTACCCTAATACCAAATATAATTGATGGGATTTGCCGGAGTCAAGGGGGTTGTGGAAATAGGCGTCCGCAAAAAAAGGCTGATATTCGGCGCGCCGCAATGTATATTGTATTAGGATTCAAAATAAAAAAAATGAGATACTTCTTCAGAATAGAATACGACGGCACCCGCTACTGCGGCTGGCAGAATCAGCCGACAGGCATCAGCGTCCAGCAATTGATAGAGGAGGCGCTCACCGTCGCCCTCCGCGCCCCGTGCTCCATAGTCGGCGCCGGACGCACCGACGCCGGCGTTCACGCCCGCGCTCAGGGCGCCCACTTCGACGCCCCGGAGGCCGTTGACACCGAGCGCCTGACAATCTCCCTCAACGCGCTTCTGCCCCCGGACATCGCCGTTTACGGGATGGTTCAAGTGCGCGACGATTTCCACGCTCGTTATTCCGCCGTTTCCCGGCGGTACATATATTATTTTTCCGATAGAAAGAATCCGCTTAATTACAAGAGGGTGTGGATGATATACTATCCGGTAGATTGGGAGCGTGCGGCGCTGGAGGCTAAGCATATAGTCGGGCGGCACGATTTTACGGCTTTTTGTTCCTCCGGCGCCGATTCGGACGACAAGGAGTGCGACGTGTCGCTTGCCGCCTTCTCTCGCGACGAGTTCGGCGTGAGGATGTTTACCATAGAGGCGAACCGCTTTATCTACAAGATGGTGCGGTCGCTGGTCGGCACGCTTGTGGACATCGGGCGCGGGCGGATATCCGCCGCTATGGACGCGATCATCGCCTCGCGGGATCGGAATATGGTCGGGGAGACCGCCCCGGCCTGCGGGCTTGTCTTGGAGCGGGTGGGTTACCCGGTAGGAGAGCGCGTGTGAACGATCGGCGCGTTTCCGGCACGGTTCTGGTGGTATCCATAGTCGCCGCTATGGCGGCGGGGCTGTTTGCGGGCGGGGAGGCCATCCGCCTGATCTACACGGACGACCTGCGCAGCGTCATAGGCATCCGCATGGCCCGCGAGGGCGAGCTGATGTCGGAGCTTGAGCGGATGCGCGGGGACAGCGCCTTGCGCGCCGTGGGCAACAACAGGGCGAACGCGATAGTGCACGCCACGAGCCGGGTCGCGCCGAGCGTGGTCGGCATAGTCGTCACGCAGATACAGGTGGTGCAGAACCCCTACGCCGGCGACAACTTCTTCGACTTCTTCTTCGGCCCCAACCTCAACCCCCAGCGCTACCGCAGCATAG
>Ga0268262_10001889_pt1 | contig 24913 bp, 25 predicted proteins | sample TergutNc150P3_FD_190354 | JGI IMG/M metagenome (GOLD analysis project Ga0268262, IMG submission 190354) | Nasutitermes corniger P3 segment gut microbial community from laboratory colony in Florida, USA - Nc150 P3 (SPAdes) (version 2) | ecosystem: Host-associated > Arthropoda: Insects >...
TAGGCGTGCCTTCCGCTCGTAATAAAATTATTCTTGCTCTTTGCACTATCTGCGCCTGCATTGTTCTTGTGCGTACAAGCGATTCTAAATAAGCCCTGTCGTTTTCGGATATTTCTATAATGCCCAGCTTTGCCATAATCAAATTCCCTCCCCCGGATTATTTATGGATAATTTGATTATATCATCCTTTATGAATATAGTCCTCTTGTTTTGAAAATATTATACTAGTAAGATTGGTGCAATAGCTAAAAGCCTGATTCCCAACACTGGTAACGCTGGCGGGTATAGTTACACTAGTAAGATTGGTACAAAAGGTAAAAGCGGTAACCTCAATGCTGGTAAAGGTACTGCCTGAAAGGTCAAGATTGACGTTTTTGGTGTTGTTGTTTCTAAGTACGGCTCCAAGGCTTCCGGAAGTGTCAGAGCTGCCACCGAGACTGTTCACGTTCAGCTTAACGCTATAAGCGACAGCGGCGGTATTGGCGGGCTGACTGGCCAACCAAGTTGACAAAGCGGCAATGCTGGTAAAGATTGGAGTGATCGTCAGCGTACCCGCGCTAAAACCGCTTACCGCGTTCCAGTTTGCCGTCGCTGTCACGTCAAAAGTTACGCTGTAAGTGCCGCCCGCCGAAGGGGCGCTTGTACTGCCGTTGTATTTAACGGTTATTGTTCCAGTAGATTTGCCTTCTTTGGGCGTTACGGTAACAGTTTTAGCAACGCCGTCATTAATAAATGACCCGGTTCCGCTGATGGTAAAATCAGTGGCTGTAGGAGTGGCTTTTTCAATCGTCAAGGTTCCTGCGGAAAGCCCGTTTGCGGCATTGAAATCCCCTGCCGCCGCCACGTCAAAGGTGACAGTGTAAGTACCAGCCGTCGATGGCGCGATTGTGCTGCCGTTGTATTTAACGATTATAGTTCCGTTAGATTTGCCTTCTTGTGACGTTACGGGAACAGTCCTGGGACTGCCGTCATAGATAAATGTTCCGGTTCCGCTGATGGTAAAATCGGTGGCTGTGGGAGTCACCCTGTTCACAGTCAAATTGCCAGTGTTACATGTCAAATCGCCATAAGTTATCTTAACAGGCTGTCCGTTATGTGCTGAATAAACCAAATTATCACCCGCCGCAGGGGTCGCGGTTATGTTTTTATCCGCAAAATTTGCGGCGGCAACATCTTCTGTCGTAGAATCATCGTTGGTCAGCGTTACCATAAGCCCTGCTAAATCAAGCGTGTTGCCGTGCGTGTAGTCCAGTTTAGACGGTTGTGTTTTGATTGCAATGTTAGTAACTGTTTTTGTGTTTGTTGCCGGAAAGGTATGGGACAGCGTAACAACCGATCCTGTGTTACTTGATACTGCCGCGCTTTGCCCGTTGATGGTACAGGAACTCAATCCTGCAAATGTATAACCGCTGTTTGCCGTCAGCGTAACCGTGGCGGTGTATACCGTATTGCCAAGGAATGGGTTATCGTTTGGCGACCACGATACCGCGCCAACGGTAAAATTACCCCCGCCTCCGGCAGTAGCGGTTGTACTCGGCGCGGCGCCTTTAACCGGAGCGGTAATGGAGATATTTACAGAGGAAATGTTAATTGGATCGGTGTTACTGTTAATTGTAGTGGTCACTGGGAAGATCGCCGTAATAATTCCTGAATTGGCATTGTTGCTTGTCAATAATGCCCCTGCAACCGTGAAAAAGTTAGCCGCCACCCCCTGCAACGTATAACCCTCTTTAGCCGTCAAGGTGATTGTCGCCGTGTATGCGGTCGAAGCGGCAAAAGTTGGGTGGTTGGGCGACCACGTTACAGTCCCGCTGTACTGGGCGTTTGCGGTAATAGTCTTAACCGGGGTTTCTGTTGTTGCCGGAATGGCAAGGCCCTGAATAGCGGCTATGTCAATAACAGCGAATCTTGCCGGATCGACCGAATCAGGATTCTTGCAACCTGCCATTGCCAATACCGCGAAAACAACAATGCCAAAAGACAAAACAAAACGCTTTTTCATACTAAACTCCTTTTTACGTCGCGTGGGCGACAATTTTAATCGAACGGCTCGCAAAATAAATTAGGAATGAGGAATTAGGAGTGAGGAATAAACATTTGGTAGCTCTGTTCTGCTAACATCGCAATTATTCCTCATTCCTCATTCCTCACTCCTCATTCCTAATTTTCCTCTCCCTACTATTGCTTATACTTAACCAGTACTACATTGCCGGAGTAGCTGATGCTTCCCTGGGCAGAAACCCCTGCGCCGTAGGTATACGTGCCGGTACCGATCTGATATCCCGCCGCGTACACGTTGCCGGATGAATCTACCGCCACCGAATTGAAAATTGACACGTTGCTTCCCGTGCTGACCGTCCGCGCCCACAGTGCCGCACCGTTCGAATTATACTTTACAAGCACTACATTATTGACGCTACTGGTTCCCTGGGCAGAAACCCCCGTGCCATAGGTATACGTGCCGGTGTACGTCTGGTATCCCGATGCATACACGTTGCCGGTTGAATCTACAGCCACCGCGTTGAATTCTGAGGATCTACTATCTCCAGAGCTGACCGTCCGCGCCCACTGCGCCACGCCGCTCGAATTATACTTTACCAGCACTACATTTTCATAGAAATTTGTCCCCTGAGCGGAAACCCCCGTGCCGTAGGTATAGGTGCCAGTGTCGTACTGGCATCCCGCTGCGTACACGTTGCCGGTTGAATCTACAGCCACCGCGTTGAATACTGAGCCTCTATCTCCAGAGTTGACCGTCCGCGCCCACTGCGCCACGCCGCTCGAATTATACTTTACCAGCACTACATTTTGGCCGTTAATGCCTTGGACAGAAACCCCTGCGCCGTAGGTATAGGTGCCGGTGCCGTCCTGGTATCCCGCCGCGTACACATTGTCGGTTGAATCTACAGCAACCGTGTTGAAGCATGATCTGTCGCTTCCCGCGCTGACAGTCCGCGCCCACAGTGCCGCACCGCTTGAGTTATACTTAACCAACACTACGTTGTTAGGGCCAAGACCCCACCAGCCATCAGAAAGTCCGCTATAGGTTCCCTGGGCAGAAATCCCCGCGCCGTAGGTATACGTGCCAGTACCGCTCTGATATCCCGCAGCGTACACGTTGCCGGCTGAATCTACAGCAACCGCGAAGAATTCCGAGGGGGAGTCTTGCACGAATTCCGAAGGGTAGCTTCCCACGCTGACAGTCCGCGCCCATTGCGCCGTTCCGCTTGAATCATACTTAACCAGTACTGCGTTTTTGCCGAAATAGCCATAGTTAGACCCCTGAGCGGAAACCCCCGTGCCGTAGGTATACGTGCCGTCATTGTACTGGTATCCCGCTGCGTACACATTGCCGACTGAATCTACCGCCACAGAAGAGAATCTTGAAGCACTGCTTCCCGCGCTGACAGTCCGCGCCCACAGTGCCGTTCCGCTCGAATTGTATTTTACCAGCACTACGTTGTCACTGCCTCCGCTGGCGGTTCCCTGGGCAGAAACCCCCGTGCCGTAGGTATAGGTGTCGTCGCCATACTGGTATCCCGCCGCATATACGTTGCCGGATGAATCTACCGCTACCGCTGAGAATGTTGTGTCTCCCGTACTGATGATACTGACCGTCCGCGCCCATTCAGCCAGTACCAGTTCAACCGTTACCTTTACAACACTGCTGATTGTTTGCGCCGTTTTAGTTCCGCCGTCTCCGTTATTGGCAATGGTGTTGGTAACAACGACATAATAGTAGTAGGCTCCAACATCGGACAGCGTATAGCTTGAACCGGTTGCCCCGATGATTGCCGTTCCTCCGGTAGTATTGTAATCAGTGTTCCTGTACCACTGATACGATAGTGTTCCCCCGTCCGTTACGCTTGCCGTTACCGACAGCGTTCCTGTTTTGAAGAAAGTACCGCCTTGCGGCTGGGCGCTGATAACCGGCTGGGTCGCATTGATGATGGCTGGCGTTCCTGTCCGCACTGCGGAATCAACGCTGTTATACCCTTGTTTGTTCGCCGTCACCACCACGCTGTATGCCGTACCGTTTGCCAGCCCGCTTATACTCCCGCCGCTTGTTGCACCGGTAATCTTTGCACCGGTCTTAACGTTAGCCGCGCTCAGGCTGTTTCCCGCTTTCAAGTATATGTCGTAACTATCCGCCACAGGGTTCGAGGCTGTCCATGCAAAAGAGAGTGTCCCGATCCCTGCCGTCAGGGTCAGCGTTGGCGCGGCGGTAAAGGTTGCCCTGTTTACTGTCAAATTGCCGGTGTTACATGTTAAACTGCCATAAGTTATCTTAACAGGCTGTCCGTTATGCGCTGAATAAACCAAATTATTACCCGCCGCCGGGTTCGCGGTTATGTTTTTTTCCGAGAAATTTGCGGCAACAACATCTTCTGCCGTAGTATCATCGTGGGTCAGCGTTACCACAAGCCCCGCTAAATTAAGCGTGTCGCCGTGCGTGTAGTTGAGGTTTGTCGGCTGTGTTTTGATTGCAATGTTAGTAACAGTCTTTGTGTTCGTTGCCGGAAAGGTGTGGGACAAGGTAACAGCCGATCCTGTGTTACTTGATACTGCCGCGCTTTGCCCGTTGACGGACGCGGAACTCAATCCGGCAAAAGTATAACCGCTGTTTGCCGTCAGCGTAACCGTGGCGGTGTATACCGCGCCGCCGAGGAACGGGTTATTGTTTGGCGACCACGATACCGCGCCAATGGTAAAATTATCCCCGCCTACTGCGCTTGTACCTGGCGTTGCGCCTTTAACCGGGGCGGCGACGGTGATTTGGGCATTTGTAATGGATACAGGGTTGATGGTGAAATTTACGCTGCCGGAACTTCCCGCATAATTGCCTGCGCCGGTTATGGTTACAGTGGCTGTTCCTGTATTGACGTTGTTAGTGTATGCTGTTGTATAGTCGGCGGTTGGCGTGAGTGTCGTTGAACCGTCTTTGACGGTGATAGCAGGCCGAATTTCGCTTCCGGTATAGGTTTGCGCCGGGATTGCGTCAACAGTAAAGGTAATGGCTTTAGGGTTAACAGTCAAATTGTTGGTGTTACATATCAAATCGCCATAAGTTATATTAACAGGCTGCCCATTGTGCGCTGAATAGATCAAATTATTACCCGCCGCCGGAGTCGCGGTTATGTTTTTATCCGCAAAATTTGCGGCAACAACATCTTCTGTCGTGGTATCATCGTGGGTCAACGTTACTACAAGCCCCGCTAAATCAAGCGTGCCGCCGTGCGTGTAGTTGAGGTTTGTCGGCTGTGTTTTGATTGCAATGTTAGTAACTGTTTTTGTGTTCGTTGCCGGAAAGGTGCGGGACAAGGTAACAGCCGATCCTGTGTTATTCGATACTGCCGCGCTTTGCCCGTTGACGGTACTGGAACTCAATCCGGCAAATGTATAACCGCTGTTTGCCGTCATCGTAACCGTGGCAGTATATACTATTCCGCCGAGGAACGGGTTATCATTTGGCGACCACGATACCGGGCTAACGGTAAAATTACCCCCGCCTCCGGCGCTGGCGGTTGTGCTTGGCGTTGCGCCTTTAACCGGAGCGGTGATGGAAATATTTACAGAAGTGATGCCTGTTACGGCAGTTTGCGGGAACACCGCCGTAATAATTCCTGAATTGGCGTTGTTGCTTGTCAATAATGCCCCTGCAACCGTGAAGAAGTTAGCAGCCACCCCCTGCAAGGTGAATCCTGCTTTTGCCGTCAAGGTGATGGTTGCCGTATATATGGTTGAAGAGTCAAAAGTTCCCGATACAGCGGGCGACCACGTTACAGTCCCGCTGTACTGGACGTTTTCGGTAATGGCAGCCGGAGTCCCGCCTGTTGCCGGGGCAAGGCCGTCAATGTCCGCTATGCTGATAATAGTGGGATTGTCTGCTGTTCCGCCTGTTTGCGGAAACACCGCCGTAATAGAGCCGGAGTTAGCGTTGTTGCTTGTCAATATTGCCCCGGAAACCGTGAAGAAGTTAGCCGCCACCCCCTGCAACGTATAGTTCTCTTTAGCCGTCAAGGTGATTGTTGCCGTGTAAACAGTCGAAGCGGCAAAAGTTGAGTGGTTGGGCGACCACGTTACAGTCCCGCTGTACTGGGCGTTTGCGGTAATAGTCTTAACCGGGGTTTCTGTTGTTGCCGGAATGGCAAGGCCCTGAATAGCGGCCATGTCAATAACAGCGTATCTTGCCGGATCGACCGAATCGGGATTCTTGCACCCTGCCATTGCGAAAATGACTACCGCCGCCAAAGCAAAGACCCAAAAAAATGAAGCCGCTTTTTTTATCTTCATAATAAAATACCCCTTTTTCAAAATATGTTGCGCCCAAAAATACACAATCTTATAGATAGATAATACACAATACAATAGGTTGTTGTCAAGCCTATTAGATTGGAAAAAGATAAAATGGTCTTAGTAGAATCCGTTTATATGACTAATATTAAGGAACATTTAGGCTCAAATATAAGGCATTACCGTATTCAATCAGGTTTTTCTCAGGCAAAACTGGCTGAAATGGTCGATATGGCTACAAATTACCTTGGTTTAGTTGAAAACGGGAAGAAATTCCCCTCATCTGATATGATAGAACGCATTGCCGCCGCTCTGGGGAAGGACACCACCGACCTTTTTGTCCTTACCCCGATTGAACAGGACTGGAAGGAAACCATCCTTTCCAAAATGAGTATGTTAATAGATATAGAACTCAAAACCTTGCGCCAGAAACAAAAATAAAGGGAAAGAAGTAAAACGAATAATATTATTTAGCAGTTTCTTTTCCCGCAAGATAACGTATCGCCAGCGCATACCCTTCAAACCCCATGCCGATGTATGTCTTTTCGCAGGCCTGCGCCGAATACGATATGTTACGGAAAGACTCGCGCGCATGGATGTTCGATAAATGCACCTCTACCGCCGGAAGCTCGACCGCCTTCAACGCGTCGAGAATCGCGACGCTTGTGTGCGTATATGCCGCAGGGTTGATTATAATACCGTCAAACTTGCCGTAAGCGGCCTGGATCGCGTCCACAATCGCCCCCTCGTGGTTCGTCTGTATACACTCAACTTCCACGTTATGCTGTGCGGCCACATCCTTTATGAATTCCAGCAATGACGCATAATTTTTAATGCCGTAAATATCCGGCTCCCGATGACCGAGCATATTGATGTTCGGCCCATTGATCACAATTATCTTCATTGTATCACCTCCTCTATCCTCTCCGCCGTTTGCTCAGGCTTCGCTTCCACCTGAACGGCGTAATCGCTCCACGCTTCGTATAAAGGCAGCCGCTTGTCTGCAAGGGCTTGAATCCCCATGTTCTGTGAAAGCGGCCGGCCTTCTGTAATAAGTTCTTTTAAATCGCGCTTCATATACACAATTATACAGTTCTGCCTGAGCAGATCGAAGTTTTCAGTCCGGGTTACCACGCCCCCGCCTGTCGCCAGCACCGCGCCGCTTTTTTTGGCTTCTTCGGCAAGTACGCGGGTTTCCAGTTGCCGGAACGTTTCTTCCCCGTCATCGGCGAAAATTTGGGGGATTTTTTTCCCCGCAACAGCCTCAATCTGTCCGTCAATATCCGTAAAGGGCCGCCCCATACTTTGAGCTAGCAGCCGACCGACAGTGCTTTTCCCGCAGCCGGGCATACCGATAAGGGCTATGTTTTGCGTTCTTTTGAGAATCAGCTTGTGAATTTTATTCACAAGTTCCGGTCTGGCAGACCCATTCAAAAACAAGCGGCTTGCCGCCTCCGCCTGAGCAACGAGCATCGCAAGGCCGTTTACGCAAGGAATGCCAAGCCTCGCGGCTTCAAGCAGAAGTTTTGTCCGCGTGGGATTGTAGATCAAATCCGCCACGCCTGTTAATTGCTTAAACCCCTCAAGGTTCAAAGGGCTGTTGCCGTTGTCAGGGTACATGCCGACGGGCGTGGTATTTATGATAACATCCGCGTCATAATGACGTTCAATGTTGCCGTAGTGGTCTGTTCCACGGCGGGAGATCGTTACAATTTCACGCGCGCCTAGCCCTTCCAGCGCAGCCCTCACCGTCCGCGCCGATCCTCCGTCGCCTAACACTAAAACCTTTTTCCCCTTCGGATCGATTCCGCCCTGTTCCAGCATCACGTTAAAACCGTGATAGTCCGTGTTGTACCCGTGCAATGCGCCGTCCCCATCCTTTATGATCGTGTTCACACTGCCTATAGTCTGCGCCTCATGGGAAAGGGTAGCGCAGTACGGCATTACCTGTTGTTTGTAGGGGATTGTTACGTTAATCCCGTCGAAGCGTTTGTCAGTCATGAACGAATCAAGATCAGCGGCAGATACCTCGTACAATAAATAATCATACTCGCCGAGATACCCGTGGATCAGCGGGGAGAAGCTGTGTCCAAGTTTTTCGCCTAACAAGCCGAATGTTTTTTTCATACAATTTCGGTGTAACTTCCGAGATAGTGAAATTCTTCGCACAAATTCTCCAGTTCGCACATAAGCTGGCTGAATTTCTTTGCATATACCGACGTTTCAAGATCGAAATAGAACATGAACTCGAAATCGCGGTCGGGGATAGGGCGGCTTTCCAGTTTTACGACATTCACGCCAAGGGCGCATATCAGGCCGAGCACCTTATACAGCGAGCCGGGCTTGTGCGCGGTGGTCAGCATGATGCTGGTACGGTCGGCTCCCGGATATATTTCGAGGTTTTTGGAGATACAGATGAACCGCGTATAGTTATTGCCCCTGTCCTGCACCGAGCTTTCCACGCATTTCAGGGCGTACAAATCGCAGCACGAATGAGAGGCAAGAGCCGCAACGTCGTTCCGGTCAGATTCGGCAACCATTTTCGCGGCCTCGGCGGTATTGGCGACCGTGGTGACTTTCACGTTCTTGCCAAGCCCCCTCAGGTACCCCGCGCACTGTTGAATCGCCTGCTCATGCGAAAAAATTTCGCGGATGTTTTCTTTTTTAACGCCCGACTTCGCGAGCAGGTTGTGATCGATTTTCAGCCTCACGCTCCGCACGATCTTGAAACTGTGCTTCATCATAAGATCGTATACCATGTTGACCGAACCGGCTGTGCTGTTTTCCAGAGGCAATAGCCCGTATTGGCAAAGGCCGTCGCGGATTGCCGAAAACACCCCGTCAAAGCCCGTGAAATACAAAATGTTCGGATCGGAAAATAATCTGTCACAGGCGATCTGCGAATACGCGCCCTCCACGCCCTGACAGGCTACAAGAGCGTGCTGAGGGAACACTTTATCAGTATGTTCCACAGCCTCGGAAATAATTTTATTGAGATCGGATTCGGCGTTAATGATATTCACTTGATGGGCGCGGCTTATCTCAAACAGCGTCGTGTACAGGATATACGCGAAAGCGCGGATATCATCACCGGCCTTTTCGCCAATGTCGGCTAACTTTTCCCTCTCTCTCCCGGCATCCAGAGCCGGAAGTTTTTGATCTTTTTTCAACTGGGCGATTTGGCTGACTATGCCCATCCTCTTTTTGAACAACTCCAAAAGCTCATCGTCTACCTTGTCTATCTGCGCTCTGAAATCCTGTAATTCCATTTATAACTCCTTATTTCATAATAATGTCTATGTCTCCAATATACTACTCAACGCCATGCCGGTCAATTACCCTAAATTCATTGCCCCTTGCAACATTCTATGGTATAATCTTCACATGGTATTGAAAGAATTCCTGCAATTCGATACGGTGCGTAACAACGCGCTCAAGCTGGCCCATCAGATATACACTGAGGGGTTTATACCCGATGTGATTTACGTATCGCTCAGGGGCGGCGTCTATTTAGGCAATGTTATAAGCGAGTATTTCAAGATTGTGCATAAGGGCAAGCATCCGGTGTATTATGCCGCAGTGGTGGCCCATTCCTATACCGATGTCGCCCAGGCGGAAAAAGTGCATATTGTAGGCTGGACGTATTCGCCTGAGTATTTGCGCGTCGGGGACAAGGTGCTGCTTATTGATGATATTTTTGACTCAGGCAAGACGATTAACTGCCTAGCGCAAGTTATCATGGACAAGGGTATCCCCCGCAAAGACCTGAAAATCGCCGTCCATGACTACAAGTATTTCACTGACAAGCCGGAGCAGCTTCCCATACAGCCCGATTACTGGTGCCGCAAGCATGAACAATCTGTCAATGACCATGACCAATGGATACATTACATGAGCCACGAGCTTGTGGGGCTGACACAGGAAGAAATCGACGAAAATTACTGCAAACAGGCCCCGGATTTGCACGAAGCGATGAAGGTAATTCCAAACAAATAATATGCTTTGCGGGATTGATGAAGCCGGAAGGGGGCCGCTTGCCGGCCCGGTGTGCGCCGCCGCCGTGGTACTGCCTGCGGACTTTCCTGTAAATTTGCTTAACGATTCCAAAAAACTCAAAGCCAGACAGCGCGAAGAAGTCCGTGACATAATTATTGAAAAAGCCGTTGCCTGGGGGGTAGCCTGGGCAACCCATATTGAAATTGATTCTATCAATATTCTGCGGGCAAGCCTTTTGGCGATGCGGCGGGCATTTGAATACCTTGTAAGCCCTATCCCGGAAAACGAAGCGGGCCAATGGCCGTCCGAACTGGAAAGAGAAATCCCCTTTGGTTTGCCGCTCCCGCCTCCAGTTGACCTTCGGGGCCTTGAAGCCGTGATAGACGGCAAACACGCGCCTGAAATTCCCATACTGTGCAGGCCGCTGGTAAAAGCCGACGCAACGGTTCACGAAGTAATGGCCGCTTCTATTCTCGCAAAAACCGCAAGGGATCAGATCATGGTTCATTACAGCAAACTCTATCCCCAATACGGTTATGAGGGGCATAAGGGTTATCCGACTGTCGGACACCGGAAATTAGTTCTGGAATTAGGCCCTTCGCCGATTCAGCGGAAAAGTTTCAGAGTACAAATCTAAATAACAGGGAAAAATGAACAGTGAACAATTTTCGGACTTTTTTTATGGTGTCGCCGCACCAAGCGCGTGCGCGAACATTTCCCTTCCGTTGCCTTTTTTGGGAAGCGATTTAGCCACGGCAATAAATTCCGGCAGGGTTTTTCCGGACTTCGCGAACAGGTTTGCAATATAGGCATCCTCGGTGTAATACAGGCGGTACAATTCAAGGTAGGCGTTGTTTACAGGCAGTTCTGAAAAGCCCCTGTAGCCTTCGCCGGAAAAAAGATTATCATACTCAGCGGCAAAGCGTTCCTTTGCGGCGCTGATAATCTTTTCTTTCTCGCTTACTTTTTCCTCACTGCTTTTTTCGCTTTCATACAGTTGCTTGAGTTCCCTGATTAGTTCCTGCAAAAATGTCACATAACGTTTGCTGTCCGCTTCGGCGGTGAGCATATCCCTGTATTCGGCAGAGTCCGCGCCATAGCGGGACTCCATGTACAATCTCGCGCCTTCGCTTCCGATAAATTCCGCTAGCTCCTCGTTAAACTGCGCCTGCCCCTTTATGAACACAGTCGCGTGAAGCGATTCATGGATGATCAGATCGGCAAGCCTGTTGGGAGGATAATCGCGCATATAGGAATACAGGGGGTCCCTGAACCAGCCCAGCGTACTGAACGCTTCGACACCGCGTATCCAGACATCAAGCCCCTTTTTTTCGAGTTTCGCCCGTTCCTTACGCGCGTCCTCAACATTGAAGAAACCCTTGTAGGGCATAGCGCCGACTATCGGGTATTTCCACTCATGCCGTGTAAACGAGTCCGCCGCACAGGCCGACACCACCGCCGCCAGATAATTACGGTCGATTTTCACATAGCGGGTGTAATTCTTTCCCAGATTAAGTCCGAGTTCTTCTTTCGCATAACGGCGTATATCCTGAATCAGTTCCACAAATCGGCGGTTCTTTTCCGCTTCGGAATCATCAACATCGCCGTTTTTGTTTTCAAGCAGCGACTCAAGCGGGACAGCGCGGCGAAGGTAGCCGAGCATGGCAGTACCCTGCTTCAACGTATAGCAGCCAGAGAACAGATAACAGGTAACAGGTAACAAAATAATTAACAGTTTTTCTTTATTCCTCATTCCTAATTCCTAATTCCTAATTTTATTGTATGTAACAGTTCGTTTTTGTCTATGCCCCAGTTGCGGCCAAAACGGGCCAAAAGAGAATCGGAGAGCGCCATAAAACGGTCAAAAACCGGGGACGGGCCTATATCCAAAAGCCCCCGGTTGACAGTCAGTTCCCAGAAACGGGCAAAGTTTTTTATACGGTCGAGGCTGGCGGCGGGAATGTCGGCGGTTTCAATGAGTTCGTAGGGCGGCAACGGGTTAAAAACCATGCCGAAGGCTTCTATGTGACGGGCAATCGGCGCGCCCGGCAGCAGTTTTAAAATGCCCAGTTGAATTTCAACTCTGCTGCCATTGCTGCCGGACGCAAGCGCGGCCCACAGCGAGTCGAAACCTTTGCCGAAAACCTCCATGCCCTCTGCCGGAAGACCGGCGATAAGGTCGGCGTGAATAATGGCGTTGGTTTTTTCAGCTAAAGACTTGAGCGTTTCCAGTTCCTGTTCCGGTTTTGACGGCCTGCCTATTCGGGCTGAAACCTCGGAATTGAGCGTCTGTATGCCTATTTCAAGCCTGAGGGTGTCCGGGGGGAAAAGGGCAAGGGTGTCAATCAACTCAGGCGGGAAGCGGGACGGAACCATTTCAAAGTGGACAACAAGGGGTTTCTTTTTTTGTTTAATTTGTTCATTAATATTATATAAAAAAAATTCCATAATCTTTCTGGCTCTTTCAATATTAAGATTGAAAGTCCTGTCAAGGAATTTAAATGTTTTCGCACCTCTGTGTATTAAATCCTCCATTTCGGGAAAAAACGGTTCAAGCGGAAATTCACGCATATTGGTGTCATTGGAACTTAAACAGAATTCGCATCCAAAGGGACAGCCCCTGCTTGCTTCAACATATATAAGTTTTCTGTTTACATCTTCGTCTGTGTACAAACGGTAGCCGCTGTTAATCTCCGCAACGTTAACCTTGTAAAAATCATGGTTAACAGAAACGTCATTTTCATTTAAAATTTTTTCGCACAGTTCCCTGAACGCGATTTCCCCTTCGCCCCTTATACAGAAATCCGCAAACGTACATATTTCCGATTCCCGAGGCAGATACGACACCTCAGGCCCGCCGAGTATGATGACGGGCCGCGGGACATCCCCCCATGCTTCCTGCAATTTTTTCAGCAATTCCAGCGTAGCGAGGTGATTCCAGATTGATACCGAAAGCCCGAGTATACGGGGCCGTGCCGCCAAAATGGGGCCGGTCTTTTCATGTAACGGCTGGCGCAGGGCAAATTCGATTATGCCGCAGCGGTTTTCCAGGGGGCCAAGGTTCGCTTTTAAAAGCCGCAGGGCCAGCGACGGGTGTATCCACTTTGCGTTGATTGCGGCAAGAAGTATGTCCGGCATTTTCGGCCTAATCTTCCGAAGCAGGCTGAGGCCGCCTTAGCGTTTTTTTGCGGCTTTGCAACTGCTTTACATGCAGCCTTTGTTCCCGGGCCTGTTTTGACGGCTTTGTGGGCCGGCGCTGTTTGGGCAGTCTTGCCGCCGCGATAAAAAGCGCCTCAAGGCGAAAATATGCCCTTTCCAGATTGGTACGCTGCGAACGTTCTTCGTCAGAGTTGATGACAATTTCGTCCCCGCTGCTGATGCGGTTTGCAAGCTGTTCACGCGCCCTCTCCATTTCTGCATCCGAGAGTCCGTCAACAAAGGACAGGCGCAGCCGCAGGGTCACCTTTGTATTAAGTTTATTGACATTCTGCCCGCCGGGGCCTCCGGATCGGGAGAAGCTGATTTCCGAGGCATTGCGTATAGACTGTCGCAGAAGAGCGGTATTCATTGAAAACCATTATGCGGTTACAAGATCGGCGTGTTCAATGTTTTCGGTTTCATGGGCATTATCGCCATGAGCGGTGTTATCTTGTAAGGCTTCTTCCGGAAGGCACAGTTTATCATATTCACGCATTTCCGCTTCTGAAATAAGCCCTAACTTAAAATCGATAATTGCGTTTTCATGTATCATTTCCAATATGTCGCTTTCGTATTTCATTCTAAACCCCCTCAGTAATTTCAATTAAAGACCCATCTTGTAAACGAACCTCTATTTGCTCGTCCGTAAATGAAAGCCGTTTTTTTGCGTCAAGCTTAAACGCTTTCAATTCTTTCTCGCTTATGTTGCTCCTATCAGACTTGGAAAAACCATACGAAAAAAAAGTACGGTACTCATTCCTAAAGTACACTATAACACGGTGTCCGCCTGATTTCCCTTCTCCTTGTCTGGCAACCCGTACTTTATAAACATCGCCCCCTAGATTTGCGTCCGCTTGCTCTGCCTCAAGCTGATCGACAACATCCAGCAATTCATGGTCTGTAATGCCTTCTTTGCTCGCAAAACGACTGAATCTGGTATATTTGAATACCCTCACTTCTCTATAATAACGGAAAAATATCCGTGTTTCAAGGGAAAAATTCGGGCACAACATTAACAAATTAGGAATTAGGAATAAGGAAGGAGGAATAAAGAAAATCAAGAAGATTGCTCTTACCGCCGGACAGAAAGGGTATATGGGATTGCAGGGGAAAGCGCTAAACAGTGAGCAGTTAGTAGTGAGCAGTGAGTAGTTTAAGATTGTTCGCTTCGCCTCTTTCACTGTTAACTGCTAACTTCTCACTGTCTTGCTAATTGCTAACTGCTAACTGTTATGCTATATTAAAAGTAAGGAGAAACCCATGCCGCAAGCGCAAACCATGACCCTTGACGAAAAACTAGCCATTGGCTGTAAGGTAGCAGAATTAAGGAAAGCCGGAGACAAGGAAGGAGCCTCCCGCCTTAGAAGGTCAATCCCTATGCCGCCGTATTTGGCAAAAATTGCTAAAGAGAAAATCGGTCCAGATTTTCTTATAAATGGCGGTTGGAATTTGTCGGAAGCGGAGGCGGAATTTGGATCTGACTGGCTTGTTAAGTAGTGTTTATGAAGCGGCGGCAGCTATTGATTCAGGCCGTAAGGGTTTTGCCATTATCGGCAAAGAACGTGAAGGGCGCATTAACTACGAAGACGGCATAGCACAAGCTATGTCCGCTTTTAAGGAAGCCCAATCCACCGCCGACCCCGAAACTATTCTACTTGCCGAATACACATTCATTTCCCAGGAACTTGAATTCTGCGAGAAGACCGATAAGGACGCTATAAACAGCCTGTCAAGAGCGATAAGGTTTTTTGATGATGCTTTCCTTGCCCTTAAAACCGTTAAAAATAGTACCCTTTATCAAGGCGCAGAACAAACCTACCCCCACGACAGCGAATACCGAATAAAAGGCTACCCGTTGGACTCCTTTCACGTTGCCGTTAAAGGGCATAAAGGTAGATTGCAGAACATACTCAAAACCCCAGGGTTAGATCCGATAGAAAAAGCCCTGCACAAACAGAGGCTTGAGACCATTAAAGCGGGACAGAAAGGGTATTTGGAAATGCAGGGGAAAGCGCTAACAAAGGGACAGACACCGAAAAAAGGTGACTGACACCGGAGCGTGTACACGACCCTCGGCGTGTCCTTATTCATTGTGTCCGGGATAATCGTATTGCAAGTACACAATTATATCATCGTAATTAACAATTTTAATGGAAGTAGTTTTAATAAAAACAGTTTTAGTTACACCGTCTTTAACTTCCCAATCATAGATAAAATTATTTCCCAAAACAACTTTGGCATTTTGATTTGATGCAAATACTTCTTCAAAAGAAGCCTGTGCTCCTGTAATATACGCATTATTAACTGCCTTTACGACATCATCGCAAAGGGTTTTCCATTCATCGGCGGTAAACTGGTCGTCGCTGGTAACGGTTACGGCGCAGGGGTTTTCCGCCGTGCCGAAGGAGAGGGTTCGGGGGGTGGAGTATCCGGCAACCCATTGTACTTTTTTGGAACTTAATGCCTTTCCCATTTCCAATTCAGTCGCATTGGCTATCCACGACTCGCGGACGTTTACTGTTTTTGAACCTTCTGAACCATCCAAAACAAAGCCGTCATCGCCGCCGGAGATTACGTTTATTGTAAGATTTCCTCTTACATAAACGCTCACACAGATATTTTTAACTACTGTTTCAAGAGTTGACATATAACCCGGCACGGTATCAGGCAACGCTGTATAATTAACAGTTACGTTTACAGTACTGCCGTCCTTATCTGTAACTCCTGTAAATGTTTTGCTCTGCGCCGTTGGCTGTTCCTGCGTCCCGCCTGTCGTTGGGTTCGGCGTGTCGGCGGGTTCGCCGCTTTTACAGCCTGCCAATGGCAGGGCGACGGCGGCGAATGTGAGGGCGAAAAGGGCGGTTGCGATTAGGGCTGTATTGTAAAGTTTCTTCTTAAGGTTTAACGGAGAACGGAGAACGGAGAACGGAGAACGGCTTTTCTAATTGTAGCGGGTTCATGCGGGACGTGTCAACGGGCTTTTTCATTTTCATAGGGACGCTCCTTTTGTTTCGGTTCGGGCGTGCATTACGCTCTTGCGGATTATATTATCATAAACTGATTAAAGGCTCAATGGGGGGGGAAGAAAAATTAGGAATGAGGAAGGAGGAAGGAGGAATAAAGGGAAACAAAGACAGTTGCAGAAATACCCGATAAAGATTATGCTATACTCATGGAAGAGGGCATTATCTATAATCAATCCGCTTTCAAGCACGGTTTTACCAAAGCCGACATTGAATGGGCGTTCCTTCATCCTATCCGTAATGGTCTCTTGGAAGACTATGAAAACAAGTATTTGCTCATAGGCTTTGACACTCGCGGCATCCCATCGAAATTATGTATAACCGTATTGATGACGAGCGTATAAATGTATTCCATGCGATGAAATGCCAAAAAGCGTTTTTGCCGCATGATATGCTGCACCTTATATAGGAGGAAGAAGAAATAGCGTATATGACTGAAGAAGAAGCAGACGCGCTGGACGAGGAATTAACCCGTAACACTCCAAGGGTCGATTTTAGTAAACCCGATATTTTCATGCGGCAGCGCGAATTACTCAATATGCTTAAACCTGCCGCCGCAGACTACATAATGACCCGCGCACTGGCAACACATCAAACCCCTGTCCAAATAATAGGCGAATTGGTAGGGGAGAAAATAGCCGCCGCAGTGTAAATAACAGGTAACAGAGGAAGATGCGAAGCGTACAATCTTCCCTCCGCGCCTTTGCGAGAGGTCTTCTTCTTCCCTCGTACACGCTCCGTGTCAGTCACCGCAACGCGATGTCTGTCCCCTAAAAAAAGCCTTTTTTTGATACTGCTAATTTTTTTTATGCCAGAAAAAGCATGTTTTTAGCCCTTTTTTGAAAATGATCCTGAAATAATGTTAACAAAGGCAGATGTTATTCAATTATGTAATGAAACAAAAAAACAATTAAAAAATGGTTTAACGGAAAAGACGATGATTGGTTAAAAATTCCTTTTGCAGTATTTAAAATAAACAATTTTGACAATATAGCAGGTCAAATAAGACATATAATGTATCAGTTGGACATTGTGAAGCAATATTCAGAGAAATTTACACAATTTCCTTGCCCGCAAAAAGGGTCTTAAAACGTTTGAGAAACGCAAAAAGAAACGGAGCGGTAATCGTATTTAACCCCATCTCCGCCCATAATAACGGAGCGGTAATCGAGTAGGCGGGGACCGCATCGCCAAAAAGCAAATGCAATAAAAAAAACATAAACGCCTTGAGGAGTGTCGCTATGGCGCAGAGTATCATCGGAAGAAGAAATACATCAAGAAGAAGGTTCCCTTTCAGCATACCCGCAAGGGCGCCGAGCAGGGTGCGGACTAACGCGTTAAGGCCGATGGGGGCGGCGGAAAGAAGATCAAGCATGAGACCGTAAAAGAAACCGGAGAGCTGCCCTATCATCATGCCGTTTATGCTTGCCGAATACACAATGATCCCCAGGGCAAGATCGGGAACCGCGCGGTACAGTGTAAAATGGGAAAGCAGAGTTGATTGGAGAATGGCCGCTACAAGCCCGAAAACAACAGTCCAGACTATTTTCTTAATCATCGCCCGCTTCTTCCTTGATGCCAGCTTTTTCTTCTATAACAAAAACATATTCCAGGCGCGAAAAATCAATCAGAGGCTCAAGCGATACTTCCATTGAAGTCTCATATTCCCGGAACGACACGCCGTTTACCCTTCCAATGTTGATTCCCGGCGGGTAAACCCCGCCCATGCCGCTGGAAACAACAAGGTCGCCGTAGTTGATTTCGTCTCTTGCCCTCTTGGGTATGAAGCGCATCCGTAAAGCAGCTTCGGGATCTCCCTGCCCCTCCACTATGCCCTCGTAACGGGAAACGGAAAGGCGCGATGAAACAAGCAGGCTGGTATCGTATAACGGCATCACGAGGCTTTCAAAGGTTCTCGCGTGGATAACCTTGCCCACAAGCGCCTGGCTGCCCCCCTGCCACGCTATAACCGCCATATCCTTTTCAACTCCCGAATGTCTGCCCTTGTTGATGACCAGCGCGGAAAAAAGATTGTCGGGATCTCTGCCGATAAGTTTCGCGGGTATATGGCGGTAACTTAAAGTTTGGGAAAAACCAAGCTGCTCCCGCAGACGGGCATTTTCCTGGTTTATCTCCGCCGCGCTCCACTCAAGCCTCTCGAAACGGGCAAAGCGTTCCTGCAAATCGGCGTATTCGGCCCTGAGCCTCGCCAGTTCCTGCACGGAAAGGACAGCCTGGGAAGCCAGCGAAGAAACATCATCCACCCTGCCGCGTATGCCGGAAAAAACGGATAACCCCATGTCCTGTATATTCATCATCAGACTGCGCGTCGAGACAAGAAGCAGGGAAAAAGAAACCAGCATCAGAGCCGCAAAAACATAAATCTCCGGCGGTATCTGGCTTTTCAGCCCCCTCCCCTTCTTCATTGCCCTATCCGTTCAGGCTGTCATAGATATTCTTGGAACTGTCAACGCCTTTAATATAATCAAAATACTTGCCCGCCCCAAGCGCCACACAATCCAAAGGCCGATCGGCGATAATTACCGGAACGCCGGTTTCCGCCGCGATCAGCTTATCAAGCCCCTTCAGCAAAGAACCGCCGCCTGTCATTACTATACCGCGCTCGACAATGTCTGCGGCAAGCTCCGGAGGCGTGTCCCCCAAGGTCGCTTTTATAGTATCGACGATCTGGTTGATAGGCTCCCGCAGGGCCTCCCTGATCTGGTCGGAGCCGATCTTGAAACGCTGGGGAAGGCCGTTGGCGGCGTTCGTGCCCTTCACTTCAACTTCCATAATGCTCTTGTCGGGAACGGCGTTGCCTATCTCGATTTTCAGATGTTCCGCCATCTGCTGCCCGATTATTAAATTGTTAACCATTCTGACATATTTTATAATGGCTTCGTCAAATTCGTCGCCGCCCAGCCGGATGGCCTTTGAGACCACCATTCCCGTCAGCGAGATAACCGATATTTCCGTAGTCCCGCCGCCGATGTCGCATACCATGTGGCCGGCAGGCTCGTGTATCGGGATGCCGGCTCCGATTGCCGCGGCAAGGCTTTCCTCAATCACGATCACGTCCCTTGCCCCTGCCTTATAGGCGCTTTCCTCTACCGCCCTGCGCTCGACTTCGGTAATGCAGGACGGTATGCCTATCACCATCCTCGGCTTGATAAACCGGTAACGGGGCAGGACGCGCGAAATGAAATACCGTATCATTTTCTCGGTTGATTCAAGATCGGCTATAACTCCGTCCCGCAACGGCCTGATGGTTCTGATGTTCGCGGGAGTTTTTGACAGCATACGCTTCGCGTCCGTGCCAATAGCGACAACCTTTTTTGTTCCCAGCTCAACCGCAACCACAGACGGTTCATTCAATACAATGCCTTTATTCCTTATATAGATAATGGTATTGCATGTACCTAAATCAATGCCCAAATCTGATGACATACCGCCAAACATAAACCCTCCGCTAAAAAATTAAAGCCTCGCCCTTGCTCTTGTATGCGCCGGATCAGCCCTCAGCGCAAGCCGCCATTCGGCGCGGGCGCGCGTATTATTCCCCTGCAAGGCATACAGTTCACCCAACTGGTAATGCGCCTCAGCATTATCGCCTGTTTCCGCGATAATTTCCTGAAGCTGCTTTATCGCCCCATCTATATCGCCCCTCATCTTTAGAGCCTCAGCCAGCAACAAGCGCGCCGCAAGAATCGTCCGGAAATCCGGAGAAATCTCTATACAGCGCTGCAAATACGGGCGGGCGTTATCAAACTCGCCAAGAGCAAGATAGGCCCGCGCTATAAACAGCAGCAAAGGCCCGGAAGGCCCCTCCGCGCTTGTTCCGAGGGCTTCGCTAAAAGCCGCCACACTGCTCCGATAGTCTTCAACCGCAAAATATGCCATACCCAAATATTCCGGTATATCGGCGGTGCTATCGGAAAACTCCCTGGCCCTCTCCAGGTATTTTATGGTGAGATCCGCAAAATTCTCACCCTTATAACTATACGCTTTTCCCAGAACATAGTATAGCCGTCCGTCATTGTCCGACCTTTTATCCTGCATTGCCTTTCGCAATGACCAGATGCACTTATCAAAATACTGCTCCGCGTTCAGGGTGTTTATCTGGGAAATTCCAAGCTGGTAAGCGGAAAACCCGTTCATGGTCAACAGAAAATAGTCCGTCGGGCGGGAATCAAGCGCGGACTGGCTAAGGTTGAACACCTCCTCAAAATCCCCGGAATCCCATAAACGCAACAGTTCTCTGCGATCTCCCCTTGCCACCCTCTCCCGAAACACCCCTACAACGCGCGTTGACGCAAAACCTACAAGGCCGATGAATACCAGCACTGCGGCAGTAAATATCAACCGCCTTCGGCGAAGAGCTTTTCGATAAGAAGACTGGGTTCTATTACTATACATTGTCCCAGTATCGTATTATAATTTTTTTAAAGAAAAAGTCAAGAGTGACTCCAGAACCCGGTTAGGTTTTTGGAAATTCTGCGCCGAGGTGAAACTTTTGGAAAAAAAAGCCTTCTTCTTTCAAGGTTCATCACTATTACTGCCCGAAGAACTGCCTGCCAATGGGACGGACTGGGAAATACCCCTGAGCCGCGCCGGTGATTTCCTGTTACCGGAATCTGAGGCCGAGCAGGCTGTTTTCACGGACGGCGGATTTTACTGCGTATCAATCAAACCGGAAACCCCGCTGCCGTCCGGTTGGCAGGCGCTTCCTGTACGCCAGGCCGTCTCCCTGCTTTTAGGAAACGCGGCATACGGATACATCCAAAGCAGCCGGATGATGAGGGCTTTTCACATAGCCCAATGGCGGAAGGAATCCCGCTTCTGCGGAAGCTGCGGGGCCAGGAACACCTGGGCCCCCGACGAGCTGGCCCGTCTCTGCCCCGCCTGCGGGCGGCGGGAATACCCCCGCATAGCCCCGGCGGTGATTACTCTCATTACAAATGACGAAGACAAGATATTGCTTGCCCACAACAGCAAATTCACCTCTGGAGTGTACAGCCTTATTGCCGGTTTTGTCGAAGCCGGAGAAAACCTTGAAGCTGCTGTAATCCGCGAAATCCGCGAAGAGGTTGCCCTTGAAGTGCGCGACATACAGTACAGGGTTTCACAGCCCTGGCCCTTCCCCAATTCCCTGATGGCGGGTTTCTCGGCGCGTTATGCGGCAGGGACAATCAAACCCGACGGCATTGAGATTAACGACGCGCAGTGGTTCAGCCGCGACAATCTGCCCATGTTGCCCGGCCCCGGCTCCGTGTCGCGTTACCTTATCGAACAATGGATTAACCAAAGAGCAAAGAGCAGGTAGCAAAGAGCAAAGCAAGATACAACAATCTTAACTTTGCTCTTTGCTCTCTGTTATTTGCTCTTTGGTTATGACCATAAATCCCGCGGCTCCTATGCTGTAGCCTTCCTGCTCTTCCCATGAAGCAAAGACAGTGTTGGCAATCATGCCGATACCGGTGTAGACAAAGCCTGCGGGGAGGGCGGGCAGGGAGAAGCGGCGCACGGATGCGGCTCCTGTTTCAAGGTAAAAGGCTTTGCCGCTGGCTGAGACCGCAAGTAAGGAAGCGCCTGAATAAAACCCCGCGATTGCGCCGCTTTCAGGGTCTGCGGCAAAAGAACGGGCGTATTGAAATCCAGGCGAAACGACATTCGCGGCGCTAAAGCCGGATTCGGAAAATATAACGCCAAGCATTGCCCTCAAGGGTTCAGGCGCGGCGGAAACCGGCTCCGGCTTGGCGGAACTTTGGAACGCGCCCAGAGAGACCTGCTCGCCGGGCATCGTAAAATCGCTTGTCCTTAACATGCGGATTTCCGGCTGCGCTTCGGTCTTTCTTATGGCGCGGAAATACCAATAAGCGTCGGACCCTCGGCGTAAGGTGTCGATGTTCCAGTCTTTTTCGGAGGGAAAATCGTCCAGCGCCAGCATTGCCATTGTATACGGCGAGGCAGCCTGCAAATCAAAAGTCCACAAGCGGGACTGGGGAATGGGCTGGTCAGAATCAATGAACCTGTCATCGCGGTACAAAAGCGCAAGGGGTTTGCGGTCTTCACCTAACAGGAAGAAAGAGCCTAGTGTATAGTTCTGCCAGTATTCCCCGCCTGGCAAACGGTACAGTCCTATGCCGTCACTTCCCCGTTTGCCGTTCTGTAAGGACGCGCCCTGCCAGGGTAACAGGCATATAAAGCCGTCGCGGTTGACCGCCATCATTATTTCATTGTCCCGCGCAAGGATAAACCGGATATGCCGCGCAAGGGGCCAGGGAATAAAGGCAGCGGAAAGACAGGCGTCTTCTATTGATTCAATCAAAACCGGCCCGTCATCGGTAAACTGGAACCAGAGGGGGTATTTGCCCGCCTGCAATACCGCCGCTGGCGGTGCGGCAAACACCGGCGGCGGTGCAGACACCGGCGGCACTGTTGGCAAGGGCGGCGCAGACGGCTGAACAACAACGGCATTTTTGCCGCGTGAACACGAAAACAGAAAACAGGGCAGAAGTAAAACCGCATAGAAACAACGCATGGGACAGTATACATAAATAATTAGGAATTAGGAACTAGGAATTAGGAATAAAGCTAAGGTTGTATTTTGGTTTCTAAAAGTGTCATTTTACGACATATTAGCTTGCTAAAAGTGTCATTCTATGCACTTTTTGCTTGCTAAAAGTGTCGTTTTACGACATATTAGCTTGCTAAAAGTGTCATTCTATGCACTTTTTGCTTGCTAAAAGTATCGTTTTACGACATATTAGCTTGCTAAAAGTGTCATTCTATGCACTTTTTGCTTGCTAAAAGTATCGTTTTACGACATATTAGCTTGCTAAAAGTGTCATTTTGCTATATCATTAAAAGGTAATGAAAATGAAACGCACGGCATACAACGAACTTTTGGCGTGGAAGGCCTCCAAAAACCGCAAGCCCCTTATCCTGTACGGCGCACGGCAGGTCGGTAAAACATGGCTGTTAAAAGAATTTGGCAAGAACGAGTATAAGACGACAATATACATCAATTTTGATAAAGAGCCGGACATGCAAAAGTACTTTACGGGCAATATTTCCCCCAGTTATATCGTTACCGGGCTGGAGGACTATTCCAGGAAAAAAATTGTCCCCGAGGAAACCCTTATCATATTCGATGAAATACAGGAGAACCAGCGGGCGAAAGATTCCCTTAAATATTTCAACGAGGAAGCGCCGCAATACCACATCACCGCTGCCGGGAGTTTTCTCGGCATAGCCGGAGGCAAATTCCCCATCGGGCAGGTTGACGAGATAACCATACGCCCCATGTCTTTTTACGAGTTTTTGCAGGCTATGGGCCATGACATACTGCTTAATAATATTAAAAGTCTTGACAGGGCTATGTTTGAAATGAACTCGATCACAGCCGAACCGAAACTGAAAGAGTATATGTACGTCGGGGGAATGCCCGCAGTGGTCAAAACATTTATTGAATCGGGAAATCTGCACGAAACGCGCAGGGAACAGGAGAAAATCCTCAATAATTATAAGGAAGATTTTTCAAAGCATATAAAAGGGACTGATATACCGAAAGTCCGTATGATTTGGGATACCATACCGCTGCATCTTGCCAAAGAGAAAAAAAAATTCATATATAAAGAAATCAAGACGGGCGCTCGGGCGGCGGCTTATGAGAACGCGCTTGACTGGCTTGTGAACACCGGCCTTGTCTATAAAGTAGATCGGACAAGCGAGGCTAAACTGCCTGTTGCCGCTTATGCAGACCGCGAGGCTTTCAAGATTTTTATGCTTGATACGGGGCTTTTGGCCGCCGCATCCAGGCTTGACATAACAACCTTTTACGACCCCGACCCGCTGGTATTCAAAGAATTTAAAGGCGCTATAGCCGAACAATTCGTATTGCAGGAATTAAAGACCCTCGGCGACACGCCTATATGCTACTGGGGCCGTGACGAAGGCAAAAGCGAAGTCGATTTTGTCGTACAATGGCGGAACGAGATCGTTCCCATCGAGGTAAAATCCGGAATCCGTTCTCAATCGAAAAGCCTTGATATATACCGCGATCTATACCGCCCGGCGCACGCCATCCGCACAACTCTTAAAAACTTCGGCATAAGCGGCGGCCTGTATTCCATCCCGCTTTATATGATAGCAAGTTTTGCTGATATGCTAAATAACAAGTAATAAATAACAGGTAATAAAGGAAGAGGGAAGACCTCTCGCAATCGGTAACAGGCACTCGGCGCGATCTTTCTGTTATGCGTCATTTCAGTATTTTTGGCACTTTTCCGACAGCCTCGTTGAGGCTGTCGAATTTATCATTTTTAGAACAAATTACCCCTCCCCCGGTTAAAAAAATAATTTTTTGTTACATTATTTTTAATATTTTATTTGTTTTCAGC
>Ga0268262_10001890_pt1 | contig 24902 bp, 25 predicted proteins | sample TergutNc150P3_FD_190354 | JGI IMG/M metagenome (GOLD analysis project Ga0268262, IMG submission 190354) | Nasutitermes corniger P3 segment gut microbial community from laboratory colony in Florida, USA - Nc150 P3 (SPAdes) (version 2) | ecosystem: Host-associated > Arthropoda: Insects >...
GCGTTTACACCCCAGCCGTATTATGTCATTAAAAAACATCTCGGATATTTCAGTTCTGCTTGATTCTGTTTCGGCTAAAAACCGCCGTAGTATTTTATGCGAAAGCTCAAACGTGTATTCAAAACGCCGAATTACCGAATCTCTTATAAATGTATTGGTCATATCTTTTTGATATTCAAGCCAGGATTCTTTTAGTGTTGATAATGCTTTTTCCAGAGGTTCAGTTATTAGTTCCATTCCGGTTATATCCAATGAAACTGATTTTATCGGATGTTTCTTTGCATTTATTGTTTTGCATAAATAAATTATTCTCCGCTTATCATTGCATGTACAATCCGGTCAATATCGCTGCGGAATTCCTGCCAGCCAGGTTTTTTTATCCATACCACTGTTTCAAATTCACTTTGGGGCATTCCCTGGAGGATGTCGCAAATAACTGGAATTTCTAACCCCGCTTCTTTTTGTCTTGCGTCATTGATAGCTTGCCGCCAGTCTATCTTTTCATGTAACGCGAATTCCCGAATGTCCGCCACATCTTTTGCGGCGAAACGGAATAAAGCGGTTAATTTATTGGATAGCATATTACGGATTGAATCTGTTCTGACAAATAATTCCGTTTTTATAATATCCCCAAAATGAGCCGCTACATCATTCACAAAATCAAGTTTTAATAATATATCTGATTTATCCCAGCCAACTTTAAAACTGGTAAAATTTTTATTACTTATAAAATCAACCGTAGAACTCCAAAAAAATTTATCTTCTTTTAACTTAAAAAATACTTCTTTTACCTGATCCGGATAATCATCGTCGTCATTTACAAAAAAATCAAGATCATCAGAATAACGGTGATTATAATAAGCCCGGCTTAACGCCGTACCACCGGTTAGAAAAAACCGGACGCCACATTTGCTTATAGTGTTCATCACCCCATCTTGCAGAGGGTAAAGGTTCTCTTCGTAATACCGCGAGGGCAAAATCAAAATGATACCTCCTCTCCTTCGGCCAAATACGCTTTGCTATTTCCGGCGTATATAATTTTTTAATTTTTTCAACTCCCCAAAGAGCCGTTACATAGTGCCAGGGGAGACGTTCCAGTGATCGGACAAAAAGCTTGTCCTGGTTAAACGCCCCTGAACTTTTCTGCCGCCCTTCGATTACCGCAAGCATATCCTCATGCGAGTCCAGATAATCCCAGTTCAGATTACCCATTAGTTTTAATTTTTCTTCATGGCTTAAAATCATTTGTTATACGCATTTGGCTGCCTCTCCCAAATACCTTGTCGGGTCGGCGTTCTTTACAGCGTCAATTATCGCATTTTTTTCATGTTCTGTTATACGCATAGATTACTTACACATTTACTAACATCCCACAACCGTAATACCGTCTTCCACAGCCCATGTAAGCCGCTGCTCCCAGGGAGTCTTTTTTTCTTCCGGGCGGCGGTCAAAAATAACAAGATATGCGGGGGCGGCTGTATCTATTTTATCCCGATAGTTTTGTATTTGTACAAGTCCTTCATCGTGTACTTCTGCCGGTGTATCATAATTATGTACCAATTTTATTTCGATAATAAATATGCGCTTTTTGTATTCGACAGCCAAATCCATGCGGCCCCTTCCGGCCGCATATTCACGTTCTATTTGACCGCCGCCGTTAAGCACCCGTTGCAGAAAGGCCATCAACAGCAGGTGCGGAAACGCTTCGGTATAATCGGATTTTTGTTCCCATACTTCTGAGTTCTTACGCCAAAATTTTTGAAATTCTTTTAGAAGCGCGTCCATGTCAAGGGACCTGTCCGGTTTTTCCCGCTGCCACTCGGGTTCGGGGATGGCGTCCTGCGCGGAATAGGTTAACTGCCTTGCAAGCGTTTCCCTGTATATCGGGTTCGCGACAACCGGAGCGTTCCGCTCTTTTTTTACAAGCCCCAGATCCGTACAGATACGGAAACCTTCGCTTGCGGTAAGCTCCGGATCGGGCGTTCCTGTTATAAGGCTTTCTATCACCCTGCGGATAGCCGGTTCCCGTATTCTGACAGCAAGGGAATCAAGGTGCGTCTCTCTGGCAAGAATCGTCTGTTCGCGGGCTTGTTTTATGTGTTCCAATGTTACCGCACTGTAATCGTCCCGTTTCAGTATACGCATAGTAGCCCGCTCAAACAAAGAATTAACTATCCACGGCTGCCCCCGGGATTGCTCCCACACATATTCCAGCGCTTCGTCAGCAATCTGCTGGCCTGTCTCCTCGGCGCGCTGGGCGAATAATTTTTTTACATCATCCTGTACAAAATTCCCCAATAAAATTGAATCCGTTTTTATATTAAAGGGAGACAGCGGGCTTGGCTGAACACCGTCTTTGGCGGCTGTTATATAATCTTTTAAATCCCTCATGCCTACAAGGGCTATGGATACCGGAAATTTTCCGGCGCCGCGATTCATAAAACCGCCGCGCAGTTGGCGCAGGAAGCTGATCATCGCGTCACCTTCCAGGGCGTCAACCTCGTCAAATAATACAATTAACGGTTTAGGGGCGGTCTTTTCTGCCCAATCGGTAAGAATATTACTTACCATACTGTTCGGCGCGTCAGTTTTTATTTCCGGGACAGGCAAGTTTGAAAAACCGGCGGATTGCGTAATTGCATTACATAATGTCGGCATACAACGTTCAGGTTCCGGCAGTCTTTGGCAGGTTTCTATAGTCACATAACAGGCGACAGCCTCATTGCCGGAGTTTATCTCCCGCGCCCAATGCTGCAAGAAAGTGGTTTTCCCTGTCTGCCGGGGGGCGTGAAGCACCCAGTAGAGTTTATCGCTTATATAACGGTCTAATTGCGCGTCGATCAAGCGGTCCGCCGGAGGCAGCATATAGTGATCCCAGGGAAAACAGGGGCCGGTTGTGTTAAAAAAGCGGACCGGCCTTTTGGGCGGATATTCAACATTCATACTTTTAATTGTTTTAACGCCAGAAAAAGGGCGCAAGAAGGCCTTGCCGTTTCGGGAACGGCTTTTTCCGCTCTGTTTCCCTGGAATACGGCCGCCGCCGAAACAGGCTGACCGGGTTTGTGTTCCGGAGCGTTTTTTAACGCCCCGCAGCGGGAAAGCTCGTTGAACGGCCTGTATCTATTAAAACAGACAGCGGCGATATAGTCAAGGGGAAGAATCAAAGAGCAAATAGCAAATATCAAAGAGCAAAGCAAGATACAACAATCTTACCTTTGCTATTTGCTCCCTGCTCATTGCTATTTGATCATACACCTCCCCTGTTAACTACCGTAACCAGGGTTTTAAAAAAAATAGACACGTCCAGAAAGAACGACATGTTTTTAATGTAATACAGATCGTATTGCAGTTTTTTGTAGGTGTCTTCTCTGGAAGGGGAGTGGTACTCGCCTGAAACCTGGTCCCAGCCGGAAAGGCCGGGCTTTACCAAAAGGCGCTGGCGGTAAAACGGGACTTCGGCCTCAAGTTTTTGAATCAGTTCCGGGCGTTCGGGCCGGGGGCCGATAAAGCTCATTTCAGATTTTATAATATTCAGAAACTGGGGTATCTCGTCAATTCTGGTCTTGCGCAAGAATTTCCCTATCCCGGTAACGCGCGCGTCGTCACGGCCTGTCGGTTCCTGGCGGTTATCCTGAACCCTCATGGTACGGAATTTGATGATGGCGAACGGCTGTTCAAGATAGCCGACCCGCACTTGTTTAAAAAAAGCCGGGCCGGGGCTTTCGAGCTTAATCAGGATCATGATGAAAGGCCAAAAGGGCAGGGTGATAAGCAAAAAAATAAAGGCCGTTATTATATCGACAACCCGCTTAAACAGCCGGTAGATTCTTTTTGACCGGAGATTGATGTTCGTCAGAAACCATAATTCGTTTACCGCGTCCAGCGGAATCCGGCGCATAAAAATCTCGTAGAAATCGGGCAGATCGATAAAGGAAATATGGTTCCGCAAAAGCTCGAACAAAACGCTTTGCATTGTCTGCGGCAAATTTTCCTTATTGGCGACAACCACCGTCTGGATTTTATTCTTTTTTATTTCGTCAATAAATAACGCCGGATCATTTATAACAGGAATACTGTCATCATTGTACTGTTTTTCCGTATATATAAACATAACATGATAACTCATGTAAGAAAATTTCCGCATATTTTGCAATAACTCGGCGACCGTATCATTTATGCCGACAATAGCGATATTGGCGTTTGCCATATACCGCAAAGCGGCCCGGCTGTAAATCCAGCGCCAGAAGGCAAGCGATAAAACAGAAACAAAACCGTATAAGGCCAGAATTGTTTTCGGCTTCGGTATGGATTTCGCCTTATAATTAAGGTAGAAAAACGCGAAACCCAGCAAGGTGCATAGTACGGCTATTACGGAAAGATACGAGAGCGTCCTGTACCCCGTCTGGGGAATTTCCAGCGAATAAAACCCCGCAGTATACAAACAGATAATCCACGCCGCGATAACCGGCAGAAAATAGGGAATGTGCCATAAAAATCTGTTATATGACGGTATTTGCAAATCGCGGAGCCAGAGGCTCGCATAAACGGCGATTACAAGCAGGGCGAGATCAATGAAAGCGATGAAGAATTGGCGTCTTTTGCGGGATATTGTCATTTTATTTTGCCCGTAATTGTTTCCAATATTTTAATTCTTTCTTCAACTATATTTACAATTTCATTGATACGAATTTTATCCAATCTCCTGTTTTCATTCAATCCGTTAAATACAATTTGAGGTATATCTTTTGCTTTATGTTTGTCATACCAAAGAGGATAACCTATTAATGCAAGGCAATCCTGATTGCCTCCGGGGAACCAGGCGCATTTGCTGTCAATTTTATTTTGAACAGTATCCAATAGTTCATTATCATAAAATAAACTATTGCCGTTATCAAATATAGGCGCAATTTTTATCCATTTTAAACTGTCAGAATCGCGGATAATCCCAAAATTGCCGTAATGCCTGTCGGTATTGCCGATTATATAATCCAATATAACCATTTCATCAATACGTTCTTTTGCATCTTTTATTCCGTTGTTTTTACAAGCGTTTATATAAGATTCATATAAATTACCGCCGGATAACTTCCTGTCAAAAAATATATAATCCGCATTAATATATTCCGTATCTTTATTAACCATACAATCACATTTACTTATCGGATTTTCATTTTTTAAATAATCCAATGTATAAGGGACGTGTTCTATTTCAAATAATTTTAATATGTTATGGGCTATCAATTCATTATACGGTTCCTGTTTTATAAGCCCGCGCCCTTTTTTCCGTAATACATTATTATTATTTTCCCTGTTCCAGCATTTTATTAACGAACCGTCAACAGACACATTCGGATTTAGCAGATTTTTATTATTTGATAAATAATAATATTCTGGCTGCATTTCAAAATTATCATTATATTTATTATCAAAAAAATTATAATTTTCCCATTTGTAATCTTTATTTATTTTATGTACCCAATAATGATCGGTTAAATTCAGACCGTAACTTCCCATAGATAATTGCCGCCCGCTGTTTATTTTATTCATCAGGGCAATATCTCCAAAATCCTCTCTTGATTGGGGAATACCCCTAAAATTGATCCAGTAGTTAAGAAATGTAGCTATGCTCTCTTTTGTTTCCCTTCTTTGCTCTCCGAAAGGAAGCCTTTCAATGTCGTAAACATCTTTTACCATTCCTGATTGATAGGTTTCATTATCCATAAAAAAAGATACAACTTGTTTGTTTTTATGTTTTAAGATATATTCTTCCATCATAATATTATTCCTTAATATTAACCACGGAGGACGCGGAGTTACACGGAGGGGGGATAAAAAATTAGGAATTAGGAGTGAGGAATGAGGAATAAAGACTGTGAGTAATTAGCAGTGAGCAATGAAAACCGCTTTTCTCCTATTTATATTATTCTTCCTTTTCCTTAACTTGTTGACATTGGAGAACAAATACGGTTCATCCCCAAGAATTTTAAATTTTGGATTCCTCATTCCTCTGTGAAAGGCGCTCTTTCATTTCCTTTGCCGTCAAACCTTGATTGAGCAGTTCAAGAAAAAATTGACGGGTTTCTTCTCGGCCTTCCTCTCGGCCTTCTTCGCGCCAAACTAATTTTGCCTCTTCCGTGTCCCATTCCGTTAACAGCATATTGAATACCTCCGAACTGTGCGTTTCCAGAAACGTTTTAAGGATGTCGTTATCCATGCAATACTTGACAGCTTTCTTCATCGCTTCTTCCAAGGGGAAGGTTCGCTCATATTCGCGCACTTTGCCAACGAATGTGCTGTACCCGCCCAATGTCCGGCTCTTTTCCAGTATCTCCGCATTGTGACCGCTGTTAATGTTGTACACCTGCACAACCAATTCCAGCGACGGGGCGGGGAGTTCCGCCCCCAGCAGGCCGCAAACCTCTTTGAAAGCGTCGGAAAGCTTCAGCGTGCTGCGGTCGGGGTACGGTTCCTTCCCGTTGTACAGCACGATAAACTCGGGCGTCGGTATCTTTTCAAGCTTCGTCCTATAGAGCAAACTGCGGTCGATTATCTTCTCGTATATGTGCGCTATGTATATCAGCAGGCGCAGGGGCATATTGGGGTTAATTGAGGACTGGTGCTCCATTATAACGACCAGGATGTTGCCGATGATAAAGGACAGGTCGTTAATCTGCTCCATGTACAGGACTCCGGAGAGGGTGTTAATATCGACGGATGTATCGGGCGGCAGAACAACGCCCTCTATGGCTCCGTACAGTTCCCTGACGGCCTCAGGATTGCTGAAAAGAAGCGAGAAAACGCTGTTTTTATACTTGGCATTTACGTTCATATATAATTACATGATAGCGGCTCTGTGGCTGTTTTTCAAGTAGACTTAGAAAATAGCAATGAGCAGAGAGCAAATCAATGTCAACAAGTTAATGGTTTCGAATAGAAGAATTTAACCACGGAGGGGGGGATAAAAAATTAGGAATTAGGAGTGAGGAATGAGGAATAAAGACTGTGAGTAATTAGCAGTGAGCAATGAAAACCGCTTTTCTCCTCTTTTCTTTTTCTTCCTCCGTGTCCTCCGTGGTTTTTATTCTTCCTTTTCCTTAACTTGTTGGCATTGGAGAGCAAATTCCTCTCGCAGAGGACGCAGAGGCGCGGAGGACTTTAGCTGATTAGTATGCTAATCGTCTATTTCCTAAAATTGCCGTCTTTTGCGGGAAATTGTCATTTATAATTATAATAACCTAATTCGTCCAATACTTTTTTGTTTATCTCTGTCCTTTCTTTATCAAAAAACCAGCCCCATTTATTAAAATATTTAATAATATTTACAATATGAATTATAAACATTTTTGTATTTTTATATGATTCAGACGAATGAGCATGGATAATTGATACTTCAGGATAATAGATTGTTTTAAATACTCTATGCATTCTCCGTGTAATATCTATATCTTCCGGGTACATAAAAAAATTTTCATCAAAAAGTCCAACGGATTCAAATGAAGATACTCTAAAAAACATGAAACAACCTGATAAATAAGGAATATTCATTATCTTGTCATAATCTGTAAATTTAAGTTGATAGCGAATTGAAATATTTTTAAAAAGTATTTTTGGTAGAAATCTTTTCAAGAACAAATCAACAGGAGTTGGAATTAATTTACATAAATATTGAATATCTCCGCTTGGACTTAAAATTTTTGGCATGACCTGTGCAATATTAGAATTACCATCCATAAAATCAGCAATTTTAACAATTATTTCAGGATCAAATTGTAAATCAGGATTCAGTACCACATGATATTGGGTATTAGTTTTTATTGCCATTCTTATGGCGATATTATGTCCTGCGCCGTAACCTATATTTTTTCCTACAAAATAATATGATATATTGCTAAAATTAATCAAAACTAATTCTATATCGGTTTTTACTGGTGAATTATCAATAATGTAAAGCAATCTACTTTCAGAAGGAGAGTAGGAAGAAATTACTTTTTTTAACTGCTCTATATCAGTATTATAAATAACAATAGACGCAGATATTATTTTAGTACCCATCTATGCAATATATCTATCAAATAATATATTATTTATCTTTATTATTATTTGGTATGGTATTAATATACAAAATTCAATGAATTCAATAAACAGATTAATATTATTTTGTTTTATAAGTTCGATCCCTTTATAAAAATATTCCATATTACGAATATCTATAAGACGACATAACGATATTATTACGTTTTTTCTAATTTTTTTCTGTGCCATGTTTTTTAGAAAAATATTGTATCGCATTGTTACACAAAACCTGTCAAAATTAGCTTCTGCCGTCTTATTGGAGGTTAACGAATCTAATCTAATTTCATAAGTATATATTCTATGTTCGTCAAAAAAAATATTTTTTGCGTAATATGAAGTTTTTATTGAAAACATTAAATCATTTACAACCTTTGTTTCATCAAATATGATGTTATTTTCTTTTACGAAAGATTGATTAATCATTTTACCCCATACAACATACACGGTATATTTATAAATATCATATTTTTTTCTAAATATTGCATCTCTCATCAGTTTATTTAATTTTCGACTACTGGAATTTTCCTGTCTCTTTTTTGCGTTTACTCCGTTTATTCCAAAATAGATAAGATCATAATTTGAATTTTTATAATTATCCAAATATTCCATAAATCCATTGGTGAAATAATCATCAGCATCAGCAAAAAGGAGCCAATTTCCAACCGCTTTTGTCAATCCTACATTCCTCGCGTATCCTGCCCCTTTTCCCTCTTTTGCAAAAACAACTTCCACGCACGGATCGCCCAAACCGGGAAAATGTTCAAAATCCGCTTTGCCTGGATCGCTGTTGTCATCTACTACAATTATCTGAACATCATCCCTTCGCGGGATTGAGTCAAGACAGCGCCGCAACAGTTCGGGTATATTTTTATGCGGGATGATGATGGAATAATTTATTTTAGTATCCATAAATTATTTTCGTAAAGAATTTACGGCCTTGTCTTTTTTTTCTGTTGTAAATTCTTCAATTTCTCTATTAATCAGTTCTTTAATTTCCTTTTCAGGGAAATGCAACTGATATTCGGCAACTCCGATTGGCTTGTTAAAATCGCGCAAAGCGAGTTCAATATCCACTTTCCCCTTGGAAGCGCATAAAATTATGCCGATTGACGGATTTTCATCTTCTTGTTTCATCTTGTCGTCAAGCAACCCGAGATAGTAATTCATCTTACCGATAAATTCAGGTTCAAATTCGCCGATTTTCAAATCAACGGCCACCAAAGAACGAATTTTACGATTGAATAACAGCAGATCGATAAAATATTCCTTGTCATTGTGTGCGATACGGTGCTGATTGCCGATGAAGGTAAAACCCGTGCCAAGTTCGAGCAGGAAAAATTTTATTTTCTCAACCAATCTCAGCTCTAAATCGCGCTCTCTAAGCGGGCGCTTTAGCCCGAGCATTTCAAGGTTGTAGGTTGATTTTAGGATTTCATTTGCCTGCTCCTGTAATTCTTCTGGTAAAGTTAAAGCAAAATTGCTGTGTTTGGGCAATATTTTCGCGTTCTTATAGCTGTCTGCCTTGATAAAATTGAGTAAAATATTCCGCGATAGACTGTTTTCGTGCGCTAATTCTACATAATATCTTGCCTCATCTATTGAACAAGCGCTGCTCATTATTAATAAATTATGTTTCCACGGCAAAACTGCGACAAGTTGTCGCAGTTTTTCGTCGGCGAGAGTATAAAATTCATAGAACCGTTTCATATCCCACAAGTTTCTTGGCGAAAAACCTGTCGTATCGGGAAATTCATGCCGCAAGTCGGAAGAAAGGCGTTTTACCACGCCGCTGCCGTATCCTTTTTCCAGTTGCTCCTCCGACAGCCGTTTGCCGATATTCCAATACATTTGCATCATTGCCGAATTTACCTTACGGGCAAACGTTACCCGGGCGGACTTTATTTCGGTAACAATATAACGCAATATTTCGCCGTATTGATTGTTGTCTAACTTATTGGACATCTTTTCTTTGTGTTCTGTATCTCTGTGCTATGAATTTCGTTGTGGGAGAGTTAAAGCAAAATTGTTTTGTTTGGATAATATTTTTGTAATTTTATAGCTATCCGACCTGATAAAATTGAGTAAATATCGTGTGTAAATAACTTTTCAAAATATAATTCATATTATTTATTTATGAATTTTAGAATGTTTTAAATTAGCCTTCAATTTAAATAATATTGTATCAATTAATGCATCAATTAAACGTATAATTTTTAAATAATAAATATATTTAAAAAGTTTAAACAGGCGGGAATAAATTATCTCTATTGTTTTTTTATTTGCAATTAGTTCAGTATGTAAATAAAAACTTGTTTTTGGATGCAATAAATATTTTTTAATATTATCGTCAATAATACATATTTTTTTAATGTATCGAAGTATTGAATAATCTGCCAATATATAAGAATCATTATGAACTGTTGCAAAATAATGAATGATTTTCGCATTAACAAGGAAAACTATTCCTCCAAAATAAATAGTGCAATTCCATATACCATCCATTTCTGTTATTATTTTATTAAAATTTATATTTGCTTGATTAAAAGACGGTTGATCAATAAATATTTTTTTTGATATACCCATAATCCATAATTTATGCCACTCATCAAAAAAAGAATGACATATCGGATTATCTCTACAAAAAATAACACCGCTATTAAAATGTTTATCAGATACAAATGAAGCATTGAATCCTAATATTTTATCATTGTTTTGAAAAAACTTTTTTTTGCGAGATTCTTGTATTAAAATATGTCTATCCAGAACGGCACCTAAAATTATTGATGGATTTTCAATATCAGTCAAATCATCGCAAATAACCGTATCACAATCAATATATAGAAAATCACCTTTAATATGTCGGCGCATGGAAGTTTTTAACCACCGTGAACGGGCCTTTTTATTAAATTGAGAGTCAATCTTTACAATTTTCAATTCATTTATAATATCTAAAATATTTCTGCGTTTATCTGTTAATGTTTTTTCTGTTATATCGTCTATTAATAGCGATACAAAAGCATCGGACATTCGCATCTTTAATGATGTGATAGACATTAAAGCCTGTTCGAGATAATAATCAGTTTCATCACTTGTAAGAACGTATAAATATTTAATCATTTTTTATTAAAATATCTGCGCTTGGTAATTCTATCCAACTACCCATTTTATAGGCAAATTCCTCCGGTTCAAACTTTGCAAATCCTGCTTCATGGGTAAATGTCAGTTCTCCAAAATAAATCCTGCCAGCAATTGAATATAAGTCTACTCTCACATGAGGATAATTTTTAGATAATATTTCAGCTAAATGAAGCATTTCTCCCAAATTTTCAGGTTTATTAATTATCCATTCATGATTAGTAGGATATGCGATTGCAACAGGAATATAATTCCATTCTGTGTCAAATATTAATCTTTTATGATCTACAAATCGGTCAAAATCGACTTGTATAACCCTGGGTATTCCGTTGAAACAAAATATCTTATAATCTTTTAACTCTATTCCAGATTCGTCTACCATATATTTTTCAGCAATAATTTTTGGTTTGATATTTTTATATTGCGTTTCTCTACCAGAATAGTAAAAATTTCGTTTTAAGCATTTTTCCAATTTGTTTCTTGCTTTTCTTTTATTAAATGTTGTTTTATCTTTACATATTATAATACTATTAAAATCATGTGTACATTTTAATACAAATTGTTCGGGTAATTTATTAAAATCAATATCATCAAATTTATTCCAAACGCCTATTAACGGAATCAAATATTTTTCTCCTATTGTTGCAGATATATATTTGCGTACCTCATACTTATCTACCAAATGAGTATAATTTTCAAGCTTGCCGTATAATTTCAACCATTGTATTTTTTCATTAAAAGTCTTGGGGGATGACAAATTTAATTTTTTTCCTGTATAGGCGGCATATTCCATTTTTATAAATTTTTCGTCTGAAAGCCAATTAAGATTAATAAATCCTCTTCCACATAAAATAAAAAGAATTCGTATGGGGTTTTTAATTAAATTTAATATCTTTTTATACATTTTTATTTATTATCCTTTAATATCTTATATAATTTATTAATGAATATATTAATACCAGATCGTATTAATGAATATACAACTTTTGAATTTTCTATATCATCATATTTCAATTTATCTTTTATCTCAGGATAATGTTCAATGACATTTTTTAGCTGAATAAAAAACAATCGTTCACCATGATCATTTATACGAGTTAACCCGACATCTTGTGTATGCGGGATATAATGCAGTGTTGAAAAATGCTTTTCCGGTACACGAACTCTCACATTGTTTCTTACTGCCTGTAACCAAAACCAAATATCATCATTAGTTGGAGCAATCTGTAAAAATGCTGTTTTATCTAAAACATCCCTATGAAGGCAATTTGGGGGATATAGAATACCTCCCACCCCCGTAAATTTATTAAAAAATGACGGTTTTTTTAGTGAATTTACATAATATTTTTTTATTGAAATCCTATTATAATAAAGCCTGCCAGGAAGAATAACCAATTCGCTATTTTCATTATAGTACATTCTGGTGATACGATGGGCGATAATATCTTGTGGATGTTCTTTATAACATTTATATAATATTTCTATTGTTTTTTTATTGTATATTAAATCATCATCAAAAGTGATTATTACCGAGTCCCAATATTTCTCTAAAGCAGGAATTAATTTTTTATATGATTTGGTATTGCAACACCATTCTATTTCAAGTCCACTCCTTCGTAAATCCAACAATTCGGAAGGAAGATCATTTTCTTTATTTGGAAATTCTTCCTCACTAAGCCAAAGTATAGTTTTTGTCTTTAAAGTCTGATTTAAAAGACTTTTCACAGTAAAATGAACCGTCTTAATCCTTGGAGGATATGATGTTAGAGAAGCAATAATTTTGTCAGACATAGCCTCATTCCAATTAATAACATCTAAATAACCGTTACTTTTCCGTTTGAACACCTGCTTTTGCCAAAGCCCGGAATTGGGCACTGTTTTGCATATTAACTAATTCATTCATCTTTTTATGCTTCCCTTCTTTTATTCTAAAGTTAATGTCAACAAGTTAAGAAAAAGGAAGAATAGTGGTTAAATTCTTCTATTCAAAATCCTTAACTTGTTGACATTGATAGTCTTGGCGCATATTTTTATAATCCTTCGATATAAATTTTAAGATAACACTAATTTTTCATATAAATTATACTTGTCAAATACCGCTTTAAGCTGAACATCGTTCATTGATTTATTAATACGGTACAGAGCGGTGTCCTGAATATCCGTATTAGAAAGAAAATCATTGCCGTTTTTATTATGCGTATATACTTTTTGCGATAAAACATTATTTAATAATGCCATCGCTTTAAACCACACATCATCCGCATGCCTGCAAATATCCAAAAATACTTTTTCATTAAAAACCTCTTCGCTAAAACAATGCGGCGGATACAAAACACCGCCAACACCAGTCGGAAAATTTAACGATGATATATCTAAAAATTCACAATTCAATATCCACTTCTGATATTTTTCCAATGTATTGTCTTTACGAAGTTTCATACGGTGCATTCTAAAACAATTTATCAAGAAAGGGTTTTTCTTATATGCGTTCACCAGATTCTCTACTAAATCAAAAGAATACAAAAGATCATCGTCAACCGTTATTATGGCTGCCGAAGGAAAAGCCAATAACGCCGGAATTAATTTTTTATAAGAGCCTATGTCTTTGCAATACCTTATCTCAAGCCCGCGTTTTTGCTGTTTACACAAAGTTAACGGAATATCCGTGTCTTTCAATTCATCTCCGAGCCATAATATGATTCTGTTCGGCTTCATGGTCTGCTGCATTATGGATTCTACCGCTAAATATACATCATATAAACGCCTGCGGTACGTGGTTAACGAAACAATTATCTCATTTTCCGTATGCTGTTCGTCTGTAATTCCCGTTTCGTTACAATGCAGGACACAATCATTTAGATATTGAGCCCTGTTAAGATATGTGATCCTGTTGATTTTACCGTTTACCCAGTTATTTAATCGGTTTTTTATATATTTCATAAACTTAACCTTATTATACTTTTGATTGTTTTCTTAACATATTTTATTATCAGCCATTGTAAAAACTTTGATTCAGGATAAAGATTAAATAATTCTTTCCTTGTTCTTAATTCTCTGTCTTTTATATATATTACTTTAAAAGAATTTACATGATTGCTTAATTCAGGTTCAAATATTTTTATATTATCGTATTTTTCTTTTAAAAAATTAACTACTTTACACCAATTTTTATTTTCTTCAATTCGGCCATTGATTTTAGTTTGTATATTATTTGATAATGACTCTCCATTATAACAATAATGATATAACGGTATATTTAGATAGCCTATTTTCTCTGCGTTATACACATTCTGTATGCTTATTACATAATCTTCGCTACGGTTATATTCAGGAAAATTTGCCTGTAATAATAATTCTTTTTTAACTATTTTATTCCATAAAACAGACTTTATTTTAATTGACAATATATTCTTAATTATAATTATTTTATCAAAACTATTAAAGTCCTGTTTCTGTAGTACGCTAATACCGTCACATTCGTAAAAATAATCGCATACAATCATATCATAATTTTCAGAAACCGCTTTTTGGTACATTTTCTCAATCATATCCCTTTCCAGCCAATCATCACTGTCAACAAAGCCTATCCATTCTCCGCGCGCTATATCCAAACCAGCTTTCCGTGCGGCGGATACACCTTTGTTTTTTTGATGGATTACAATGATTCTGCTGTCTTTTTCCGCATACTCGTCGCATATTACAGGGCAATCATCAGGAGAGCCGTCGTCAATAACGATACATTCAAAATCGGCAAAAGTCTGCGCCAAAATGCTGTCAATACAGCGGCGAATGTATTTTTCTGTTTTATACACAGGAACGATAACAGAAATTTCGGGCATAGTATACTTTCCTTAAATAACATCAAGTAATTTGCAGGTACTTCTAATCCTTTGAAAGCAGGCGGAAACAGATTGCCAGTCAATATCCCTGTCCAGGACAGAAAAGTCTAAATCTATGAACCTCTCCTCAATTTGAAACAATTCAAACAGAGAATCAAATCTGCTATTCATACTCTTATTTTTCCCTCCATGCGGAATGACACAAAATTTCTTTCTAAAAAGAAGCGCAAAAACAGAACAATGATACGAGTTACTTATTACATAATCGGAATGTTCCAATAGATAAATCCATTCAGGAATAGTCATATACATTTTTTTGAATGTATCGCGTCGTGAATTTCCTGTAACGTATATTACTTCAATATTTCTTTCTTTTGCCCAATCATATACTAATTGAATGGAAAAATCACACTCGCTTCCTAAATAATATAAAAAACAATAAGATTTATCTGCTTTTCTGATTGTTTCATTTTTATATATAGAACGATACGCATCATCATCTAACAGCATAGTCGGATCGGGAACCCATTCAACATTATCTAATCCGCATTTTTTACATATATCAATACCTGTTTTTTCCCGCACTGATATATAATTAATTTTTTTCAATAAAGGACTCAATATTTGAATAGAAATATCATCAAGCGTTTCTTTACCGAAACTTGCCGCATAGGCGATACGCTTTATTGTCGGGTTGCCGAAATCAAGCAAATACGCTTTGAATACATTTGTCATTCTGTTGATAGAAACACCGAAAGTATTCCAGACCTGATCAGACCCGACGATATATATATCCGCTTCAGGCGGGTTTTCTAAAAGTTCCTCGTAATAATAATATTTTTTTTCAGATTGTTTTATACGCTTATTACGAAAATCTTCAAAGCAGCGCGGGTTATTCTGTTTTTCCCGCATATTGTCTATTTTCCGTTTTCTATTAAAAAAAAACTTATATAACTTTACCGGGTTAAAAGCCTTTATTATCTTTCTCCAAAGCGGGGTTTTAATATAATCATTTCTCGGATCGTACCGTATTAAATACGCATCGTGCCCTGCATCCCTTAAATATTTCTGCAAGGCGTAGCATTGCAATAACTGCCCGTAATTGTCTTCTGACCACCAACGAGTCATGATACCGATTTTCATTACGCCGCATTTCTCCTGAAAGCCGCATAATGAAGATAGGGTCTTATTTTACTGGGGGGGGGTATCTCCTTTGATAGAATCTATTGAATTTTCAAGAAATTCTCTACTTATCTTTCTCCTTTTTTCCAAAAGAATATTTGTTTTCATATAATCTATGTAATCTAGATTATCTATAAAATTATCTGTATCTATAAATCTATTGTTCAGATTCAATAATGTTAAAATAGAATCTATTCTAGAACTTTCGTCATAAATAAACATATACTGCCTACGATACACAAAGAAAGATTTACTGAAGGCTATTGAAAAAAGACAACCATGAAAAGAATCAGTAACTATAATATTGGCATTTGCAAAAAACCCCAAAAACTCAAACGGCGTAGGTTTGAATAAATCGGCATTAAATTTTTCCTGTAAAACTGGATTGGAAAAAACAGATATGATTTTATAATTGTATTTATTCTTCAAATAAAGGATATGTTTTATTGCAAGTTCCGACGGACTATTCAAGAAATAGCATAATATATAGTCTTCATTGACATCAGGTAATATCATACGTTGTCTCCAGAATTCCTGCGTAACTAATAAAGCGGGATCTAACGTTATAACAGCATCTAACTGAGTTAATTTTTTTATTTCTTGTGCGCCTAAAATTTCTCTTATAGAGAGATACTTAATGCCCTTTATCATTTTTTTGTAAAAACGTTTATTGTATTTCTCTATTTTGCCCCCAAAACTGGGCGCATACGCAATCCTTTTATCTTTTGGAGCAAAGTGAAGAAATGCATTTTTTGAAGTAGAAAAATTAGCACCTCTCCAAATTTGATCGCTTCCAACTATAAAAAAATCATAATTATTAATAAATTCACTTGAGTAAAGTTTTTTATTATCTATATATGTAATTGTTAAATAATTATTTCTAAAGTCGTTGCAAATATTTTTATAATTTAGATCGACATCAATTTTCTTTTTTCTTTTTCTTATTTCTAAATAAGGAACTATATAATTGGGATAACATAAAAAAAACAGAGCTAATTTAATTCTGTTAATTAAAAATTTTAATTTTTTATTTTTAAATTTAAATTGCTCACCATTAATACTTATTATTTCCGATTTATAATTTAATTCAAGCAAGCATTGCTGTAAAGCATACGCTTGCAATAAAGAACCGTAATTATCAATTTGTGAAGTTATTATACCTATATTTTTCATTTTCTCAAAATTGACTTGACCAGAGACAATAATCCAAGGCGGCGCAGTAAAGCAGCGATTATTCTTTTAATCTTGTTTTTTAAGGAAGGCGCGGTTAATTTGTTAATCAAAAGAATTATAGATTCAGTATCTGCCATCTTTTCAAAGAATAAGGCGCGTTTAACAGGAAGTCGGACCGATTTTTCAATGTTGAAATTACCGGCCAAAGCTTCGTTATACGAGGTTTCTTGATCTGTTTTATGTAACAATTCGTAAATCCGCTTTCCTTTTTCGCTGTTTACCATTACAAGGCTTACGCCCTTATTATCATCAAATTCAGGGTAGTAATTTTGTATCCCCCAATAATCGGCTATAGTAATATCGCTGCCGCTCTTGAACGACCTGCAAGGGCACTCATAACATGACGGGCGCAAATACAAATTCTGCAAAAATCCCTTCATATAGGGATTCTTGTCGGCAGTTTCTATAAATGAAACCTTCTTTGTTTTGGCATCAGGCATAGAAGATTCAAGAACTAGGGTTCTCTTATTCCAGCCGTATCTTTTATCGCAAAATTTGATGTTTGTAATATCTTTTGTTTCCATAATCAGATAAATAACAAAAGTAAGCGTATTCCATCCGTTTACTTTATCCCTAAATGCAATATTAACTATATTATTTTTAGGAGTGGGGGGGGGGACTATTTCGCCAATAAATTCATCTAAATACCTTTTCCAAACAAGCGGGCTTGGAACACCGTGACACACCAAATCTACTGTTAAAAGATTGTCGTAATCTTTTTGTAAAAACGCTTTTAACCCCGCTATTTGACACGGCGTCCCTGAGAAAAGAACTTCTTTCCCCGCTTTTAAAAATTTCTCTGCTGCTGCGTATGTATCCCCAATATTGCTCTGAACATACTTTGAACCGCGAAAAGCAGCCAGCCCTTCTATCGTTTCTGTATAATCATGCGTTACTTCCCATTTTTCGTTAAATCGCGCTCCGAAAACAACGCCGCCTTTTTGTATTATAGCCTCGGCAATCAAGGTAAATATGCCGCCTGATGAACTCTGACGGCGTATTTCCTCATTGGGATTTTTCGCGGCATATACGTGCAACGGCTTTCTTTCATTTCCGCGACAAATAACCGGGCAAATTTTCTCGCATTCGCCGCACTTTGAGCATTTTCCTTCATCAATTGCAGGATATAAAAATCCTTCAGAGTCCTCTCGCATTGAAATGCAATGAACGGGACATATTGAATAACAGGCGCTGCAGCCTGTACACTGTTCTTTTTTAGCAAGCTGTATCATTAATTATCATTTGTCATTATCTATGATTTTTTGTCCATCAAATTTATATTTTTCTTTAATTTTATCAATTACTTCTTTAGGCATCCATCTTTTTTTTGTTCCAAGATCATCTAAAGCATTATATAATTCTTTATTTGATTTTATATAATCTAAATCACGGCATTCAACAAGAATATCCAGTGTGGTTGTATAATTTAGATTATTTGCTTTTGCATATTCTCTAGCGTCAGCGTCATCTGTAAGAAGTAAAGGATTTTTACATTCCTTATATAATGCAAGACTAGAAGCTTCTCCTCTATGAAGTCCCATATGTAAATATTTACTAATATCTTCTTTGTTTTTTACTTCTTTTATTTTTATAAAAGATGGTATTTTTGAACCACCATCTTCATATTCTTTTAAAACTTCCGGCGTTATATAAATATTGCTGTATAAATAGTTTAATAATTCTAATCTATTTATTTTTTCAAAGGTAATCAAACAGCAAGTATCTGAAATAACAATCTCATCTGCGTGTTTTTGCTCTTCTTTTTGCATTTTCTATAACCCTTTCAATATCATCATTGTTATATTTTAATACAGGAACATCAAATTTCCCCATATCTTCCATAAGAGTACGTTTATCAAATCCTACTGATTCAGCAGCGTATCCCAATGCACAAATACCTTTGTCATATAAAGCCGATGCAACAACAATTTTTACGTCATGTTCCGTAAAATTTTTATAGCTGTTATCTGGCAAAAAAACTTCAAATTTCATAACATATTCTCCTGTCTTTACTTATATTATTTATATAACTATAAGTAAACGTGTCAATCCTTGTAGCCAGCTTCAGTAAGTATGTATCCGCAATATTAAAGTTGTATCATTAATTATTTTTTTTTAAACAATATGTACTGATAATATTTTTTATTATTTGGCGTTCATTTTTATTTAGTGCAATCAAATAGCTGATAACAACTACCGAAATAATACTCAAACCGGTTACAAGACATAACCGTACAACATTTTCTGATAAAAGATAAAAGCACATTACCGGTATAACTGCGGATAAGACAGAAATAATAAAAATCTTCAATAAAACTTTCTTAAAAAACTGCCGAATCGAATAATCAACAAGTTTTTTTATTATAAATAAACGCGCTACACTTGCAACGAATGTTAAAATAATCGACACAATCATTACTGAATATGCAGGCATACCCATAAGCAATACCACCCATGCTGCCGGTACATTCAACAACAAGATCCCTCCGACTACAGACTGATACAACCTTATCTTGCCTGTAGCCTGGGCCACTGTCATTATCGGATAACTTATGGAATTAATAAGGATATCAAACAGCGTCAGTCGCGTGAATAACACCGCATATTCCGGCGGGTTTTTTAGCCATAGCCTGAGAAATATAGGCATTTCAAGTACAACCGGCAAGACAAAGAGGTACATCAGCAAATATGTACCCTTTGAACCGCGAAACATGAGCGAAAGCATCGTTTCTTTCTTTCCTGCGGCATAACTTTTAATTATTTGAGGGCGCATTGCGTTATTAAAGTTGTGGGAAAAACTCGCTGTAGCGTTATCTACCATTGTCGCAATACTGCGGGCGGCAACTACTATCGGGTTAAAAAACTGATTTAGTAATATATTCACTATCTGGTTTTTAAATATACCCACAGACGCTCCGAACATATTCCATCCCGTGTAATCCATAATTTCTTTGAATAGACTTTTGTTCCAATAAAACGAAAATGTACATTCCTGATATTTTTTCTTACAAACAAGTCGATAAGCGGTTGTATTTATTACAGTAACAGCAAACATTAAAAAACTATATAATATAAGTTTATCCCATGAAATAAAACGCAATATAATGACTGTCGCCAGCTTTAATAAAACTTCAACGATTGATATATACGCATAAATATTCATGTCTTCATGCGCTATAATCATTGCCATATAAGGGCTGGTTAGTATAGTAAACAGAAACGATATGATTGAAAATTGATACACCCAGAGGGCAGGGGTTTTTCGTTCTGCCGGAATCACCAGTTTATTGCTTACAAACCATAGCCCTAACGTCTCGCCTAACAGCAATACGACCAGGGCTATCAGCACATAAATTGTAAGGCTTAAACTGAATACTTTTTTTAATTGTTCAAAATCATCCCGTCCAAGCTCAAATGAAAAATAACGCTGGCTGGCGGTCGCCATCGCCCCTCTTAAAAACCCAAACATGGTGACAACGCCCGCTACCACGTTGTAAATCCCGTAATCCTGCGCACCCAGGGTATTCAGCACTACCCGCACAGTGTAGAGGCTCACCAGCATAATCAGGATTTGCCGGAAGTAGAGCGCGAGGGTGTTTTTGGCTATGCGGGCGGTATTTGACGGCATTAGTATTTAAAGAAGAATAAAAACCACGGAGGACACGGAGTTACACGGAGGAAGAATAAGAAAAGAGGAGAAAAGCGGTTTTCATTGCTCACTGCTAATTACTCACAGACTTTATTCCTCATTCCTCACTCCTAATTCCTAATTATTTATCCCCCCTCCGCGTCCTCCGTGGTTAAATTCTTCTATATCACTGTATAATTTGATATTATTTTTAATTACTTGTGTTTTTATTTGTTTCGTATAACAAGTTGTATTTTTTAACTTCATTTTTTAATAATTGAGGTATGCTGATTAATTCAATGTCATTTTTTATCATTTTAATGGTATACCATTCATAAGGATTAATTTTATCTGCTTCACATAAAGCTTTTTTTACTTTATCAATATCATCTTGAGGATATTTGGTTTTATAAATTTCAAGCATATCCTTCATGTTTATATTTTGTAAAAGATACGCAATATCTATATAATCTTTAGATTTTTTTCTATTTTGTATTGCGCCTAATTTCATTCCACAAATATCTTTTATACCGCACATTATAATATTTTCTTCATTTACCGGGTTTTCTATTAATTTGCCTCTGGCTGAAATAAGGTCTATTTTTATCCCATCAGCTACAACTTGAAGTATATTTTCCTTATTATTATTAATTTCAACAGATTTAAAGTTATTTTTTAAAAATCTAATACATTCGTTATTATCTTGTTTGTTAAGAGTAAATAAATCAATATCTTCTGATTCTCTATGGCCTAATTGCAAAGAAAGAGCTGTTCCTCCAACAAGAATATGATTTTCAAATAAAGGATCAGTTTTTATTTTATAATAATGCTCTATAAGTTTACGTGCAACGGTGTTTTTCCATAACATCTAAAATTCTCCTTTTTAATATTCAGAATATTACTGAAATATTCAATTTTTAAATCATTATAAATATAAAGTTTTTTTATACGATTTTTAATTTTATACGGTTTATAGAGTTGAAATAAAATTCTTTCGTCGTTTTTATTCCCAAATGTTACTATGCGTTCTATGATTAAGTCGTCATGATATTTATAATTTAATGTATCAATATTTGTATCCCAAAATATTGAAGGAGTTAATTTTTTTATAAGGTCGTTTTTATAATTGTATTTTTTATTTAATAATATACTTTTACATTTTTTCATTTTTTTTATATATAATATTAATAAAATATTATTAATTATTTCAGAAATAATATTTACTATTTTGAGTTGTTTATTCATGGTATTAATTCCTATTTTCCAGATTCCATATAATAACTTCATCATTTTCCAATCCCGCTTCAATTATACCCGCACAGTGTAGATGCTCACCAGCATAATCAGGATTTGCCGGAAATAGAGCGCGAGGGTGTTTTTGGCTATGCGGACGGTATTTGTCGGCATTAGTATTTAAAGAAGAATAAAAACCACGGAGGACACGGAGTTACACGGAGGAAGAATAAGAAAAGAGGAGAAAAGCGGTTTTCATTGCTCACTGCTAATTACTCACAGTCTTTATTCCTCACTCCTCACTCCTAATTCCTAATTATTTATCCCCCTCCGTGTCCTCCGTGGTTTTTATTCTTCCTTTTTATTAACTTGTTGACATTGGTTTTCTAACAGCAAGTTCGTGTTGGTTCGTGTGGTTCGTGGTAAAAATTCATTCTAACACTTCAATTTTTATTTTGACTAAATAAATTAATCTTTTCTATTAATATATTTTTAGTTAAAAATATTCTGTTTTCATTGTTGGTAAATTCGTTTGGCACTATGTTTTTTCCATCAAGCATTTCAAGGATAGAATCACTTTTTATTCTTAATATAACATTTCCAAATTTATCTTTTGATTCCTTGCAATCGAACTTTATTCCTAATTCTTCTCCATATATTTTTATTTTTTCAATATATAATTGCCATGAAAATTCATTAATTTTATTTTCTTTCATTGTAAAATCTAAATCTTTAGAATAGCGTTTAAGTCCGTATAATATTCTTAAGGCAGTTCCTCCCTGAAATGCGTTATTATCGAAAAAATTATTTTTAGCAAGGCATGGCAAAATAAGTTCCTGCATAATTTCCCGTATTTCATTTTGAAATAATTCATAATCTTTTGTTAATTCACCATTTTCATTTAACTTTTTTTTAGTTATTTCTAATATGTCAATCATATTTGTAATTCCTTTCTAATACCTTGCAAGAAATTTTCTATATTTTTAATATCGAAGGTTCCCTGTAATTCGTCAAAATCACTTCCAGTAATATTTTCTTCAAGCGAATCTTTGTCTATCCGTAATACTTGGTATAAAGAATCAATGCTTGTCCAATTTTTTTTCATAAAATAAACCATATCACATAATGCTCGCAATGGTTTTGCTATTTTATATTGACCTCTGAAATTATTTTGAATATAAATACCTCCCATAGGTATTTTCTCATATAATTTTGTATAGATAAAAGTTCCGTATTTGTCGGTATTTACTATTTCTTCTCTGTCGCTAGTTACGCTTGTTATAGCAAATATTGATTCAGAAATCATATCACAATCCCATAGTACATAATACATGCTTATATATGATTTTGGTTCTATCATTTGTGATAAAGTGCCTTTGGGAATAATTTTATTTTGATAATTTTCATTTAATGTAAATATATTATTATATACGCAGTCAATATACTTTTTTGCCATTCCATCTTTTAATTCTTTATCAAATTCGTATTTATTATACCCTGCTTTTTCAAAGTCACTAAAAGTGAATAATGAGGGCAAATTGCTGTTTGTCATCAGCATATTAACTAATTTATTCATAATTTTATGCTACCTTCCCTTCAATGTATGAAGGCGTTTTTGTATATTTTCTATTATTATATTTTTTCTTGTCGGTTCTATATATTCTTCGTTATATTCTTTTTTTAATAAATCCGGAATAATATGAATATTTTTATTTTCCAATAAGGAAAAATCGTTTACTAATTTTATATTATCCCGTTGCGTGTTCCTGAAAGACCTGCATTTTAAATTTTATATTTTTCATTTATAGTTACAGAGAGTACAGGATAATCTTTGTGCATAATAAGGTATTCATTATCCATAATGATTACTGCGGACGCCGGATAATCGCCTTAAACTGCAGTAGAAGAAATTAAATAATCTCTGTGAACCAATGCGTTCACCAATAATTCCTCAAATACTTCATGAGGTATTTCCCACTTCGTCGGGCTGTTAAAGCCGTTTGTTTCGGGGACTTTTTTCATATTTCTTCCGATAAAGTCCATTGCCCCCTTAAAAACATCAGAAATAGTTCCTTCAAGGGCGCTTACATTATCGGAAAAAGTACTTCCTATTATTGATCCGTCCATAGACACGCACTGCACTGAAAATTGCGGAAAAAACAAATGGCGCTTTGTAGAGAACGACAGTAATCCGGTTAATAGAAATTCTCCGTTTCTGGCTAAATTCAAATTTTCAAGGATTTGATCAATGCCCACTTTTTCTGAGTTAAGTTCTTCAAGCTCCTTTTTGTACTTCTTAAATAAAAATAAATCAAACTGTTTTAAATCAATATCTTTTGTAGAGCTTCCCTTTACCGGTATTTCTTCCGCGCTTAATGAACCGCCTTCCCGCAGTAAACGCGCCAATTCATCATTTGATGTTACTTTGCGTTTATCAGATCCGTTTTTTACATATATAGTGTCTGTCTATAAAGTCATTAATTGCAATATAGCGCCTGTCATTACGCGAAGGTTATATCCAATGACACTCCAAAAGACTTTTTGTCCATAATGTGCAATACCTTTCCAAGTGCACCGGC
>Ga0268262_10001891_pt1 | contig 24895 bp, 21 predicted proteins | sample TergutNc150P3_FD_190354 | JGI IMG/M metagenome (GOLD analysis project Ga0268262, IMG submission 190354) | Nasutitermes corniger P3 segment gut microbial community from laboratory colony in Florida, USA - Nc150 P3 (SPAdes) (version 2) | ecosystem: Host-associated > Arthropoda: Insects >...
ATATGGCGGAAAGCGCTAATTTGGAGATTCTTTCTACCCGCGCGGGGTTTAACAGCGCGGTTAGACATATAAAGAAAACAATGGATATTGCGTCAAAAACAAATGCAAATCTTGGCGATATTATTTTCGAACTGGATGATGAAGAATTAACAAGCGGTAAATCCGGCTTGCTTTTAAGGATGTTATTGGTCGATAAACTTGGTTACAAGTCCGCGTCAACCAATCTTTCTTCAACAGTTAATGACCTTTCCGGTTTGGCGAAAGAATTCGGAAAATGGAACGGCGTTGATCTTGTAGCCGCTTATTTCCACCCGGAGATGGGGCTCTTAATAGCGAATCCAAAAGTAGCGGAGGAGCTTGCCGGTTTTGGTCAGCTTAATAAACGCGAATTATTGGTAGTGTATGCGGGTCTTCAAGGCAAGGAAACGGACGAGAATTGCCAGAAAGCCGCGGACTTGGCTTTAAGGCTTTTTGAAGGTTCCAGAGTTACAGCCCCCTCGTCTCTTACAAGGGGAAAATTCACAGTCAAAAAAGTTTCTAAACCAAAGAAAGTCAGTGAAACACAAGTAGAAAAGAAAGTAAAAGCAAAAACAACTTCCAAAGGAAAAACCCCGGCTAAACGCGCGGCGGCGGAGCCCGCTCCTACTGTAAAGAAGGCGGCGACAATAGTACAGAAATCATCGGGAGGACCCGCAAGGATGACTCCCCGTTATGCGGTTATAGTACAAAATGAGCTTTTCCATAACGGAAACGTAGAAGCGTGGAAGAGAATCATTGCAAGTTACAAAGCAAAACATCCCAGCCTGGAAGTCTTTATTTACTATGAACAGGAAAGAATACATGACATTAACTCGTTGTTTAAATGGGGCAAGGTAAAACATGGCAGCGCCATTGAATTTGCCGTAGCCGGAAACGACATTCAGGATGTTGCGAAATTGCAGCGTTATCTGGCTCAGGGAGCCAGTCATCAATTTGAAGCGTTTTTGCGCGGACCTGTTAATACCGTGCTTAAATTGTTCTAATATAAGGAAAAGTATATGGATTCAAGAATACATTTTTTCAGTCAGAAAGACGTTATTTCTAGTAAGGTCGCGCCGGAACTGTTAGGAATTCGCGGCAGACAGGCAAATGAATTTGCCGAGCTTGGTTTTCCCATTCTGCCGGGAATTATTTTAGATACCGATATTGCGTCGGACATTGATATTAAGAGTATTAAAAAAGATATTTCGGATCTTTTGGCAAAATGCGCGAAGATGGTGGGCAAAGGTTACGGCGATGTTAATAATCCCATGTTGTTAAAATTGATTATTTCTTCAAACATGGCAATTACAACTTACCCCGTACTGCACAACTTCGGGCTTGTAAAACCTGTTCTTAACGGTTTTGCGAAATGGGTCGGCAAGGATTTTGCCGCAAATGAAGTTTTATTTATGATCAACGGCATGATGAACATAGAAGAAAAGATAAAAGACCTTGAAGGTAAAACCAAAGAGAAAGATGAAATTGCCGAAAAAAATAAAATTATAAAAAGATTATTGGGGATTCACGGACCTTCCAATGAATTGCATAAAAAAGAAGATCCCATGCCGAAGAAGAAAACCGCGGAAGAATATATGGACGATTACGCCAAATATTTCCCCAAAGGTTTCTTTGACGACGCTGAATCACAATTAATGATAACCTTAAGCGAAATTTCCAAATTACTTAAAATGGACGAGCAGAACAATGACGATACGGCTATTGTTATTCAGCCGATGGTATACGGAAATTACGGTAAGGAATCGTGTTCCGGTTATTTCTTTACGCGCAATGTTGTAACCGGCGAAAAGAAACTCCAGGGAAGTTACTTTACCGGAAAATTTAACGAAACAGGCGAGACAGGGCACGAGATCAATAAAATTGACGCGCCTCACCTTAAACAACTTGAAAAAATAGCGGGAGTCCTTGAGGATAAATTCAAGGAAATCCGCCAAGTTCGCTTTACAGTAGAAAACGAAAAACTATGGCTGATAGAACAGAGACTTGTAGACCAAAAATCCACACAGGCGGATCTTAAACTTCTGCTTGATCTTCAAAAGCGAAAAATTGTCGACGCGGCTTATGTAATAAAGGCGATTGATCCTTTAAGGCTTAATGAAATTCTCCACCCTGTAATTAATCCTGCCAGCGTTAAGGGATTTAAATCATGGAAGGGCGGTATCGCGGGCGCTCCGGGCGCGGCGATAGGACGCGTCTATTTCAGCACGGACGCTTTGTTGGAAGCGAAAAAAGCGGCGACACAGCAGGGAAATAAAGACAGTTTTATTCTCTGTCTTGAATCTTCTTTTGCGGAAGACGTAAAAGCAATCGAAGTAAGCGCCGGCGTATTAACCGCCGAGGGCGGATATTCCGCTCACGCGTCCGTAGTAGCGCGCCAGTACGGGAAAGTATCGCTTGTATCTCCAGAGCTTAAAATTAAAGGAACAAAAGCGACTCTCGGCGATTTTAGTTTCTCTGAGGGAAACTACATAACCATCGACGTTCCTTTCTACGGCGAATCAAAAGTGTATCTTGGAACGGCGGAACTTATAGAGCCTGATCCTAAAGGCTCGGGGCTTTTGGACTTTATCGATCTTTCCAAGGGCTTCTTAAAAGAATTCCATGTAAGATGTAACGCGGATACTCCAAGAGACGCTAAACTTGCTTTAGACTTTGGCGCGGACGGCGTAGGTTTGTGCCGCACGGAGCACATGTTCTTTAAAGCGGATCGCATCAATGTTTTCCGCGATATGTTAATGTCCGACGACAAAAAAGAACGCCAGAAGGTTTTGAATAAACTGCAAATAATGCAAAGGGAAGATTTCTACGGCATTATGAAAGTGATGGCGGGCAAGGAAGTAACAATCCGTCTTTTGGATTCGCCGCTTCATGAATTTATGCCTCATAATCCCGATGAAATTCAGGGGTATATCGACCATGTTGCAAAAGCCACAGGCTCAAAACCGTCAAAGGCTGATATTGCCGCGCGCATTGACGCTCTGCACGAATTTAACCCCATGCTTGGACATCGCGGCTGCCGTATCGCCGTCTCTTACCCGGAGATTTACGCGATGCAGGTAAAGGCTATTTTTGAAGCTACATATAGACTGCGCTCAGAAAAAATTGACGCGCGTCCTGAAATTATGGTCCCGATTATAATGAACGCCGCGGAATTAAAACTTATCGCGTACGGGAAAAAGATCGAAGGTTCCAACTATTTGGGAATTGTTGACATCGAAGAAAATCTTAGAAAACTTTTAAAAGCCAGAGAAGTGGAATATAAAATCGGCACTATGATTGAGCTTCCCGCCGCGGCGCTTGGCGCGGGAGAAATCGCGAGGTACGGACGTTTCTTTAGTTTTGGAACAAACGACCTGACTCAGACTACTTTGGGAATTTCAAGAGACGACTTTACCGCGTTTATGCCCGACTACACTTTGTTTGACCTTATTAACGGCAATCCGTTCAGCACATTGGATTCGCGCGTAAAAGAGCTTATCGCTCTTGCGACGGATCGCGGACGGCTGACGCGCCCCGATCTTGTCTGCGGCTTGTGCGGCGAACACGGAGCTAATCCCGCAAACGTACGCTTCTGCATGGACGCGGGACTTAACTATGTTTCCTGTTCCCCATACTCGGTTCCAATCGCGCTGTTAGCGGTAGCGCAGGCGGAAATCAGTAAGTCCGAGGGGACTAAAGAGGAATAAAAAGATCGAAAAATTTTAAGAGAGATCCTGACCGCTCCAGAGCGGTCAGGTTTAAAGAGATAAAAAAAGCTGCCTGACTCAGGCAGCTTTCATTTTTAGAACATGCAGTTTGGAATTCTTATTTATATTCGCCTTCAAAGCTCATATATTTTTTAAGAATTTCCGTAACTTTATGCGCGGCGGCTTTTGCATCGTGTTCCGGAACTTTTCTTTGTCTGTTAAGCGATTCTACAAAGAAGTCGGCAAGTGATTTATATATTTCCGGCAGTTGATAGAACACTACGGCAAAGTTAATTCCTGAAGGTTTAAGGATTGTAAAAGAGCCGTAACTTTCGTTGGGTTCTTTCGCTATCATTATCTTTGTTTGATTTTTTGCGGTGATAATTTCCAATTCGGAAAAGCGTTTCGGAATCTTCTCGCCTTCCGCCCTTGAAACAGGTTCTTGGAATTTTATCTGATATGTATCCGGTTCAACCAGAATGTACAATTTCTTTCCGCCTGTTACGAATTGCAAACCCGTTTCCGTTAAAAAGATTTCTTTTACGCCGGCATAGGATACAACCTCATAAATTCCGTAATTTGACGTTTCGCTGAAGAATGAAGAAACGATATAACCTTGGGCAAACGGGAGTTTTCCCTGATGGTAAGCGTCAAACAGGTTACGGTATGCTACATCGCTTGTTTCGACAGGTCTTGCCGTTGCTTTTGGAGCCGCCGGTTTCTTTGCCACAGGTTTTTTCGCAGCCGGCTTTTTAGCAGCAGGTTTCTTCGCCGCCGGTTTCTTCGCCGCTGTTTTTTTAGCAGCAGGTTTCTTTACCGCGGGTTTCTTCGCCGCCGGCTTTTTCGCCGCTGTTTTTTTAGCAGCAGGTTTCTTCGCCGCGGGTTTTTTTGCCGCCGGCTTTTTAGCTGTTGCTTTTTTCGCCGGTTTTTTCGCCGCCGGCTTTTTAGCTGTTGCCATTATTTCCTCCTAATATATGGTAGACATATTATATGACAATTATAAACCGATCATATAAGTTTAGCAACTGTTTTTTGTATAAATCATTTTACCCGCGACAGCGTTACGGCGCAGGTAGTTACAATGTCTTCAACAGACGCGCCTCTGGAAAGATCGCTTATCGGTTTCGCGAACCCCTGAAGGAACGGTCCGTAGGCTTGAGCCTTGCCGAGGCGTTGAACCAGTTTGTAGCTGATATTTCCCGCTCCCAAATCAGGGAAAACCACTACGTTGACTTTGCCTCTTACGGGGCTTCCCGGCGCTTTTTTATCCAATACCGAAGGAACTAAAGCGGCGTCCGCCTGCAATTCTCCGTCAAAAACAAAGCCGGGTTTTCGATTTTCAAGTATTTTTACGGCTTCTTGTACTTTTGTTACATTATCATGTTTTGCGGAACCTTTTGTTGAAAATGATAAAAGAGCGACTACAGGCTCGGCGTTTAAAAATTCACGGCAGGACTGAGCGGCGCATTCCGCAATGTCGGCAAGTTGCTCCGTAAGCGGATCGGGAATTACAGCGCAATCGGAGAAGATCATCGAACCTTCTTTTCCGTACTGCGGATCCATTCCGGTCATAACAAAACAAGAAGAAGCGGTTTTAATGCCGGGGGCGGTTCCGATAATGGCAAGCCCCGCGCGCAGTACGTCGCCTGTTGTATTTATCGCTCCTGCGACCGACGCATCCGCGTCTCCCATGTGAACCATCATAGCTCCCCAGCGAAGGGGATCGATAATATCGACTTTTGCCTGTTCAGGCGTCATACCTTTCTTTTTTCGTAATTCGTAATATTCATTGGAGTATTTGCTTAAAACGGAATTGTCATTTCCCGGGTGAACAAGGGCAATGCCGTCAAGATTGACGCCTTCTTTCATCGCCGTTTCCTGTATATCTGCGGTATTTCCCAGCAGTGTAACGCTTGCCGCTAATTTCTCGTCAACCAGAATTCTTGCCGCTCTGATTGTTCTTTCCTCGCTGCCTTCCGGTAATACGAGTCTTTTAAGAGCGCCTGCCGCTTTTGCTTTCATAATTGATACAAAATCCATGTTTCCTCCTTAATTAAATACAAATTTATGATAACTCCTTTTCCCAACTTGCGCAAGCCATAATAATTTGTTATAATTTTTTAAGAGTACGGGGGCGTAGGTGACTGAAGTATACAATGATTTTCTGGAAGACTCGGATTTTGACACAATTCTGTCTCCGGATATTGATTTTACGGGGACATTACGTTTTGAAAAGCCTTTTCTTATAAGAGGGAAAGTTTCCGGAGAAATTAACGCTTCCGGGTTACTGGTTATAGATGAAAACGCGGTAGTAAACGCCAATATACACGCCCTGCGCGTTCTAATCCGCGGGCAGGTTAAGGGCGACATTACCGCCGTTGAAAAAGTGGAAGTTACAATTTCCGGTAAACTGTCGGGAAATGTTACGGCTCCTGAAATCTTCATGGAAACAGGGTGTATATTCAACGGCAGATGCACAATGGTTGGAAGAATATAATTATGAAAAAAATCGTTATTTATTTATTAGTTGGTTTCCTTTTATTTTTTACTATTGATGTTTACGCTCAGGACAGCGGTCCCGACGCATTAGCTGAATACCGCGCCGGTAATTTTGAAAGGGCGGTTGTTATTTGCCGCGAGGAATTAGCCGAGAACCCGAATAATCTTGAATCGCATGTTGTTATTTGCTGGTCATTAATCCGGCTGAACCGTTTGGAAGAGGCAATGCGCTATGCCCGCGCCGGCAGGGCTTTATACCGCTTCGATGTAAGAATCACCCAGATTATGGGAGAGATCAGTTATTATCAGGGCAAAAACAACGAAGCGCTGCAGTATTTCCAAGAGTACGCAAGCGCCGCGCCCGAAGGACAGCGCATTGATCAGGTTTATTATTTGATGGGAGAGGTATATATCCGTCAGGGGAAATTCCGTCATGCCGATATCGCCCTTTCAACAGCCGTTCACTGGGTTCCGAATAACGCGGCGTGGTGGGTCAGGCTTGCGTATACGCGGGAAAACGCGGGCGATTTATCCAGCGCGATAGAAGCCTACGAGCGCGCTCTTTCCCTTAACTCTCAGTTGTCTGACGCCCAGCGCGGCATTGAACGAATCAGGCGGACTATGGGCGCTCAATAGCGCAGCAGTTAATGCCGTCCTTTTTAACTTTAACCTTAGGCTGTAAACTCAATCAACTGGAAAGCGAAGCGATTACCGACGCTTTTCTTCGCGCGGGTTTTGAACACGCGGCAAAAGCGCCATCGGTAGTTATTGTTAATACATGTACTGTAACCTCTAAGGCGGATCAAAAGGCAAGGCGCGTTATAAGAAAAGCGCTGCGCGATTATCCAAAAAGCAAAGTTCTTGTTACGGGCTGTTACGCGCAGTTGAACAGCGAGGATTTGTTAAAGTTAGACGACGGTAAAAAAAAGCGGCTGTTTGTAATTAAAAAAGACAGTATTATCGATCTGCCTGATTATTACAATGAAAATGAACAAATTGAAAACGTGTTGGAAAAATTTTCAGAAAGACCTCAGCCGAAAGCGGGGGAGCGGTTTTTTCAATTTAATCCGCAGGTTTTTTCGGATCATACAAGAAGTTTTTTAAAGATTCAGGACGGATGTAACAACCATTGTACATATTGCAGAATTCGCCTTGCGCGCGGCGCGAGTATCAGTCTTGACGCGGACGAAGTATTGTCGCGTTTGCGGATACTGGAAAAAAGCCACGCGGAAGCCGTGCTTACCGGCGTGAATATCAGCCAGTACCGCGATGAAAAAAAAGCGTCTAACCTTGCGCGGCTTTTGGAACATCTTTTAAAAGGAACGGAAAAAATCGCCCTGCGCTTGTCCAGTCTTGCGCCGGATAAAATTGATGAGGAGCTTATAGGCGTTTTATCGAATAAACGGATACGCCCTCATTTTCATTTATCGATTCAATCGTGCAGTAAAAAAATACTTGAAAAAATGGGACGCTCCTACGACGGTAAAACTATTGAAGACGCTATTTCTCTTTTGCGCCGCGCAAAGATCGATCCGTTCCTTGCCTGCGACATTATCACAGGCTTTCCCGGGGAAACGGAAACAGAGTTTAAAGAAACTTTTGAAATGTGCAAAAAACTGGATTTTGCATGGATACATGTATTCCCCTATTCAAAAAGACCGGGAACCGCCGCTTTTTCGTTCCCCGATATGTTACATGAAACCGAAGTTACAAGACGGGTAGGGCTTTTTACAGATCTCGCGCAGAGGGGCAGGGCGGAGTATGTTCGACGCCGGTTTGGCAAGGAAGTTGACGTGCTGGTAGAAAAAAGCGGCGGAAAATTGTGCCGAGGAGTATCAGAGAACTACCTGAAAACGGTAATTCTCTGCAAAGATAATCCGCCGTCGCCCGGAGAGGTTTTAAGGTGTAAATTGCTGGAAAAACCCGACGCGGAAAAAAACGAAGATTACGACGCCATAGCGGAAATAATCCCTATTTCTTGACAATGTGCGGAAAATTGGGAATAATTGGTAAAGCATAGGGGATATAGCTCAGTTGGTTAGAGCGCTAGCTTTGCAAGCTAGAAGTCAGGGGTTCGAATCCCCTTATCTCCACATAAAATTATTATTACTCCTATAAACTTTTATTTAAAAGTATTTAATATTTACCGCTATAAATTGGGGGATTCGAACCCCTGAATTGGGGAGGGTCTTTATGTGTTGGTTTTGGGGTGGAGATAGCGTTCGGTATTCCCGCGGCGCGGACGGCTGGCTGAAGCCAGCCTCAATGCTTCATCTTATTAAATTTTGCGGCGCCGGAACGATTTGGGATTGTTCATCTGCACGCCTTGACGGCGTGCTTTTTTGGTTCCCCCTTATCTCGAAGACTGGTTGATGATTTATAGATGGTGAAATGTTTTGAAGAGAAGAATAGTTGTGGGGGATTTGACCCCCTGAATTTAGTCGTTTTTTTAACAATTTTAAAAGTGTAAAAAGACGGATTTTTTGGTTTTTTGGGTTAAACATTGAAAAACATAAATTAATGTACTAAAATATAGGTAATGTGGCAAATACTCAAGAAAAACGTATGCGTTTTAGTACTGCTTTTTTGTTCATTTTCAGCTATTTACGCGGCAAATTCTAAGAATATTACACTCTGTATCCAAGGAACAGGGCAGCCTGCGTTTGTCCAGGGGTTTAAAGATGCCCTTATTATAGAAGCAAAGGCGGCGGGCTACGATGTTACCGAAAATTTGAGCGCGGCGAAATATAATATCAAATTTAGCGTCGAATTTGACCAAACTCAGCAAAAATCCAAGTTTGTTGTAAGCCTTGTTAAGGTTGTCGACTTATCCGTAATCGTTTCTATGGAATATTTATTCGCCGATGAAGAAGAAATGCTGCTTTATAGCCAATTGGTCTTTTTTATGCTCATGGCTAACCTTCCCGATAATGAAGTCGCGGCTTCTGAGCCTGTAGATGACAGTTGGCGGGATAAATGGCTGTATATTAACCCGTATTTTAATTATTCGTTTATGTTTTTAGCCCTAAAAAGCGATGGTTTGATGGGAGGAGCGGGTGTTTACAATGATGAGCCTACCCCCGCGTTAGTAGCTCCGCTCGACAATAAAATTATTCCTATGCCGGGAATAGGCGTAGGGTTGGAATTTCAATTTCTGCCTTTTATGAGTATTGAACCGGGTTTTCTAATATCAAGAGAAGAAATAGTATTGGATCATGTAATGTACAATATGATTGCTTCTCTGAAACTTAAATTCCCATTAAAATTTTTTAGAAATGTCGTGCTTGAGCCGTACGGAGTCGCCGCATATCCTATGCGCTTCCCTGAAGAATTGGAAATCTTTGACACTGACTCTTTTCCAAAGTATGTTTTCGGCGGAGGAATGCAAATAGCCGTAAAAATAGGTAAAAGCGGCGCGTTGTTTGTTGACGTTAATTATCTGTATTACGGCGATACAGGCATTGAAAATCAATTATACGATCTTTTTCCAAAGCCTCCTGTGATACATTATGACCATTCTGTTCTTGGTTTTGGTATAGGTTATAAATTCGGATTTTTTGACAGAAAACCTCCTAACCGCTGAAAATACCATAAATAGTCAGGCTTACAATTTTTCCGTTTTTGGGGTATAGTCTTGATAGGCTAAAAGTGAATTTTATAATTCGATATATCCTTAAACGGCTCCTCTTGCTTGCGCCGGTTCTCCTTGTGGTGTCGGCATTGATTTTCTTCCTTATACGCTTTACTCCCTCCGATCCAATCGGCTCTATCACAAGCGGACGGAGGATCAGCGACGAAACGCGGGCGTCCCTTATAACCAAGTACCATTTGGATAAGAGCCTTCCGAATCAGTACTTTATCTGGATCAGTAACGCGGTAAAGGGGGACTTGGGAGACAGTTTCAGGCACGGTCAGCCTGTGGGCTTTCTCCTCGCGGAAAGGCTTCCGGTTACTATTCAACTTGTTTTAATGAGCGCTATCTTCGCTATTCTTTTGGCTGTTCCCGCGGGAATTATCAGCGCTGTTAAACGGCATACGATAATCGATAGGGCTATTTCGGCTTTTATGATTTTCTGCGTATCCTCGCCTGTTTTTTTAAACGCCATTTTATTAATGTTGATTTTTGTCTTAAAACTTAAGTTGTTTCCGGCGTTCGGAGCGGGAAACGGCTTTATAGAAAATTTATATTATCTGTGTCTGCCCGCTTTTGCCTTGAGCCTTAACATGGTAGCTCTGATAGGACGGATAATCCGCGACCGTATGATTGTGGAATTTAAATCCAACTACGCCCTTGCGTTAAGCGCCAAGGGAACGCCTTTCAGCCGTATCGTTATGACGCATTGTTTTAAAAATACACTTATTCCCGTTATCACAGTCGGCGGTGTGCAGCTTGGCGCGATGGTTATAGGGGCGGTGTTAGTTGAAAATGTTTTCGCGCTTGGCGGGATAGGGGCTTTGCTCATTGAGGGGATTCAGGCGTCGGATTATCCGGTTGTGCAGAGCATAATGCTTTTTCTTGTCACGCTGTTTCTTGTTCTTAATTTGATAGTGGATATAGTCTACTTTATCATTGATCCGCGGATTCGCGCTTCCGGAAATACGGGAAGGAGTTAAAGAGCGGTTATGAATAAACATCGATCTTTGCTTCCCAAAGGAATTTTCTCCAACAGCAGATCCGGCGCAAAAAAAACCGAAGGCGCTTTTTTTACATTTCCATTGATGGTTTCGGGAATTCTTCTTTTCCTTATTATTTTTTGCTGCATACTTGCGCCGGCGCTCGCGCCTTACGGCGAGTCAGAACAGGATCTGTCCGCTTCTCTTGCCCCGCCGTCAAAAGCGCATTTATTGGGCGCGGATAAAATGGGACGGGACTTATTTTCACGGCTTCTCTACGGCGGCAGGGTAACGCTTATATCCGCTTTGGGGGTGGTAATTCTTTCGGTAATCATAGGCGCGCCGTTGGGACTTTTCTCCGGTTTTTACGGCGGAAAATTTGACGCCGTTGTATGCCGCTGCTGCGACGTACTGCTTTCTTTTCCGTCGTTATTGCTGGCGTTCCTTTTTGTTACCGCTCTCGGGCGCGGCATTACAAGCGCGGTTACGGCGCTGGGAATTGTTTATGTGCCGATGATTACGCGCTTGATCCGCTCTCTTACGTTAGTCGAAAAAAATAAAACCTATGTTGAAGCCGCCGAATCTATCGGCTTTTCCCGCCCTTACATTTTGTTCCGCCACATTTTACCTAACTGCGTTTATACCATACTTGTACAGCTTACGCTGGATCTGGCTTACGCCATTCTTGATCTTGCCGCGTTAAGTTTTATCGGTTTGGGAGTAAGTCCGCCCACGGCTGACTGGGGGGCAATGCTGCAGGAAGGAAGAAATTTTTTACTCCAGAGTCCGCTCCTTGCGCTGGCTCCCGGAGCCGCCATTGTTGTTACGGTTATAAGTTTAAATCTTTTTAGCGACTGCGTAACGCAGTACCTCGACCCGCAGGGCAGAGTTCTTCCCTCTTTTGAAAAAATGGAAAAACGCAGAGGATTGATAGGGAGCGTAAGTAATGAAAACTGAATGTCTCTCCATAGAAAACCTTACCTGCGATTTCCTAACCGTTGAAGGAATCGTATATGCTTTAAGCGGCGTTAATCTGCAATTACAGCGCGGAGAAATCTACGGTCTTGTCGGGGAGTCCGGCTGCGGTAAGAGCGTAACCTCGCGCGCGATTCTTGGACTTGTCGACAAAAAGCATACCCGCCTTAGAGGAACAATCAATTTTGACGGCGAGAATCTTTTGTCTTTGCCGGAAAAAGAAATGCGCTCTATCCGCGGAAAACGTATCTCCATGATTTTTCAGGATCCGCTTAATTCCCTTTCGCCGCTTGAGACTGTCGGCAGTCAGATTGAAGAAGCCATGACCAATCATTTGGAGTTGGATAAGGAAGAACTGCGCCGCCGAACCGCCGCGCTTTTGGAAAAAGTCGGGCTTCATCCGGATACCGCGAAACAGTATCCTTTTGAACTTTCCGGCGGAATGCAGCAGCGCGTTATGATCGCCCAGGCAATCAGTTGTGAACCTGAATTGCTTATCGCCGATGAGCCGACCACCTCTCTTGATCTTACCATTCAGGCGCAGGTGTTGAATTTGCTTAAAAAACTGCAAAAAGAGCTTTCACTTACGGTGTTGCTTATAACGCATAACTTCGCTCTGGTTACGGAAAACTGCGACAAGGTAGCGGTAATGTACGCGGGGCGCATTGTAGAAACCGCGCCTGCAAGAAGCGTTATTGAGTGCGCAAGACATCCTTATACGCGCGCGTTGATCAACTGTATACCGCGTTCAAGCGCCGACGGGGGGGGACATCGGACGAAACTTCCGGTAATTCCCGGTTCCCCGCCGAGACTTTTAGCGCCCATTAAGGGGTGTCCCTTTGTCCCTCGTTGTCCGAAAGCGGACGGGGCTTGCGCGCGGGAACCTGAGGTTACAAATCTCGGCGGCGGAAGAATTGTATGCTGCTGCCATTCGGGAGACGCCTAATGTTAGAAGTAAAAGAATTAAAAAAACATTTTGCGTTAAGCGACGGACGGCGGATTCGCGCGGTAGACGGGGTGTCTTTGAAGCTACAACAGAATGAAATCCTCGGTATTGTGGGGGAATCCGGCTGCGGCAAATCTACTCTGGGCAGGCTGATTCTGCGCCTGATTGAACCGGACGCGGGGCAGGTGTTTTTCAAGGGCGAGGAAATTACCGGAATCAAAAGAGACGCTTTACGCTTAAAACGCAAGGCAATGCAGATGGTTTTTCAGAATCCCTTTTCTTCTTTTAACCCGAAGATCAGCATCGGCGGGGCGCTTATGGAAGTATGCCGCTACTACGGCATGACTATTCCCGAAAGCAAAGAAAAAATAGATCGCCTGTTAAATGATATTGGACTGTCGGGCGATATACTTAACAGTTGGTCTCGCGAACTTTCGGGAGGACAGCTTCAACGGCTTGCCATAGCAAGGGCTATAATCGGGGAGCCTTCCCTCCTTATCGCCGACGAACCTTTATCCTCTCTTGACGTGTCGGTTCAAGCGCAGCTTCTTAACCTGCTTGACGAGCTTCGCGCCGATCGTTCTATGGCGATGGTTTTTATCTCTCATGATATGACAGTAGTTGAGTACTTTTGCGACAAGGTTGCGATTATGTACATGGGCAGCGTAATGGAGCTTGTTTCATCCGTTGAATTGTCACATAACGCAATTCATCCATATACCCTTTCGCTAAAAGCGAGCGCGCCCAGGTTTGATGTTTTTAAGAACTTCGTCGAAGAAAAAAAAGCGCCGATTCACGGAGAAATGACTAATCACCGGAAACAAATTAAGGGATGTCCTTTTGCTCCGCGCTGTATGAGGGCAATGCCTCAATGCGTCGAATCTTTGCCGGAACTTATTGAAGCTTCGCCCGAACATTTGGTTCGCTGTCATTATTTTTAACCCCAACCAAGTCAAGCCTGTTGACCTTTATTCTAAAATAATTTAAAGTAATTACATAAAAAATTACCAAATTTCAGGAGGTAAATCATGAAAAAACTGTTTTTTATCGCAATAACGCTCGTGTTAATTGCATTTTTGAGTTTTACCGGGTGTTCCTCTAAATCCAAAGGATTAACTTTTACCGTAGCTTTAAGCGAGGACATCAGAGCGGTAGACGCGGGAGTAGCCTGGAACTATGTTACAAATCAGGTTACCAACCAGATTACGGAAGGACTTGTAACCCTTGACGCCAATAACAACATTGTCCCTGAGCTTGCGAAAAGCTGGAGTCAGGTTGACGATTTAACCTATGTCTACGACGTCAGAGAAGATATTTTTTTCTCGGACGGAACCAAAATGACAATGGACGACGTATTGTTTTCTTTTGAAAGAGCGAAAGACCCCGACGGCGGAACTTATTTTTCCGACTTCTTTACCGACGTTGAAAGTTTTACCGTTAACGGCTGGCAGTTCATTATCAAACTCCAAAGTCCGTCGGCGGTGTTTAAATATGTTCCCGCGATTGGATCGGGAAGGATAATCAGCAAGGCTTATTATAAAAAACATGAGAAAAATTTCGGAACCGCCGCCGGAGGCATTGTAGCTACCGGTCCCTTTGTTTTTCATAAATGGACAAGCGGCAGAGAAATAGTATTAAGGAAAAACTACAACTACTGGGATAAGGAAAGACAGGCAAGAAATATTATTGACACATTGGTTTTTAAAATAATCCCTGAGGACACAACTCGTGTAATCGCTCTCCAGACGGGAAGCGTTGATTTCTGCGTCAATCTGCCTGAGGACATGCTGGATCAGCTGGCGGCGGATAAGAATTTGACATTTACCATCATGGATTCTTTTAAACTTACATATCTTGCGCTTAACACACAGCGCGCCCCAATGAACGACGTTAATGTACGCAGAGCGATTTCACGCGCGATGAACATTCCCGAATTTCAGAAAAACATCATAAAGACCGCGGGAACGGCGGGAACAATTCTGCCTTTCGGCAAGGCGCTTTACGGCGAGAACTCCGCCAAGTGGGAGGATTATTTAAAGAAGACTCAGGGCTATACTTACGATTTAGCAGCCGCAAAACAATATTTGGCAAGGTCGGCGTATCCCAACGGTTTTGACTGCGATCTTATCGTCAATGAAAATTCCCTTGCCAATCAAAGGGCGTTGTACATTCAGGAGGCTCTTAAGGCGCTTAATATCAATGTAAATATCAAAAAGATGTCAGGCGACGAGCAGGACACCTACCAGATGGGCGGCGTTCTTGACGCGGACGGCAAACGCGACTACGACATGCTGATAGGCGGCTGGGAATCGGATTATCCCGATCTTAACGGAAATATAGAGATCATGTTCGCGGAAAGCCAGGCTGGCGAAGACGGCTACAACGCCGCCGCTTACGTTAACCCTGTAATTGACGCCATGATTGAGGCGCAGAGGACGACGCTGGATCCCGCCAAACGCTTTGAGATTCAGTCCAAAATGATGGACATTATAGTGAACGATGTTCCGTACATCACATTTGATTACGCCAACCGCCACAGCGCCTTGAACAAAAAATACACCGGTCTTGCGGTATCGCCTTCGTGGCTGTGGGTGCTGCCGGTACAGAACGTCCGCAAAGCGAACTAGCCGTTTTTTGAAGAAAGCCGTAAAACCCCCGATACGCCAAGCGTCGGTTTTTACGGCTTTTTTTATTTAAAAATTTTCAAAAAAAATTAATTTTTTGTCAAGCAAAATGAGTAGTACGCACCCATATAGGGGTGTCAAACCACTTTTTAGTGGTCTGGCGGGAAAACCTATAAGGAGCGCTATTATGAACGAAAAAAAGCGGCAGGAAGATTTAGATTTACTCAAAAAATGTTTGAAAAGGAAATTTGATGAATTGGCAGAGCCAATGAATAAAGTTGAATTTACGCAAGAAAATTACGATAAACTGTTTCCCGATAGTAAAGTATCTACGCCAATAGGCGAAGTAAATCTGGGCGGTCATCAATTTGAAAAACTTTATAAAGAAAAACGACAGAAATATCTAGGTGCAATGCATCAAACATTAATAGATCCTATTGCAGTAATAAAAGAAAAAGACAATAGGGGAAAAGCGCAATTATTTTCAAAAAGTTTTAGGAATAATCCCAAAAAACTGGAAGGTGTAATATCTGTTATTGTTGATATAGCCGGGAAAAAAATATCTATATCAACACACCCAAGAGATATAAATAACATTCTAAATAAAATAAAAAAGGCCGCAGACCTGATTTACGAAAAACCGGATCGCGACCGTACGGCTGGGAATGATTCAAAGAATCTAGCCATTTCTGACGACACCCAGTTACCTAATAACATACCACAAGTTTCCCCTGATGTCAAGGGGAAATGAAATTTAATGATTTTAATGGCAAATTTCCCTTTTTCCGGTATGACAAAAACACATAATTTGTTATGAAAAATTAGAAGTGAAAACATTACAAGAATATCTAGGAGCTATGTACCAAACCTTAACAGACCCAATAGTTATTATAAAGAAAGAAGATAATAGAGGAAAAACGCAATTATTTTCTAAGTCTTTTGAACATAAACCAAAGAAAAAAGACGGGGTAATTTCTGTTGTTGCTGATATAGAAGGTGAAAATGTTTCAATATCTACACATCCCAAATATTTAAAAAAAGTGATAGATGGGATAAAAAATGCCGCTGATTTGATTTATGAAAAACCAAATAGCGGCTTGACGGCTGGGAATAATCCGAAGAATCCGGCTATTTCTAGCACCACCCAGTTACCTAATAACATACCACAAACTCCCCCTGATGTCAAGGGGAAATGAAATTTAAGGATTTAACGGCTAATTTTCCTCTTTTAGACATGACAAAAACGCTGAATTTGTCATGTTTTTTGTTTAAAAAAGAAGGTGATTTATTTGAATTAATGTTTAGATTAAAGTATATTTATAATAATGGCGGAAAAAGTCTCTTTAAAAATATTTATATTTCTTTCTCTTCTCTGTGGAATTTTGTCCGCCTGTATGTCTCCGGTCGATATTGAAGTGTTTTTTGCGGACGAACAAGTTAAGGCAATTGTTAAGGCTAGTAAGGAATTGGTCAAAATAAGTACGGATTCAGATCCAGGATTAATATCCGGAAACGCTAGTATTTTAGGGCTTAATCCCGACAAATACTACAAAATAGAAGAAATGGAAGGAAAAGAACCAGTAAGAACTTCCTTTGTTAAAACAGAAGGAACATTAAGTTCCCAACTGGGAGATATAGGGAAAGTACCCAAAAGAGTAATAATCGGACTTACTAACGATGTTACATACAGAGTAAAATCTGCTGTACCATACACTAATAATGAAAATAAAATTAAATATTTCGCTCTTACTGATGAACAGCCAAATGAAGCCGAATTAATTAGTGGAACAGTAACCATTATAGAAAAAAGAACGAATTGTTACTTTGATCTTTCTGAAACAATAAAGGCAACGAATTACTACGAAGTAATGAAAATTATATATTCAGGGAACGATACAGTATGGAAATATGAACGTACTTCTGCTTTCAGAGATTCTGGTGATTCCGATGTTAGGCTTGAAGGTATAAAGGACGATGATTACAAAAAAAAATTTAATGATCTGCTTTCTATTGGTATTTATGAACATGATCCTAATAAATTTTCCGTTACTCTTCCTTCTTACTTGAATAATATGAGTGTAATGAAGTTACCTGCGAAAAATACCGAAAATGACTATGTTTTTGTTGAATATTATGCTCCCAATCCTTCTAACCCTTTTGATACTATTACAAGGGATTTTTATGTTTTAAAAGTCAAAGTCAAAGTAGAAGGGGACGCAAACATAACAATTAGACCTCCTGATTCTCCAACAAACGAGGTGATAGCTTTATCATACGGCAGTAGTAATATACCAATAAATGAAGGAGGCAAAATATCAATTTCATTGACAGCTGATTTATCGAGTAAAACAATAAAGGCAGAAGGCACCACAGGATATAACTGGTTTTACAATGATAAAAAACCTGCAAATTCTTCAACAAATAGTATAATTATAGGAACTGCGCCTCTTAATACTGCTGGAACCTATAGAATAATAGTAGAAAAAACAGTAACAAATATTACTTATAGTATGTGGTTTATACTTGAAATAACACAATAGGAGGTGGTATGAAACTTAAAATTTACGGAGTAAATCGCTTGAAAAACAAGCGAAAATATAGTATTATTTTAACTGAGGGATTATTCGCTTCGTAAGAAGCGTTAATTAAATACATTTTAAGGAGAAAAAAATGAAAATTATTACAAAGAAAAGCGTAATTTTTACTGCTTTGGCAGTAGTGCTTTTGACAACAGCATTAGTAATAAGCTGTAATGCACCCACTACAGATGGAATTTCTGATAATGAGGAACCTTCAATACCGGGTACAGGAAAAGTACGGCTGACAATAAAAAACAGAGACGCAAGTCGGACAATTCAACCCGCAGGATTATCAGGTATTAGATACCTTGTAATACTTACTGGTAAGACTGGTGGTGGTCCTGGTGGTTTGGGTAATTCAAATACTTTTTATAAAACTGTTACTTCTGGAACTGATGTCCCTGTTAGCAATATACCAGAAGGGACTTATGCTTCAGCACAGGTAATTGCATATATGAAGGACGGCACTGCTCTTGGACAAAGTGATGGTGGAGGCTTTTTAAGCTATGCTATAGGAGAAAGTTCTGTAGATAATGGTATTGGTGGTAATGGTTTCGTTATTAATGATGGTGGAATAACCCCATTAGGTACATTTAATGTTAGTTTATATACACCAGGTGTAAATACTGGTAATGGTGCGGGGGGATTAGGTTCTTTCACATATGCTATTACTGATGCGTCATCAACAATTGACCAAGCTAAATATGTTATTTTGGGGAGATCTCCAACTCCGAATTTTCTTGTTACTCCTACAGATGTAACATTTGTCGATCAAACTGTTTTGACCCCAATTACATCTGTAACAGTAGATAACATTCCATCGGGATATTACAATGTTGTTTACACACTTACAGATACAGCATCCCATACTGCTTATTTTTACGAAATACTTCACGTTTACAAAAATATGGAAAGTTTATTAACATTTACTTTTACAGATGCTATTTTCCCCGTTACCCCTCCTACTCCCGGTAATGGTAATGGTGAAATTACTATAACCCCTCCAGGGAATCCTCACATTACTGTTACATTTGGATTAGATTCTAATTCAAGTTCAAGTGACGTTATAATAAGTGGTCAAAATGGTTATGGGTGGAATGTACAAATAAGAAGAACAGCAACTAATCCTGATTTAAAACTTGAAGTTTCAGTTCCCTCATCCGGAGTAACCTTTGGTGCTTGGAATTTGGTAAACTCATCAGGGGTTAACCCTATAGTAGCAAATGGTACTAATGGTATAACTATTACACTTACTAGTACACAAGAACGTACTATTCAGATTAATACTGCTAATGCTTCTTTACCTCTTCCCACTGTTAGTAATGATTATTATTATACTACCCAAGAAGTAACTTATAACGGTAAAAATTTTAATTCACCTGCAATTTATATTAAATTTATTGATTAAAGCGTAGAAACAAAAAATCAAAAGGCTTGCGGAACCCCCGCAAGCCTTTTTTTATTGGGACAAAGACCGTGATTGATTGGGAATTATATCTTTTCTATGTTGATTTTATATCCTAATGTATTTAATACATTTGTAAATGTCCTGAAATTTATTCTCTCAGCGTGTTTACTTCGTATTTTTTGTATTACAGTAGGGGATACCCCTGCCTTTTTTGCCAAAGACCTTACAGAGATTTTTTCCTTTTCCATTTTTTCCAGCACAAATTCCGATAAAAGAAACTCGTTATATTCTTTATCGAACTGTGCCTTTCTTTTTGGATCGCTGTTAATAAATTTGTCAAATGTCGTTTCCATTATTTTTTTCCATAAAATTAACTGTATCATATTTGTGATACAGCGTCAAGCGATCACAATGAGTACGTGATAAAAATTTCTTCAAATTTTTTCAGAATTCCTTGAAATCCGGAATTTAATTCCTTAAACTTAAATTAACGGATATATCATGAAGAAAAGGCTATTTTTTACAATTTTTCTTGTTTTTACCCTGTTTTTGCCGCTTTCGGCTCAGGTAAGGATGGGTAATTTTTCCCAGCAGGGACCTGCCAGTCAGGAAATGACGGACGACGGGCTTGTCGCCGCGCACCCGTCCCTGCCCCTGAAAACTAACCTGAAAGTCAAAAACACCTCAAATAACAAGGAAGTAAACGTAATAATTACCAACAGGATAGGCGTATCATCAAGCCGTATTATCGATCTTTCTCCCGCGGCGTATAAAGCCTTGGATTTGAAAAAAGGCGATATTGTCTCCCTTTCTGTAAATCAGCCTCCTGAAACCGCGCCTGCGCCGATACCCAGGGTAGCCGCGGCTAAAGAACCAAGTCCGCCGCCGGTATCCGCCGCGGAACCATCTCCCGTACAGCAAGCCCCGGCGCAGACGCCGGGCGCTGTCGTAACTTCGGGTCAACTGCCGGGGATAAATGTCGTAGTTACAAATTCTACCCCTATTTATTCAGGCTCCGGAAAAGAATCGTCGTCAGACAACGACAAAATAATCATTATCAACCCAAATCCTCAATATCCTCCGCCCGCGCCTGCGCCTATATACGTGCCGGCGCCGCCGCCTCAAAGCAACGCCGCTTATCTGGCGTGGATGATGGTAATGACGATGGAAGCGCGGGAAGCAAGAGCCGCGAGGGAAGAACGCGATATTCGCGAGGCGAGGGAAGCGCGCGAGGTTCGGGAAGCAAGAGCCGCGCGTTTTGCGCGTGAAGAGCGGGAAGAAAGAGAGTACCGCGAAGCGAGGGAAGCGCGAGAGGCAAGGGAAGTGAGAGAGACAAGGGAAGCGCGGGAAGCAAGAGAGGCGAGAGAAGCGCGTCTTGCCCGTGAAGAGCGTGAAAGTAGAGATGTGTATTATGTTCGTGAAGATCGTCAACGCGAAGATCGACCAATAGAAGAGCCGCGCGATACGAAAACCCAGCGCGACGCTTTTGCTTCGCCGGCTGCCGTTGAAGAACAGGAATACGGATATCTTGAAACCAGAGAATTTTTTTGGTATTAGCGGAGATTAAAGATTTGTGTTTTATTGCGAAAATGGGAAATTTTCGTTAAAATATAAGTAGAGGGATTGTAACAGGAGAACAATCACGATGAAACGTCTTTTTATTGCTTTTTTATTCGCGGCTATTATTTCCGGTCTCTATGCTCAAGCCGGACTTGGGGATTTTTCTACGCGCGGAAAAATTAGTCAGGAGATGTCTCATGACGGACTTGTGGGAGCGCACGCGAGTCTTCCTCTTAATTCAAGAGTAAAAATTACAAATCCTAAAAACGGCAAAGAAGCGGAAATAACGATAATCGAACGTATTGAACCTTCATTGAAAAGAATAATTGATCTTTCGGCTGCAACTATAAATGTTTTGGAATTAAAAGCGGGCGACGAAGTTATTATTACTGTGGGCGCTCCGCCTCGTCCCGTAACACAGCCGCCGCGTCAGCCGGAACCAATAATCGATTTATATGAACCTGTTTTAATTAATCAACCTGTGGCGGTTCAGCCTTCAATAAAAGAAATAGCCGGAGAAAACAAACCGGTCAGCGGACAGGAGCCTGTTGTAAGGGATCCGCAGGGCGGCGAAAAAGTTGAACAAGCGCCTGCGATAAAGAGTCAACCCGTTCCGATGTCGGCTGTGTCGGTTATGCCTGGTACGCCAATTACGCCTGTTACTTCAACAGCGCCGGTTACGACAACTGCGCCAATTACACAAAACGACGACCCTTACTACCCTGATTTTACTGTGGCTGATCCGACTTTAAAAGACGCGTTTTTATCCGGCGCGAATAGCAATGATCCTGAATTCCTTGCGTGGCTTATGGCTATGACAATGGAAGCAAGAGACGCGCGCGAAGCGAGAGAGGCAAGAGAGGCGCGCGAGGCAAGAGAAATAAGAGAGGCAAGGGAAGACCGCGAAGCGAGAGAAGCCAGAGAAGCGCGCGAGGCAAGAGCCGCGCGTGAAGCAAGAGAGACAAGAGAAATAAGGGAGACAAAGGAAGCAAGAGAGGCGCGCGAGGCAAGAGAGAGAGAGGCAATTGCGTCCGCGCAAAAAAAAGCGCCCCCTCCGCAATCTCCTTCCCCGTCCCCGTCCAGAACACAGACTGTTTCTCCTCAATCGGCGGCGCAGACAGGATCTCAATCAAACCCGGTTCCGATAAATAATCAGCTTAAAACAAATAGACCTTTACTGCCGCCCACGGAAAAAGAACTTACCGATAATAACCGGTCTTTAAATTTAAATGAGCTTGACCCCGTATCCGCGGTTCCCCAAAGGAACGGTTCGGATTTAAGGGTATCGGCGAACCAGTCGCAGGCTGTTAACCGTACGGCTCAGCCGCAGCCCGTTCAGGGACTAGAACCTGTAAAACCGGAAGCTTTAAAGATAGTTCCGGGGCTGCCGGATCGCTATTCCGGTAAAGTGTATAAACTGCAAATTGGCGCGTTTTCGTCCATGGAAACAGCAAATAAGACGGCTGCAACACTGAAAAACGCCGGTTTTTCTGCGGAAATTGAGTCTTTTGGCTCTATTTATCGTGTTTATGCCTCTAAAATCTCCTCCGCCGACGTATATCAGGCATCAGTCAGGCTTGGGGCGCTCGGATACGGGCAAATATGGGTCAGGGAGTAAATACCTACTTGATCATTAACGTAAAAAGTGATACATTTAAAGAATACGGAGGATATTCCAAGTGGCATTAAAAGCAGAAGTAAATACGGACTCCAAAAAACAATTAGTTACTTTCCACCTAGGAGAGGAACTTTACGGCGTTAATATAATGGATGTTAAAGAGATTGTCCGTGTACAGGACATTCGCGCCATTCCCAATGCCCCTACTTATGTTGATGGAATATTCAATTTAAGGGGTGAGATTATCCCTATTATCAGTCTTCATAAAAGATTCCATTTAAGAAAAATGATAACTTCGGAAGAAGATGAATTGTTGTCCGGTTTTGTTATTGTCAATATAGACGGAATGAAACTTGGAATCATTATAGACAGGATTTCCAGAGTAGTAACGGTAGAAAAAGAAGAAATTCAGCCGCCGCCGCAAATGTTTTCCGGCATTGGCGCTGAGTATATTCAAGGGGTCGTTCACCAGGATGAGGGATATCTTATAATTCTTAATATCAGAGACCTCTTTAATCCGAAAGAACTCCAAAAAATTGCCGAACTGCGAAAATAATCTTAACTCGGGTTCAATTTCAGGTAACGCATGAAAATAGAAATTTATTCTCCCACAATAAGACGCAAGGAAATGGACTCTGTTTTAACCGCAATGGTGGAAGAAAAAATCGGTCCCGGAGAGCGGGGCAGGCTTTTGATTCAAACGGCGAAAGAACAGCTTCATTTTGATTATGCCCTCGCGTTAAGAAGTCCCGCTGTCGCCCTGCATACGGCTCTCAAGGCGTTAAGCCTCGCGGGGAACCCGCAAGGCTTAACAGGCGAAGGACAGGCGGAGCAAAAAAAAGCGGCGGTAATTTCCGCGCTTTCTCCGCGGTATTATCTTCAGGTTTTACAGGATTTAAATATAACGCCTTTGCATTGCGATGTAACTTATGACTTCCCGTGCATGAGCAGGGAATTAATCGAAAATACAATCGCCAAAAAACCGCAGGGGCTTGAAGTCTGCGCCATCGTTCTTCATCATACATTGGGCTTTGTGCCGGATACCGCTTCCATTGTCGAGTTGGGTATTCCCGTAATCGAGGATATTTCGCAAAGTTACGGTAGCTGGCTTAAGACCGAAAAAAATGACGAGCAGGAAAAAGACGCGCCTGAGGCTTCATCGGAAAAGAAGGAAAAAGAAGAGCCCGCGGTAAAATTTGACGGAATGTTCTGTATCATCGGTCTTGAGGAAAGGGATATGCTCACCTCAGGCGGAGGCGCTTTGCTTTTTGCGATGAACAGAAAAGAAGGAATGTTACTGCGCAATTTTGCGGGGCTGCCCGACGAGTATTTTCTTCCCGACATTAATTCCGCGCTTGCCATTGTTCAGTTTAAGGAACTGCACAGGAATACGGCAAGACGGCGCGAGATAGCGCAAATTTATACTCAGGCGAGTTTAAGAACAAGGCATAAACGTTTTATTCCCCTTAATGACGGCGAGTATTGTAATTATTCTTTTTCGCTTGTTTTGGAAACGGGATTTAAAGATGTCGCCGCTTACGCAAAGAAAAAAGATATAGAAATTGAAAACGCGTTTGGAAATACAATAGCGGGGTCTGCTCTTTGCGAAGACTGCCCCGTAAGCAGTTCGCTTGTATTGCGGACTGTTAATTTTCCCATGTATCCGCGGCTTCGTTCACAGGATGTGGAACAAGTGTCGCGGCTTATAATGACTCTTCCGTAGGGGTTTTTATGGGTAAGAAAGTTATTCTGTTTGTTAATAACCATAAAAAAAACGCTGAGCAGGTAGCGGGCGTTATACAAACCGAACTGGAAAAACGCGGGGCGGAAGTTACGTCTTTTTCTTTTGAAGGTAAGCCGAAAAAACTGCCCGGTAAAAAGTGGGACATCGCTTTCTCGCTTGGCGGCGACGGAACCGTGCTGTATACCGCGCGCAATCTTGCGCCATTGGGCGTGCCTATCCTTCCTGTCAATCTTGGAAACTTGGGTTTTATCGCGGAAATAAATAAAAAAGACTGGCTGGACGTTTTTTTAAAATGGGAAAAAGGCGAAATTATTCCAGCGCACAGGTGTATGCTGGAAATTTCCGTAGAGCGTAATTCTAAAATAATTATGAATGAGTCTTGCCTTAACGACGCCGTTATTTCCTATTCTGAAAAAGCGAAACTTATAAAACTTGACGTGCATATAAATAAAAACACTGCGTTAGGCTCTTACAGATGCGACGGGCTTGTTATCGCGACTCCCACGGGCTCAACCGCCTACTCAATGGCGGCGGGCGGACCCATTTTAGACCCGGAAATGGAAGCGATGATACTCAACCCAATCTGCCCGTTCGCGCTGTCAA
>Ga0268262_10001892_pt1 | contig 24882 bp, 25 predicted proteins | sample TergutNc150P3_FD_190354 | JGI IMG/M metagenome (GOLD analysis project Ga0268262, IMG submission 190354) | Nasutitermes corniger P3 segment gut microbial community from laboratory colony in Florida, USA - Nc150 P3 (SPAdes) (version 2) | ecosystem: Host-associated > Arthropoda: Insects >...
GGGGGGGGGGGGGGGTAGCAATGACGGCAAGGCTCCGGACCTGCCTATAGGCAACATTCTGACCGGCATGGTAATATGCTATATGTGCGGGGTTTTTGATATTCTGCACAATATGTTTTTTAAAGACAACACCTCTCTTTTTTCATACAGCGTATTTGTAGTTTACGTCGGGATGGTTTTTACCCTGTCCCGGCGGTTCAGCGGAATGTATAAGCAGTTGGAACAATCCAATGTCATGTTGGAAACAATGGTAAAGAAACGAACTTTGGAACTTGAGGAACAGACGGCAATAGCGGTGCATGCTTCCCGCGCAAAAAGCGAATTCCTAGCGACCATGAGCCACGAAATACGCACTCCCCTGAACGCGGTAATCGGGCTGTCCGAAATTGAACTGCGGAACAATATGCCGGACTCCAGCAGGGAAAATATAAGCCAGATACACCAGTCCGGCGCTTCGCTTTTGGAGATTATCAACGACATTCTGGACATTTCTAAAATAGAAGCCGGAAGTTTTGAGCTTTTTCCCGCTGAATACGAGACCGCGCCTTTTATCAGCGACACGGTTAACGTCAACATGGTACGGCGCATTTCCAAAAGAAACGGTTTCAAACCCATTAACTTTGTTTTAAATATCAATCGGGATTTTCCCGCGAAACTTATAGGCGATGAATTGCGGGTTAAAGCGGTGTTGAACAATCTGCTTTCAAACGCGATTAAGTATACCGGTGAAGGAACCGTAACGCTGAACATAGAATGTTCCGCCCACAGCGCCAAAACGGTCAGGCTGATTTTTACCGTGCAGGATACCGGTATAGGCATACGCGCGGAAGACATTGGGAAACTTTTCACCAGCTACACACAGCTTGATACCGGCGCGAACCGGAAAATCGAAGGAACCGGTCTTGGGCTTGCAATAACAAAAAACCTGGTGGAAATGATGGGCGGCAGTATCAGCGTAAAAAGCGAATACGGCAAAGGCTCGGTCTTTACTGCGGAGATTATTCAAGGTATTGTAAACGCCGGCGTTGATGATACCGCCGTAATCGGGGAAGAAACCGCTGAAGCGCTGCGTAATTTCCGTTACATATCCGATGAAAAGACCGTCAGCTCCGGCAAAGAAAAAAATATTGTCCCTTCGTGGATGCCCCGCGTTCGGATATTGATTGTGGACGATTTACCTGCAAACCTCCTTGTAGCGCGGGGTTTGCTTGCTCCCTACGGCCTGCAGGCAGACACCGCAGCTTCCGGTCGGGAAGCCATAGAATTGGTCAAGAACCATAACTACGATCTTATTTTTATGGATCACATGATGCCCGAAATGGACGGCGTTGAGACCGCCGAAGCCATTCGTAAAATTGAAGGCTATGCCCGTACTCCCATAATAGCGTTAACCGCAAACGCCCTGCGCGGAATGAAAGAATTCTATCTGGAAAACGGCTTTCAGGATTACCTTTCAAAACCGGTATATCCTGAAACGTTAGATGAAATTCTCAATAAATGGCTTAATGAAAAGGTAACAATTAACAATGAACAGGCGTTAAATAACGAAACTGCTCCTTCTTCATTGCTGACAGAAATTGAGACACAGCGTTTTGATATTCTGAACCACTACCTCGTATCCTTTACAAGCGTACCCGAAACTGACCGGCGGGCAAAATTTGACACGGCGTATTTTGAAAAATTTACCGCGCTGTTAAAATCAATCGTTACTGAGGAAATGCCCGCCGCGCTGAAGGAACAGGCGGATTTGCTCGCCGAAGACGCGCAGAAAGAGAACGCGAGCGAAATATCGGAAGCCCTTCCTTCTTTTTGCGATGCTTTACAAAAATGGCGGGAACAGAAAGCGGCGGGCGGACAGGGCGCAGAAGATAAAATACCGGATGAACTCCTGCCGAGACTAAGGAAGGCATTGCTTGCAGGGGAAACTGAAACGGCGGAAGCCGTAATCGGCGAATTGGGGGCGGCGTCCCTTACGCCGGCCGGACGGGAACTTTATTTTCGTCTCTATGCGTTAATGCTGGAAAGAAACACGGAAAAAATCATGGAAGCGATAAAGGAGGCAACATGATTAAAATTCTTATTGTGGAAGACCAAACCATGCTGCGCGAATCGCTTGAGCGCGTTATCGGCGGACAGAACGACATGGAAGTCGCGGGGTCAACGGACGATGCCGCAAAAACACCGGAACTGTGCCGGGAGCTGCAGCCTGACCTCGTGCTTATGGACGTGGTAACAAAAAACAACGCGTCCGGCATAATCTATACGGCGCAAATACGCGCCGAATTCCCCAGCATAAAAATAGTGATAATGACCGGCTTTTCGGAAATAACATTTATTGACGAAGCCAGAAAAGCCGGAGCGCACAGTTACGTTTATAAAAATTCAGGCTACGAGCATTTATTTTATGTAATCCGAAACACAATGCAGGGAAACGGCATTTACCCCGGGCCGGAGAACCATTTTCCCCTTGACGCGCAATTTAACGAAAGAGAGCTTGCCGTAATCCGCCTTGTATGCAAAGGAAAATCAAGAACCGAAATAGTCAAAGAACTGGGAATGTCTGAAGCGGTAATAAAGAGGATTATTTCCTCCATTCTGGAAAAGACGGAATTTGATAATATAATGAAATTTGCTATCTACGCCGTAAGCCGTGGTTTGATTGTACCGGACAATATTAAATAAATAAGAAATAAAAATAAAAAATAATAAATATCGGGAAAAAAGGAAGAATCATAGGAACATTCTTTCTTAATTTATTATTTCATATTTCTTATTTTTTATTTTAAAAGGGTTCCAATTGGCGCAAAAAAAGAGCCATGCGGCATCAAAAATAGAGCCGTCTGTTATCTCCCGTTTTCGTGTAAGTGTTGGTACAATTTTCTAAAAATAAAAAGCAGTTTCAAAAGAAAGTACAAGCATATACGCGGCTTACGAGGGGAGTAAGGAATGAAAAAATTGTTAATGACAATGTTTATTATCGCTATTGGCGCGGGGTTATATGCGCAAAATAGTTTTTTCCCCTCCAAAGCCGGAATGATGCTGACCTATTCAAATAATGACGCTAAAGGAAATACTCAGAGCTATTCGGTGCTGACTATCAAAGATGTTAAAGGCTCCGGTAAAAATATGACCATTACCTACGGAGCAAATACTCTGGATAAAAACCGTAAACCCCTCAGTTCAACCGGTGATATGACCTACAAGGTGGTTATAAAAGACGGCGTAATGATCATGGATATAAACCAGATGATTCCGGCTCAAATGAGAGATCAGGGCGTAAAGGTGGATGCTACGGGAATGCCGATGGAACTGCCTGACAACCTGAAGCCCGGTCAGTCGATCAAGAATTCCGAGGCAACCATAACAATGGACCTTGGAATTATGAAAATGAGCAGCGTGGTAAGGATGACCGAGGGGAAATGCCTTGCCATTGAAGATGTAAAAGTTCCGGCCGGAACATTTAAATGCCACAAAATCACTCAAAAAATCACCGTTACCGCCATGAACACTACCACCGTTGAGACATTGGTTTCGTGGTATGCGCCCAATATCGGCACTGTAAAAACCGAAACCTATGACGACAAGAACAAGCTTATTTCCGGTTCTGTATTGACGGAGTTAAAAAGTTAATGTACAGGCGCTTTAAAACTTTAAATAAAGGAGTAAGGAATGAGTACGGAAAATAAACAAGAATTGAACGCTAATGAAATTTTTCGCAAAACAATGCCCTTTGTGTGGGCGAAGCTGCTGCTCGGCATTATCACCGTAGTTGCGTCGGTTATAGTTCTGGCGATCCTTATGGGTATTGCGTGGCTCTTTAGAAGCGGGGGCGTAGGATTCGTGATGTTCATTATATGGATTGGCTTAACGGGAATTATCCGGTTTATTATCAATCACTATATAGGCTTTTTAATAAAAGCCGGGCACATAGCAGTCATCACGGAAGCTGTTACAACCGGAAAAGTACCGGAAAACCAGGTCGCCTACGGCAAGGAGATGGTGAAGGAACGTTTTGCTACTTCCAATATCTACTTTCTGATAGATAAACTTGTCGCCGCCGCTGTAAGGCAAATTCAAAGAGTGGTCGGCAAAGTAACAGGCGCAATGAGCGCCATACCCGGTATGGGTTCGGTTACAGGGCTGGCGCAGTTCTTTGTAAGCATATCTTTAGGCTACATTGACGAGTGCTGTCTTGGGTATACCTTCTATAAAAAGAAACAAAAAGCGTTTAAGAGCGCGGCGGACGGCGTAGTGATTTACTCGCAGAATATAAAAACCCTGCTTGCCAGCGCGGCAAAAACAATGCTCATTGTCGTACTCGGTCTTGCCGGAATCACATTGGTACTGTTCCTAATTTTCGGACTGCTGTTCAGGCTTTTCTCCCTGCCCGGCTGGATAGGATTTGTAATAGCGGTGTTTCTTGCGATTACGATCAAATACGCGTTTATGGACAGCTTAATCCTGATACGGACTATGGTCGCTTACATGGGCGTAGCTCCCTCAACGGAACTAAAAACCGACCTTTACGGAAACCTTTGCAAGATGTCGTCCAAATTCAGGGAATTGTTTAACAAGGGACAGGAAGAAGAAGGCAAGCCCCAATTTGAAGAACAATCCGCTTCTCCCTCCGATACTTCACTCTCGGGACTGATCAATAAAGGTAAGGAGAAACTTTCCTCCGCTCTTGATTCGCCTTCTCAGGAAAGCGGCGGCGACACTGTGTTCTGTACCGAGTGCGGCAAAAAGAACAACAAAGGAAGCAAGTTTTGCGGCTCTTGCGGAAAACCGCTTAAGTAGAGTGAAAAACGCCTTTTATGGCTTTTTCATATATCAATGTACGGACTAATGTCCGAAGGAGATTTCATATGAAATCAAAAAAAATCTTATTGGCAATGCTGGCGTTTGCGCTGGTATTAGGAATGGCAGTTATTGGATGCGGTGGCAATACCCCGCCTAAGGAAGAAATTGTGCCGGGACCGCCGGCAGGTTCAGTTGATAATTATGCCCGTCTTGAACCAGTAATGACTGCAAACCCTAACCGCGCGGTAGCCAGAGTCGGGGGAACCACAGTTATTGGGATTCCCGAGCAATTACGTTCTGCTTCCAGGGCTGCAACCGCAACATTTACTATAGCCACTGGCGATACAAGATATGCGCAAATTATCAGCTATACTTCAACAACATGTACAATTCAGGGGCTTTCATTGGGCAGCGTCAGGGTCATAGTTACAGTAGGCGAAGTTGAGGCAACAGTAGTTGTTGCAGTACCGCCCACAGAGTCTTATTCCGAACTGCCCCAAAATCAGGAAATAGTATTGAGGGATAGCTCCCTCTATAGTTCTTGGAGAAATAGCCCTTATGAGCTGCCGAATGATTTTGCAAACTACAGAGCTGAACCAACATATCAGCTTGCCTGGAATTGGAGGAACCCTACTGATTACTATGGAGCCAGCGATACAAATTGCGGTATAGACATTCTTGCTTATTATGTAGATCCAAATGACTCAAGCAAACAAGGTTGGGTAAAAACAACCTACGGTTTTGGGGGCTGGTTCTACGACCTTAACGGCGTAACCGATAAGATGGTCAATGGCTTTCAGAAAAACGGCGATCTTGAACTTCAACTTATTCCGGAATTTATTTATGATAACGGCGTTCCCTATCTGCAGATAACTCATTCATTGACAAATAAGGGAACCACCGCGCTTACAGGAGTAAAATTCGGCGCGTCTGTGGATGTAATGATATTCCGTAATGACTATGCTCCTCTTACTAGCCTGGCATACGGTGCGCTTATGACAGATAGTGAAAGCTCTCCGACTTTGAAATTAAGGCTTATTTGTCTAGATCAAGATAATGTGTTACAAGGACGCATAACCCCTGTAGACACGTTATGGCTTGGAAGATGGAGCAGCGGTAGTCACCGTAGTCATATCTACGAAGATGCAAGGCAACCTGTCACTGGTTATGATTCAGCATTAAACTTTTCTTATAAGGACATAAATCTTCCGGCTGGTCAATCAAAAACTTACAAAATTCGTTTTACGCAAGTTCAGTAAATGACAGCATTTGGGCGGCCCGGAAACGGGCTGTCCAAATGCAAAACTTTAAAATCTTACTGTTTGTAAGCGCGAAAGCGCTTTCCTGAAAATCCTTAAAATGAAACTATATGTATTTACTCAAAAATATACTGCTTTATTTTAATAACAGCTTATTATTCGACTTTTTCCAATTTATTAAACGGGACGTTGACTTCAATCATTTCGCCTTCTTCGCCTTCTTCAAATAAAACGGTCAAAGTATCTCCGTCTATAGAAGTTACCTTTCCTTCGCTGTCTGTATTGATAAATTCTCCGCTATGGCCTATTTCAACTTCTTCAAGGACTTTTACCTTGTCATGAATATTAAAAGGGTTCTCTTTTTCAGGCGCTTTAGCGGCGGATTCCGGTTCGGCTTCACAGGGATCAGCCGGTACGCCGCTTTTTTTTCCCATAGCGTAAACAGTCAGCACAAGCTGTTCCAACTGGGTTATTTTTAAATTACTAAAGTCATTATTAAAAAATTTCCTGATAACATAATTTGCATCAGCCGTATCTTCAATCTTAATATCCTCAATTTTCATAATCGCCCTGTCCTTTTGCATAAAAAATTACTATTTACGGCGCTTTCGGTTCCGCGCGCGCTCAATCAACCGCCGTATTCGGCCGGCAGACGGTAAAACTTACCTGTCAATAATTCCGCCGTTTCATAGAAAATCATTTTTCCTAATACGCTGTAGTTATTGTACAAGAATGAGCGTTTATAGTCAATACAAATTTCCCGCATTTTACCCTTATCGGACAGCGTTTTTCGGCGGCGTTTTTCGCCATTTTTCCGCTTTTACTAATTAAAAATATATGATATGATGTAAAAAAAGGTGGCAGGTATATGGCTTTATATTCAATTAAATATCAAACAATAAATCAAAAAACAAAATTGCCGTCCGGCACGAGCGGGACTGTTATTTCGGCTTTAAGCGTAGCTAAAGCAAAGTATATTTTCAAATGCAGTCATGTCGATACTGCAAGTATTAAATACAAAATTATTTCTGTTGTAAGAAAATAATTTTCTTTAAAAAATTAATTTTACTTGACAAAAATTTAAAATAGAATACAATTTATTACAAAGGGAGGATAATTATGCCGGCAGCAAAAAAAACAGCTAAAAAGACAACAGCGAAAAAACCCGCAGCAAAAGCGACAGCAAAAAAGACAACAAAGAAGTAGTTAAAAAGCCATCGGTCTGTGTTTGGTTCTTCCGGCACAGGCCGTTGCATTAATTCAAGAGTTATTGGATAACTAACCTCGAACCGAAGGTTCGCGTTATTGAACAAGTCCGTAAAAAAGCAATCAGGCAGCGGCCCCAAAGTCCTTAAGGATAATAAACTTGGTATTGGAATTATCAGATAAGGAATATTCTGTTTATAAATTAAATGCAAAAGATAAAATTGACAATAGTATTTTTAGGGATGATTTTATTTCAATTACAAAGACAGAAGATGAAATATCAATAGTTGCCGTATCCGGCGCAACGGAACATTTTGAAAAGAAAGAAGATTATTGGAAATTACTGAAAATATGCGGCGTTCTTGATTTTAACCTAATAGGGATAATAAGTAAAATAAGCGCAATTTTGGCGGATAAAGGAATAAGTATTTTTGTTATATCAACTTTTAATACGGATTACATAATGGTAAAAAAAGATAATCTGGAAAAAGCGGTAAAAATATTGGAACAAAATGAATATACAGTTAAGAACAAACTTGTCCGACACCGCTGACCTTATGTCAGCGGTTAGTTGTCGGACAAATTATTTATAGATAGGTATAAATTCCAAAATTGCCTCTTCCTTGTTTTCATCGTAAGTATACAATTTCAGTTTCCAGTCGCGGAATTCCCAGCGGTACGCTCTTTCCAGATGCCTGAAATATTCGTACTCGCTGAAGTTTTCCGCTTCAAATAAGGGAAGCATATATGTACCGGCGATTTTTTTAATAGAAAGCGAATTATTCGCGCCCGCTGTATACGGAGCGAAATAGATGTTGTCCGCGCCTCTGCCGCGTATGCGGTTTTCCTGAAACCTGATTGAATAAATCTCCCTTTGCGTTTTTGTCCTGTCTATGAAGATGGAAGCGGAACTTTTTTTCACTTCCGCAAGGTTCCAGTCTATACTCTGGATTCTGCTGAAAGGTACATTGTCCGGTGTTGAAATATCATCTGCAAAAGAGAAGATTGCCGTAACAAACAGCAGGGTAATTTTCATTATGGTACTTATAATGTTTTTGTTCATAAATTCCTCCGTATTTGAGCTTTTATTACTATAACCAATATCAACGCGGCAGGTTTATTTGATTTTTTATTTATTGAAATAATGCCTTATAGAAATTAAATTTCACCAATTGGCTGTTTTATAAGTCCGTTATTTTTGTCCGTAATACGCTTTTAAGAATATTATTTCCGCTTCCGTTACCGTTTTTTTTATTTTTTTCTCCCCTTGTCCTTCCGCCGCCCATTTATTAACAATTTTTACCGGCAGGTTTTTTACTTCTCCTATTAAATTACCGTTGATTTTTTTGAATAAAAGAACAACATTATTCTTCCTGTTCCAACACGTCATTTTAATTAAATCCGCAACCCATTCGCCGTTTGCGCTCGCCGCCATTACCGCCCTCTCTTTGATATAAATTTGTTATACACTCGTAAACTACAGACAAAAATATACATTTTATGTTTCCTGATTTATCAAATCCTCATTTTCCCTGTCGTAATACGCCATTAAAAACATTTCTTCCGCTTCCGTTATCGTATTTCTGATTCTAATTTCCCCTTCTTCATCAATTCTCCATTCGTTTAACAGTTTAAGAGGAATACCATTAATTTTTCCTTTTAAGGTTTTACCTAACCTTTCAAAAAGAACAACAATATTATTGGTTGTGTTCCTGCACGTCATAGTTACTACATCCGCAACCCATTCAGATTTTGTAGTTGTAACCATATTCATCCCCTGTGTATAAGATAATAATTTAAAGACGCCCCGGCAACAAAAAAACGCGTTTAATAACGCCGTTTTTTGCAGTATTATAAGAAATATAGCGGCGGCGCAAAAAAATAATTGTTAGCTGCAAATATAACCTTATCAATCATATCGCAGTCAGGATAATCCGCCGCAAACGCAGAGCTTTGTCCTGCTAGGTATGGACTTCCGCCTTCCAATCAACTAAAATATATCCATGAATAAAAAAATTTCACTTACTTTTAAGCGTTTGTTTTTGGTAATTACCGCCGGAGCGCTGATGTCTTTTAATATAAAAACCTTTGTCCATGCGGGCGGGCTTCTTCCCGGCGGATTTACAGGGCTTTCGCTTCTGCTTCAGCAAATATGCCTGCGATTCGGAAACTTTAAGCTTCCTTTCAGTCTGCCATATTACATTCTAAACGCCGTACCCGCGGCGGTTTGCTTTAAATTTATAGGGAAAAAATTTACTTTATATTCTCTGCTTGCCATTGTTATTACAGGCTTGCTTGCCGACTGGATGCCTTCCATGTTCATAGAGTTTATCCAACTGCACGATACCCTGCTTTCGGCAGTGTTCGGCGGGGCTGTCAACGGGCTGGCAATCGCTCTCTGCCTTTATGCGGATGCAACATCCGGCGGAACCGATTTTATTGCGATTTTCATTTCCGAAAGATACCGTAAGGACGCATGGAATTACATTTTCATCGGAAATTGCGTTATTCTGGCGGTTGCAGGGTTCCTTTTCGGACTGGACAAGGCTTTGTACTCCGTAATTTTCCAGTTTACAACCACAGTGGCTCTGGAGACTCTTTACAGGAATTATCAGCAAAGGACGCTTCTTATTATTACCAACAAACCGGACCTGATTTTCTCGATTATAAATGAAAAAACCCACCATGGAGCGACTTGTTTTGAAGGATTTGGCAGTTATGAAAAGAAAAGCAGAACTCTTCTGTATTCGGTGGTAACCGCAAGCCAGGTAAAGACCCTTATTCCCGCGATAAGGCACATTGATGAAGAAGCGTTCATCAATGTGCTGAAAACCGACCAGCTTAACGGGCGGTTTTATCAAAAGCCTTTTGATTAAGAGTTGAGCCTTTTCCAAAACTCGGTCAGTCTTTAGAGATTATTTTTAAAAATCCTTAATTTTTATTTTTATTCGTCAAATGTTTTTACCGAATTTTTTTTACCCATTAAATATGATTTTGTAATAAACAATTCAATTACTTTTTTTACGTTATCGCTGCTTTTATCAAAAACTTTTCCTGATAAAATAATCAATTCTTCTACAACATCGGCAGAATCAATTTTTTCATTCAATTTTTCCAAATCCATATTTACTCCTTATTTTTAAAAATTAATTGCCCGCAAACCGCGTATAAAGATACGGTTTTTCTTTACAACTCTATTTTTTAAAAACGTCATTTTACAGGTTCGTCTTTTTAAGACTTTAAACTATTTTTTATATTTTGTCTACTGTTCGGCAATGTACGTTTAAATTTACCTGATGAAGTTTTGGAAAAGGCTTTGATATAAAATTTAAAAACCGTTCGGCGGCGGCATATCTTTACAATCGTAGGGGACAAGGGCAGCGTCAAGGTCTTTGACAATATCTCTGTCAATTTTTCCCGTCTCCGCCATTTCGTAGAGTATCTTCATGGTATCCGCGTGATTCCGCATGGGGTGATATGGTCTTTCTTCGCATATCGCCTGATACAAATCCAGACACATCAGCAGTTTGGAATTAAAATCCAATTCGTCAATTTTTTTCCCGAAGGGGTAACCTTTGCCGTCCGCTTTTTCATGGTGGTTGGACGCCCATTGGCATATAGTCTCGAATCCTTCAATATCGTTAAGAAGTTCCCATGTTATATGAACATGCCGTTTGATAATTTCAAATTCTTCATCGGTAAGTTTGCCGGGTTTTTCAAGAATTTCAGAAGGGATCGCCAGCTTGCCGAGATCGTGCAAGGACGCCGCAAGAAACAGTTCCGAAAGTTTTTCCGGATCATAATTGTAATACTTTCCCATAAACCAGGCTTTATTTGCAATCTGGGTTGAATGTTTCTGCGTAAAAACCGATTTGTAGTCGATGATCCTTGCGACAAAACTTGCCAGGCCGAAAACAGTTTCCGTTTGTACGTCTACAGTCCAGGGAGACAGGGAATCCGCCGATGTTTTTTTAATAACATCGTCCTTAAGAGACATAACGGCAGGCCAGTCCAGAATTTCAAGCATGGTTTGCGCCGCTTTTTTGCTGTAGTGTTTTCCGGTTTCATTAACAATTATGTTTCTTATGCCGGGCAATTCTTCCTGTGTCAGTCTTTGAAGATGATATTTAGCGTCAATTGAATCGGCAATAGTGATTAGTTCCGCCTCAAGGGGACCTTCTCCTTCCCGTATGCCGAACGGTCCTTTTCCGTCAGCGCGTTCATGGTGATAAAGAACAAAGTTTTTTACATTTGTTTTAAAACACAGGTCATCAACGTTCCGCTGGCCGAATTCGCAGTGTTTTTTCATAGCCGTATCATGTTCGCCGCCTTTCCGTTCGGAAAGAATATATTCGGTAAGCGCGCTGTCATGGAGCAGGGCGCAAACCGCAAGAGCCGTAATTTCTTCCGTATTTTTTCCAAGCGCCTTTCCCATTTTTGCGCAAAGAACGGCAATCCGCTTGCCGTGATTGGTACTGGCTCCCAGAAGGCTTCCTTCCACAATGTCCAAAGCGGTGCCTATGGACTTTATAAGCGAATCCATTCGTACTTTTAACATAAGTATATATTATATATTTTTATGACAATTTAGTATATGAAGTATCAGCGTAAATTTATTTTTTAAATCTCGTAATGCCAGAAATCCAGTTGATCCAATTCCATGTGGGTAGAAATATTACCGCTGCTTTTAAACTGCAATTCGGGATTTTTTACGCTTACTCTTGTTTTCTCGGGGACTGAGCGTATCACAAAAGCGTTGCCTCCGATTACCACTCCCTCGCCTATAACGGTATCTCCTCCCAGAATGCTGGCTCCCGAGTATATCGTAACATTATCGCTTATGGTCGGATGACGTTTAACGCCCTTAATGCCCTGCCCGCCCTTTGTGGACAACGCTCCAAGCGTTACTCCCTGATACAGCTTTACATTGTTTCCGATTACGGCGGTCTCGCCTATAACAATGCCCGTGCCATGGTCAATAAAAAAATACTTGCCTATTGCCGCGCCCGGATGAATGTCAATGCCGGTAACGCTGTGCGCGTACTCGCTCATAATTCTGGGTATTAACGGCACCGACAAAAGATAAAGTTCATGCGCTATCCGGTAAACCATTGTGGCGTAAATGCCGGGATACGATATTACAATCTCCGCCTTGCTGTACGCGGCGGGGTCCCCGCTGTACGCGGCTTCAATATCCTTTTCCAGAAAATCCTTGACAAGCGGAATCTTCAGGATAAATTGGCGCGTAATTTCCCACGCTGTTTTGTCAATCTGGTCCTGTTCTGTTTCTTTGTAACGCAGGTCATAACGCAGAGCCAATCTTGTCTGCGCCGCTAAATCATTGGAAACTTCTTCCAGCATAACGTTGAGCTTGTTTTTTGCCGAACCGCCGGATAATACGCTCTCAAAAATTCCCGGAAACAAAAGATGCTGCAATTTGCCGATAATTTCTATTATGATTGATTTTACCGGCTGTTTTGCAACATCTCGCTTCTTCTGAAAATCGTTCAGTAACTCCGCCGCAATTTGTTCTATCTCATTGTCAATTTCCATATCACGCAATTTCCTTAACCGCGATTATCAGTTTGTCAATTTCTTCCGCTGTGTTGTAAAACGCGATTGTAGGGCGCACTGTCGATTCCAGTCCGAAGCGGCGCAATATCGGCTGAGCGCAGTGATGTCCGGCGCGCACAGCGATTCCGCGGATTGCAAGATGTTTGCCGACCTGCTCAACGCTTGCGTTATCAAGCACAAAGGACAGAACGCTCGCCTTCTCCGCCGCGGTTCCGATAAGGCGAAGTCCGTTTATACGCTTAAGCCCGCCTGTCGCGTAATCAAGCAGTTCATGTTCATACGCGCTTATGTTTGCGATTCCTATGCCTGAAACATAATCCAGCGCCGCGCCAAGACCGACCGCGTCCGCGATATTGCCGGTTCCCGCTTCAAACTTGGATGGCGCGGGATTGTACACCGTGCGTTCAAATGTTACGTCCTTTATCATATTGCCTCCGCCCTGATACGGCTTGGCTTCTTCCAGAGCGTCAGCTTTTCCGTACAACGCGCCTATGCCCGTAGGACCGAAAATCTTGTGTCCCGAGAACACAAAGAAATCCGCGTCCAACTCGCTTACATTAAGCGGCGTATGCGCTACAGACTGCGCCCCGTCAACAAGAATACGCGCTCCGTTTCCGTGCGCGATTTGAATCATTTCCCTGACAGGCGTAATTGTCCCCAAAGCGTTTGAAACGTGCGTTACGGAAACAAACTTTGTCCTGCGGCTGAAAAGCCTGGCGTATTCGGATAAAATAATCTGCCCCGTATCGTCAACAGGCGCGACTTTAATTAACGCTCCGGTTTCCTGCGCTATCATCTGCCAGGGGACAATATTGGCGTGGTGTTCAAGAATAGTGAGTATTATTTCATCGCCCTCGGAAAGAAGCGGTTTCACATAACTTTGGGCGGCAAGGTTAATACCTTCCGTTGTTCCGCGCACAAAAACGATATTGTCCTTGGACGGCGCGCCTAAAAATTTCGCGATGGTTTCCCGCGCCGCTTCGTAAGCGTCTGTGGAACGGGCTGCAAGTTCATGCGCGCCGCGGTGGACATTTGAATTCTCATGCCGGTAAAAATACGAAATACGTTCTATCACTGCGTTCGGTTTCTGCGTTGTAGCGCCGTTGTCAAGCCAGACAAGCGGTTTGCCGCCGGCGACTTTTTCATTCAGGATAGGAAAATCGCCGCGAATACGGTTAACGTCAAACCCGCCGGTTCCCAAAGGAGAGGTTTTAGTACCTTCCCCTTCGGAAAACGCAGCGGCAGGCGCGCCAGTATAAGGAGCGACAACGGGAGAATACGCGGCTTGAGCGTCTTTATCATTATTGATTTTTTTTTCCTGAAATTCGGGAAAATACGGCAGCGCCCACTGTTCAAGTTCTTTCGGATCAGGGAGCCCGTAACCGTTAGCTGTAATCATAGTAGTTACCCACTTCCACATCTTCAAGAACGGCTATAGCGTCGTCTGAAAGAATTGCGGCTGAGCAGTACAGCGACAGGAGGTAGGACGCGAGTCCTTTGTTATCAACTCCCCTGAAGCGCACGGAAAGGCCCCTACCCTGTTCATTCTGCAAACCTGTCTGGTACAAACCGATAACTCCGCGTTTTGCTTCGCCTGTACGTACTAAAAGAATATTGGTTTTACCGCCCTTGCTCTTTGGGTTTTTAAGTCCGTCCACAAACAATTTATCCGTAGGAATAATCGGAATGCCGCGCCAAAGAATAAAAGTGCCGCCGAAAAGCGAAGCGGTAGCGGGAGGAACGCCCCTGCGCGTACATTCGCGCTGAAAAGCGGCGACAGCCCTTGGATGCGCCAAAAAGAAAGCCGGCTCCTTCCACACTTTGGAAATCAATTCGTCCAGATCGTCCGGCATGGGTGAACCCGCCTTGTTTCCTGGCGTTATGCGCTGACTGTCGGAAATATTTTTAAGCAAGCCGTAATCATCGTTGTTGATAATCTGGCTCTCCTGCCTCTCGCGCAGACTTTCAATCGCCAGATGAAGCTGTTCCTTTGTCTGGTCGTAAGGCGAAGAAAACACATCCTCCACAGCGGTATCAACATTTATAATGGTAGAAATTGAGTTAAGGGTGTATTCCCTCGGCTTCTGCTGATACTGCACATATCCTTCGGGAATCTCAACGCTCTTTTTTTCCGATGAACAGAGAACGTCAAGCAGCGTCTCGCCCTCGGCCACTTTGTTTACGCGGTAAATACCGGCGTCCAGCCCTTTAAATTCCAGAAAACGCGTCAGCCAGCGCGGTGTAATCGCTCCGAATTGCGGCGGGGTTTTGGTAACGTCCGCCAGTTGGTATGCCTGCGCTTTACTTAAAGCATTTAATTCACTATTTGACATAAAAGTCTCCTTTTCTGGTGTTGTTCAGAAACTTCAGTTTCTGAACAATTTCCTATAAAAAAGCATTTTTGGAGGGCCTTGGCCCGAAAAAATGCAAGACATTGTGAGGGAACCAATAGGGTTCCCTCACAATGTCATTCTTCCCACAGCCATGTTGACAGATAACGCTCGCCGGTATCCGGCAATACCGCCACTATGGTCTTGCCGTTATTTTCAGGCCGTTTGGCGATGGTCAGCGCCGCTTCAAGAACAGAACCGGAAGAAATACCCACAAGGATGCCTTCTTCTTTAGCAAGCCTGCGCGCCGTGTTTCCGGCTTTGACTTCATCGGTCTTGTAAATCTCGTCGATGACGGAAGGATCATAAACCTGAGGTATAAATCCCGCTCCTATACCCTGAATTTTATGCGGGCTGGGCGATCCGCCGGAAAGCACCGGAGACGCGGCAGGTTCTACCGCAACAACCTTTACGCTCGGCTTTTTCGATTTTAAAAATTTTCCCGCTCCCGCCAAAGTTCCGCCTGTTCCCACTCCGTCAACCAAAATATCAACCTGCCCGTCGGTATCATTCCAGATTTCGGGGCCTGTGGTTTTTTCGTGTATAGCCGGATTTGCCGGGTTATTGAACTGCTGAGGTATGAACGAATTGGGAGTCGCCGCGGCAAGTTCTTCCGCCCTTGCGATTGCTCCCTTCATGCCCTTGGCTCCTTCTGTAAGTTCCAACTCGGCCCCAAGCGCTTTGAGCAGTTTGCGCCGTTCAATACTCATTGTTTCGGGCATGGTCAGAATTATCCTGTAACCCTTGACCGCCGCGACAAAAGCCAGTCCGATACCTGTATTTCCGCTGGTCGGTTCGATTATAACAGTCCCCTTCTTTATTTTACCTTCTTTCTCGGCAGCCTCAATCATAGAAAGCGCAATACGATCCTTGACGCTGTGCAGGGGATTAAAGCTCTCCAGCTTGACATAAACAGTAGCTCCTCCCTCATTGAGTTTGTTAATCTTAACAAGCGGTGTATTTCCGATCAGATCGGTGATTTTTTCAACTCTTGCCATTATTTACTCCTGTAATTAAAAATTCAGTAATCATATAGGATTACTAGGGATAGAATGGTCTACTTTATTTATTTTGTCAAGGGGAATTTCGGTTAGATTTTTATTTAAAAGCATTACGGCAAAGAAGGAAATACCCTTGCCTGCGGTTGACGCTAGGCCTTGGACAAATTTTATTCGGTAAATTAGAAAAGGTTAAAAGCTGTTCCAAAATTTCATTTTCCGGAACAGCTTTATTAAATTTATGACGCGTTAAAAGCCTGTTCCAGATCGGCGATAATATCGTCGATATGTTCGGTTCCAACGGAAAGCCTGACAGTATTGGGCTTTATTCCCTGATCCAAAAGCTCGTCCCCTGAGAGCTGCGAATGTGTTGTGCTTGCAGGGTGTATAACCAGCGATTTTGAATCCGCCACATTTGCAAGAAGGGAAAACAGTTCCAATTTGTCTATAAACTTTTTCGCCTTCTCCGCCCCGCCCTTAATTTCAAAAGTGAAAATTGAGCCCGCGCCTTGCGGGAAATATTTTTTATACAAGGCGTGATCCTGATGATTCGGAAGCGAAGGATGGTTTACGGATTCCACCTGAGAGTGCTTTTGCAGATAACTTACCACTTTGAGCGCGTTCTCCACATGACGCTCTGTCCTAAGCGATAGTGTTTCCAGCCCTTGCAGGAAAAGGAAGGAATGGAAAGGACTTAATGCCGCGCCTGTGTCCCTCATTAATGTAACGCGGATCTTTATGATATAGGCAAGATTTCCTACCGCATCGGTAAGAACAACGCCGTGATAACTCGGATTCGGTTTGGAAAGCCCGGGGAATTTGTCATTTGCCGCCCAGTTAAATTTTCCCGAATCTACGATCACGCCTCCTATAGCCGTTCCATGCCCCCCGATAAATTTGGTTGCGGAATGGACAACAACGTCGGCTCCGTGTTCAAAAGGACGGAACAGGCAGGGCGGCGAAAATGTGTTGTCTACAATGAGCGGGATGCCGTTTTTGTGCGCGATAGCCGCAAGCGCGTCCATATCAACAATGGTGGAATGGGGGTTCCCCAGCGATTCCACAAATAACGCCCTGGTGTTTTCGTTAATCGCCTTTTCAAAATTTTTAGGATCGCTGCCGTCTACAAAAACTGTGTTTATACCGTAGTCCGGCAAAGTATGCGCGAAAAGGTTATAGGTTCCGCCGTAAATACGTTTGTCCGATACGATATTGTGCCCCGCTGTGGCAATATTCTGTATCGCGTAAGTAACAGCCGCCGCGCCCGACGCCGTAGCCAACGCGCCGACGCCTCCCTCAAGAGCCGCAATCCGCTGTTCAAACACGTCCGATGTGGGATTCATAAGGCGCGTATAAATGTTGCCGCTTTCCGTTAAAGCAAACCTACCGGCCGCCTGCGCGCAATCTTTAAAAACGTAGGACGTTGTAGCATAAATAGGCACTGCTCTTGCATCGGTAGTAGGATCGGGTTTTTCCTGCCCAACATGAAGCTGCAGTGTTTCAAACTTGTAATTCTTTTTCATAAACATACTCTCCTTTAACTATATTTAACCCATATTTCCTATGTGTTTACTATGATTATATAGTACAACATCAGGAACTGTCAACAATGAGATAAGAAATTTTACTGTTTATCTTTAGGAACCTTTAAAACCGGTTTTTGGCAGGTTTCTTCATTTTGCCAGCGTTTCCTCAGCATATCGGACGGAACTTATCGCATCCTTCGCAAAAAAATCCGCGCCTATTTTTTGGGCATAACTTTCTGTCAATACAGCCCCGCCTACCATGACGCGGCAATTCGGCACTTTTTCCTTGAGTAATTTGATCGTTTCTTCCATATAAGCTACAGTTGTGGTCATTAACGCGCTTAAACCGACAAGGGTTATGTTTTCTTTTAATACAGTCTCCAGTACAAGAGCAGGTTCAACATTTTTTCCCAAGTCGATTACTTTAAAATTGTAATTTTCCAGCAGTATTTTAACGATATTTTTACCTATATCATGCACGTCTCCCTTGACGGTCGCTATTACAATTTTACCGCGCTTCCTCTGCGCATTACCCTGCTTTGTCATTCTAAACGCGAGCGCTTCAAACGCCGCTTTTGCGGCTTCTGCGCTCATCAAAAGCTGAGGCAGAAAAATCTTTTGGTTTTCAAAATCCTTTCCCGCCTTATCAAGCGCGGGAATTAGGTGCTCATTGATAATCTCCATAGGCGGCGTATTTTCGCTCATGGCGCTTGCCGTTTTTGCGGATTGTTCCTTAAGCCCCAAAATAACCGCGTCTTTAAGACTCACTTCCTGCGCCGCGTTTTTTGCCGGAGTCTTTTCCTGACTTGAAAAACGGGCAATGTAACGCCCGCAATTTTCATCCGCGCCGCTTATCGCCTGATACACATACACCGCGTCCATTATTGCGCTGTTCATCGGATTGACAATTCCCGCGCTAAGTCCCGCCCTCATGGCAAGTGAAAAAAACGCCGCGTTAACGCCCTCTCTGCCGGGAAGCCCGAATGAAACATTGGAAACGCCCAGAACGGTATGAACCCCCGCCTTGCGCCGCAGATACTCTACCGTATCAAGGGTAACGCGGGCATTGTCGGCTCCTGTGCTTATGGTTAAGGTAAGCGCGTCTACGATGATGTCCTTTTTGGGAATGCCGTATTCCGCGGCGGCGGCAATAATTTTTTCCGCTATTTTTATACGCCCTTCCGCGGTTTCCGGGATTCCATCGTCGTCAAGGCAGAGCGCGACAACAGCCGCTCCGTATTTTTTTACCAGCGGTAGTATTGTTTCAAGGGATTCCTTTTTGCCGCTTACCGAGTTTAAAAGCGGTTTGCCGTTGTAAATCCTGAGCGCGCGTTTTGCGGCGGAGGCGCTTGCGGTATCAATTTGGAGCGCGGTTTTTGTTACGCTTTGCAAGCCGCAAACAAGCTTTGCAAGAAGTTCCTCTTCGTCAATATCGGGAAGCCCCACATTTACATCGAGTATATTCGCGCCGTTTTCAGCCTGCTCAAGACCCTCGCGGTATAAAAAATCCATATCGTTCTCATAAAGTGCATTCTTCATGCGCGGCTTGCCGGTGGGGTTAAGCCGTTCCCCGATAACGACAACCTTTCCGCCGAAAACCACCGTTTCCCCGTAAGAGCAGACTGCGGTTACATTTTTCGGCGTTACACGGGGGAGCGCGATATCTTTACACGCGCGGGCTATTGCGGCTATGTGTTCGGGAGTAGTGCCGCAGCAGCCGCCGATGATATGCGCGCCGCCTGCAAGTTCTTTCATCTCTGACGCAAATTCTTCAGGCGGCAGATTATACTCCGTCCTTCCGTTTATCCTCTGCGGCATTCCCGCGTTGGGATTTACAATGGACGGTATGCCGCTATGGCGGATCAACTCCGGCAGAAGAGACCTTAACTGCTTGGGCCCAAAACCGCAGTTAAAACCCATTGCGCAGGCTCCAAGACTTTCGATAAGGCAGGCTGCCGTTTGAATATCAGCGCCGTTTAAAAGCCTGCCTGAGCTGTCCGGCGTAAATGTTACAAGAATCGGAAGATCGCAGTTTTCCTTTGCCGCAAGCATTGCCGCTTTAATTTCGTAAGTGTCGTTCATTGTTTCAATAAGAACAACGTCCGCTCCCGCCCGCGCTCCGGAGCGTACCATCTCGGAAAAAATTTCCGCCGCTTCCTCAAAATCCAAATCTCCAAAGGGAGAAAGCAGTTTGCCTGTAGGACCAATATCCAGAGCGACAAAAGCGCCGTTCGCGGCTCTTTTCGCAAGCGCAATCGCGGCTGTTATTACCTGATCAACAGAAAAACCTGAATCAGAGAGAGCCAATCTGTTTGCGCCGAATGTATTTGTTTTTAATATACGGCAGCCCGCGCTTATATACGCTTTGTGCACATTCAGCACGCTGTCGGGATTTTTTATGTTCAAAAGTACGGGAGATTCACCGAGCGCAAGATTATCCTGAAGCATTGTTCCCATCGCACCGTCAAAGATTAAACGCTCATTTTCAAGCCGTTTTAAAAAATCCATTAATTTTGATTTTATTGTTTACGCTGTATTTATTCAATATATTTTATTATTAAGCTCATGTATACTTGAGGGTATAATTGCGATATGATTATAACAAATTTTTTTATGAATGCTAAAAAAATCTGCCATTTTCTTTCTCCTTCAATTAATCAGCGGACAGCAAATAGAAACACTATCCGCTGTCCGCTGTTTTTTTTGTTACTGCTTCGTCCAATAAGGGCTTGTCCGGCTTCTTGAATAAGTTCCCGCTTTTCCTGTACTGTAGGCGGTTCTTAAGGTGTTTCCGACATCAGTTCCGTTGTAACCTTCGGGAAATGCATTGTTACCAAAACTAGATATGTTACTTCCCGTTGCAAATGTTACATACCAAAGATTATTTTTACAACCAGAAAAAGCATAATTCCCAATACTGGTAACACTGCTTGGTATGGTTATTAATTGTCTAGCACCACCGAGTTCGGTACAATCAGAAAAAGCATAATTCCCAATACTGATAACACTGTTGGGTATGGTTAAATTTAAAAATTTGCATCCTGCAAAAGCATAATCCCCAATGCTGGTAACACTGCTTGGTATGACAAAACCTTCAGAGTTCCACTGTTCTGTGGTATATACGAGGGCACAACCGGAAAAAGTACCGCTTTCAATGCTTGTAAAATTAGGGTTGTTAGGAAATGTTATTACTCTAAGGTTGGTGCAATCACGAAAAGCATCAGAATAAATTCTTGTAACGCTGTTCGGTAAAATTATTTCTATAAGGTTATCGAGACTGTTATCAATCTCGAAAAAATCGTTATATTGAATACTGGTAAAAGTACTTCCTGAAAAGTCAAGAGAGACGAATTTAGTGGAGTAATCATTAAGCGCTTCCAAAATGCTAAAAGTAGAATCAGATAGAGCGCTCAAGTTAAGTTTGCATTTGTAGGCATCATTTTTAGCGTTAGCAGGTTTTCTATTCAGCCATGACCGAAAGTCGGAAATGGTTGTAAATGTTGGAGGATCGATAACGATTGTAAGTTGTTTAGTTGCGCTTCCATATTCATTAGTTGCTGTAACAGTGATTGCAGATGTTCCTGATTTTGTCGGAGTTCCTGAAATTACTCCATTGGCGGAAAAGCTCAAGCCGTCTAAAAATGGTAATAAAGATGAGTATGTATCTTCTTTGCTCCATGTAATGGGTGTTTTTCCTGTTGCCGTTAATGTTTGATTGTACGGTTTTCCCTCTTCACCATGCGGCAATGTTATTGTTGTTATGATTGGTTCATCTGGTACTGTTTCGCCGCCACCGGGTGTTCCGCCGCCTGTTAATGTTTCCGGAAGCGATGTCGGCGTTGATTCTCCATTCCATGTTACGCTGCCTGTAAAGCCGGTTATCCCGTTTTCGGACACGGTTACTTTAAATGTGTTTGCAGCATTTGACGGTTTAAGTGTTAATACATCGTTTTCAACTTTATCTACCTTCCCTGTGCTTTTCTTTGACTCAGCGGTTAATTCATAGGCGTCCCCGCTTTGCGCCGTATACCGCGCGGTGTTTTCCGTGATTTTCAGCGTGTAGGTCTGTCCGTCTGATATGCCTGTATAGGTTACTGTCTGCGGGTCGCCGCTTGCGCCGGGGGCGGCTTCTTTGCACGAGGCGAAAGAAAACCCGATTAGTGCAACAATTAAAATGCTGAGCATTTTAACTATTGTTACCGCCTTAAGTTTCATGTTTTTCATAAAAACTCCTTTCTTTGATGGGTAAAAAATTACCTGTTTTGTTAAAAATTAAACGTCTTTTTTATTTTTGTCGTCCGTAAAATTTACGTATATGCTTGAGGGGACTGGAAGGGGCGGTTGCTGTCGCTTTAAATATGGTTCAATCGGTGATATAATTACAATAAGGGGTTATTATGCCGATTTTAACTGACGAAGAAGCGGACGCTCTGGACGAGTTATTGACAAAGACAACTCCTGCGGTTAATCCCGCAATTCGGGGTATAACCGCACGGAAAGGATTTAAAATGCTGACGGTAGACGATTTTTCCGCCGAATATATCATCTCAAAAGCTCATGCTACACGGCAAACAACAGAAGAAATTATTCATACTCTGGTAGATCAAGAAATTGCTGCTATGTGACAATGAGCAATGGTTTTGTTTGTAATATATGCTTGATAATAATAAATACTTCATTTACAAACTGACGTGATTACAATGAGTTGAACATAAAAGAGTGAAATTTACGAGGTAATTTACCAAAGCGCCATTGAGAAATATAAGATAGGCGCTATTTCAGAATCCAAATTAAAAGAATACAATAAAATGTGTTTAGCGGAAAATCCCGAAAGATTTGATAAACCGGAAGAAATTAAGAATATTGATTTTGTTACCGCTTACCCGTAAAATTTACGTATATGCTTGAGGGGGCTGGAAGGAGCGGTTGCTCACGCTTGCTTTTTTTCTTGCATTGACTGTATAGTCTAATTATGGACGTTGTCATCAAATACGCGAAGTCGGCGTTCAAGCATGGTTATACAGACGCCGATGTTCGCTGGGCGTTCAAAACCAAAAAATATGACGCTGTTTTTGAGGAGGATGGAGCGGCGGACAAACATTTGATTATCGGGTTTGACCGCAATGCCAACCTGATTGAGATTTTATACAATGAGCTTGATGAAGACACGGTGCGAGTGTTTCATGTCATGCCGTGCCGAAACGCCTTTATTGCGTTGTTATATCATTAGGAGGATTTATGCCTGACTTAACCGAGGAAGAATATGACGCTCTTGATGAATACTGGACGAAGAACACACCTAAAGTCGGTCCCAACGGGACGGGCTTTGTAAGCCGTCGAGATGCCCGGCTTTTTGGGCTTGATGACCTTTCCGCAGACTACCTTTTGACCAAAGCGATAGCCGATCACAAAACTCCGGCGGAAATAATCGGCGAAATGGTACGGGAGAGACTTGCCGCCGCTGTATAAATCCCTTCTACAAATTACGCAATTCTTCCCATGATGACGTGTTTGTTTTGATATAGATACGTTCAAGGTGTTTCTCTACGGTTCGCACGCTTATACTTAAGCGTTTGGCGATTCGCAGGGCGGACAGGGATTGTTTTACAAGCGAGGCGATTTCATTCTCACGGCTTGTCAGTCTAAAGCTGTCTTGCCGTTTGTCTTCGCCTGTCTGACATTTCGCGTTTATATACGAAACGCCTGAGAGTATCGCCTCAATGGCGGCGAGGAATTCTTCGGATTTGGCGGATTTAGCTACATAGGCGGCGGCTCCCAGTTCCATCGCCCGCTGTATCAGGAAGGGGTCTTCGTGCATTGACCATACGAGTATACCGGGAACAGGGGCTTTTCTTTTCTCACACAGCGTTTTTATTTCGGGAATAAGGGTGAGCCCGTCCTCTTTTCCCAATGATACGTCAAGAATTATTATTTTCGGCGGAGGGTCAAGTTTTTCCATAAGGCTTCTGGCTTGTGAAAGAGTCGCCGCGTTTCCTGAGATAAAAAAACGTCCGTCCGCCCGGAGCCAGGCGGCTATTGCGCTTGTTACCATTTGGTGGTCATCTATAAGCAGAACAGGAATCATAAAGCCCGCTCCTGCGGTACGCTTAATGTTACCGTAGTTCCTTCGTTTGGTTCGCTTTCCAGCGTAAGAAAGCCGTTCATGGAGGCGGCTCGCTCATACATTCCCCGCAAGCCAAAGTATCCCTGTTCTTTCAGGTTTTGACCGGAATCCCTGTCAGGCGGGGTAAAGCCTTTTCCGTCATCAGAAACAGAAATAATAATCTCTCCCGCTTCTCCCCTGTAGACAAGCACCGAACATTCGGAGGCTTTTGAGTGTTTTTCAATGTTGGTAAGACATTCCTGCGCTATCCTGAAACATTGAAGCTGTATGTCGCTGTTCAGGGTATTCAGGGGCAGATCTTCCTGTATTTTTATTTGACACTCAATATTGGTCCGCTGTTTGAAATTATAGCAAAGGGTCCGCAGCACATCTCCCAGACGGCGGCGCTGGAAGTCGGGGGGAATAAGATTTTCGCAGATATTTCTGATCCTCTTCATTATTTCCCTTTGACCGCCTACAATCTCATCGCAGAGTATGCTCCGTTTTGAGGCATCGGCTTCTTTATTCATAATTTCCGTTTGAAGCGAAAGCCTCAATATGTCCTGAGCGACAGTATCGTGCAATTCACGGGCAATACGCGAACGTTCCCTTTCCTGCGCCATTATGGTTTCCCGCGAAAAGGCAAGGCTTTGCCTTTCCCTGCTTTCCGCCCTTTCAATCTTTGTGTACTGCGCCGCCAAAATGAGAATAATGGTTATAACCAATACGGAAAAAAACAGAAAAAGAAAAAAAGAAGTCCTGCGTCTGACAGGCTGTTATCAATACGCTGTAACCGGTACAGGCTTGAGTCTATTTCAATTGCCGTCAAATAGAGCGCCTGATTGTCTCTGTCAAGGACTTCGGTTTTAAGGCGGTCTGCGGCTGAATTGACAGCCTCAAGGTACTGTAATCCCTCAGGGTGGTGTATTTGATACAGGGAGCCTATCGGAGAGGAAAAAAAGCTGTTAAGATCAAGGCAAAATTCATCAATCTGACTCACAATGTATAATGGTGGGGGGGGGGGGG
>Ga0268262_10001893_pt1 | contig 24870 bp, 26 predicted proteins | sample TergutNc150P3_FD_190354 | JGI IMG/M metagenome (GOLD analysis project Ga0268262, IMG submission 190354) | Nasutitermes corniger P3 segment gut microbial community from laboratory colony in Florida, USA - Nc150 P3 (SPAdes) (version 2) | ecosystem: Host-associated > Arthropoda: Insects >...
GAGATCACAGAGAGCTTGACGCCAAAAAGGGGCATAGCCCCCATTGACCAGACCGCCGCCGTGAGTACCGAAACAAGCGGCAGAATAACAGGGGTAAAGCTCCTGAAAGAAAAGAAAAGGACAAGCAGCACAACGACAGCCACCAAAGGTATCATGACAGCCAGGTCAGTCCTCATGGCTTCGTTAATGGTAGCACTGATTACGGGAATTCCCGTAACGTACACCTCGGCGTAACCGGAAAACATTTCTTTGGCAATTTCCCGAATCTCGATAAAGCCTTCAATAATTTCCGGGTGGCTCGCCATTTCTTCGGTTATATCCAGCGGAATGAGTATCTGCGTAGCCCGGAAATCATCGGAAATGAGGGCGCGGCGGTAAATATCCCAGGAAAGGAGCTTGTTTTTCAGAGCGGCAATTTCCGCTTTGGTCCCGGAAAAATCGTCCCCTACGATTTTTTGAACAACAATCGAATCCCCTTCGGAATAAATATAATCGGAAGAAACCAGGGAATTAACATTCCCCGCGATCTCAATATCTTCCATCCTTTTATTGAATTCCCGAATCCTGTTTAAAAAGCCTGAGTCAAATACATCGCCGTATTTTCGTTCCAAAGCTACCAGAATAAATATTGAAGAGCCGAAGGTATCGTCTATATAGCGGGAAATCGCACGCGCCTCGTCATTCTCCGGCACAAAACGGATATTGTTGTTATCCAATTCCGCCTTTGGGAGCTGGAAAGCAAAAAAAACCGTGATGATTGCAATAACAAAAACAATAATATACGGATGGGAGAAAAGGCTTTCCAAAAAATCTTTTTTTATATTGCTCATTTTGACCTCAAATTATCTGATTAGCTTATCTTAATAAAATGATCTTAATAAAAATATGGAGCCTTGACTATCGGTTTTTCTTGTTATATGACAATAATATGAGAAAAGTTGCTTTTGCCCTGCTGTCGATAACATCTTTTTCGATTATGCTCTTCCTGCTGCAAGGATGTAACTCAACACGCATTCAACCAAATACTGAAACCAATACCCTGGTAGAAGAAGAAACCATCGAAGACGAAGAAGAGATACCGGAAGAGTTTCTTCCCCTTGAATATGAACTGCCTCCGCCGAATAATAATTTTCCCGTTTCCAATTTCAAAGAGATCTGGGCCTATATCGTTGCAGGCTCGGAACGGGCACTGAACATAAATTTCCCCGTTACAGACCTGGTTTATCATGGCGCTGAAGTGGATTCTTACGGCAAACTTGTCGACATCCCCAATATCAGGAATATTTCATCTTTCCGTGGCAGAAAACACTTTGAGGCGGCCTGCAGCAGCAGATCGCTGACTCACTTTGTTCTTATGGAAGGAAGCAACGAGCGCAAGGCTTTAATCAGGGATTTGTTGGAAGCTGCAAAGCCATACGACGGGCTTCAGATCGATTTTGAATATGTCCCCGCAAGGGATGGCGCTGTCTTTCTCTCGTTTTTAAGAGAGCTGCGCGCCGGCCTGGGCGATAAGATCTTTTCCATTGCACTCGCCGCCAGAACGAGAACCATAAGCGACGACGTATACGATTATAATAAAATAAAACCTATTGTTGACCGCATACTGATCATGGCTTATGACGAACACTGGTCAGGCAGCGAACCAGGCCCCGTCGCTTCAATGCCCTGGTGCCAGCGGGTAGCCCGTTACGCAATGGATACCATCGGACCGGAAAAATTAATCATGGGGCTTCCGTTTTACGGCAGGAGCTGGGGGAACATGAATCCCAACAGGGCATTAATAAATTCAACCATTGAAAATATTAAAAGGGATCAAAAAATTACAGACATACAGAGGGAAAACGGCATCCCCTATTTTAAGTACACTATGCCGGTTTCGATAACGCTTTACTATGAAGACATTTATTCCCTTTCTTCCCGTCTTGATATGTATAAAAAAATGGGTGTAAACCAGGTAGGCTTCTGGCGGCTTGGGTACGAAGCCGGGTCTTTCTGGTCTGTTATAAGGCTTGAGAAGGCCGCTCCTTAGAGGCGTCATGAAAATACTGGTAACCCCGACCACCTTCAAGCCGGATTCGGAAAGCCCAGCCATGGAAAAGCTGCGTTCCTTTGCCTCGGAGCTGGTTTTCAACCCCACCGAAAAGCCGTTGACGGAAGGAGACTTAATCCCGCTGATTTCAGGCTGCGACGGTTGTATCGCAGGGGTAGATTTTTTTACAGCCGGAGTAATTGAAAGCGCCGGAAACCTCAAGGTAATTTCCAGGTACGGCGTCGGGGTAGATCGGGTAGACCTGGCCGCAGCAAAAGCAAAAAACGTTCTAGTCTGCAATACGCCCGGCGCAAATACCCAGGCTGTTGCCGACCTTACCATCGGAATGCTTCTTTGCCTTGCCCGCAAAATAACTATACTCGACAAAAAAACAAAAGAAGGCCAATGGCCGCGCTCCAACGGGATTGAATTATCCGGCAAAACCATCGGCATCCTGGGCCTCGGCGCGGTAGGCAAGGCAGTGGCGAAACGCGCCTCAGGGTTTTCGATGAAGATCCTTGCCCGCGATCCGGTTATCAACAGGGAGTATGTCGAATCGAACGGCATCGTTCCGGTCGATTTTAATACGCTTGTCCGGAAGGCGGATTTTCTCTGCCTTCACCTGCCCTTAACAGCCGAGACCAGAAATATCATTTCAGCGGATGTAATGAAAACCATGAAAAAGGGCGCAATCATCGTGAACACGGCGCGCGGCGGCCTTATCGACGAAGCAGCGGCTTATGAACTCCTTGTTGCCGGGCATTTGGGCGGAATAGGGCTGGACGTTTATGAAACCGAACCTCCCAAAAAATCGCCATTATTTGATTTGGAAAACGTTGTTCTAACCCCTCACACCGCGGCCCACACCGCCGAAGCAACCGCCGCCATGGCCGAAATGTCCGTGCAAAACCTTATCGACGTGCTTTCCGGCAGGGATTGCCCGAATATTGTGTGATTGTCTTTGCGACCTAGAAGACTTGAACTTCCATGCCTCTCGGCACTAGCACCTCAAGCCCTAAAAGAATTGTTATCTGGCGTTAACCCACGTATATTTATGTATCAGAAGGCTTATTTTTGTCTATATGGGGCATTTTATCCAGTTTTATACTGCATAAACTGGCTTTATCGGGCTTTATCATTTTAGGGTTGACAGCAAAAATGTCACTTTTAATGTCACTCGGAAAAGTCTGTAAATTGTTTCGCTAGATACAGCTCGCAAAAACCTTCTCCGGAGACGCCGGCTGAAATGCTTGGCAACAAACCCGGCGCCTCCGGAAGGCTCTTTACGCTTTCACCTCCTCTTTTTTGCAAATTGTTTTTATTGCCTTTTTGGGCAAAAGGGCGGTTCCTGCTTCCACCCTTTTCTTCTCTAGGAAGTCGTTGAAATCTTCCGAATCGACTACCCTGTCCTTTACGCCCATGAAATACCAGCGGATCGAGAACGTTCCGTTGTGCATTTGCGCCTCTATAGTCCTTACTGATATGCCGAGAAAAGGGGCCATATCTCTAGGATGGAGCATGCGGCCTCGTACCGCGGTAAGCCCTAAATCTTTCCCTGTTATGCAAGGCATCTCAGCTCTTTTCCTCATAAATCATTATCGGTTCCCATGCGCGGCTTTTACGGGGTAGCGTGTCTTGTATTTCGTTTTCATACTCAGCGCGGATTGTAGCCTTGATCGGCAAGCTCTTTCTGAAGCTTCGCTATCGCGTCGAGTATCCTGTAGGCTTGCACTTTCTGGTTTTCTTTCGTGTCTATGTCCGTATGTTCGTATATGTCATTGAAAGTTAACCGTTTGAAGTATAAGGCAAGCTCTGATTTTTCCATGCCTGTTAATTCATTCAATGCTTTGCTCCTGCGTAAATAAATTGATAAGCCCCGGATTTCCGGGGCTATTCTCTGCCTTATCCGTTCATTGCCTTTTTTAATTGGCCAGAAAGCCGGAAGAAAACGCTCCTCCGGGCGGGAACGCTAACCGCAGCCATGGTGTGCGGGTTGTGCATCTTGCGGGCCTTCCGCGTCCTTTGCTCCAGGGTTCCGAAGCCCCGGAGCTCTATCGCCTTTCCGGATACAAGCGCGGCGGCCATCGCCTGGACGATTGCCAGGGCAAGGCCGGCAGCTTCCATGCGCCCTATTCCGGCATCCCTTATAACTTTGGAAATGTCGGCGCGGGTGAATTTGTTCGCGCTCATGCGCTCGCCTTCCTTGGCCAGTGCGCCGTTATAAAAACGCGCTCCTCCTTGCCGTCCACATACGTGATGTCATACACTGCCTGATCGTCGGCACCGACAAATCGCCTAACCTCCATCATTGAAAAGCCATCTGCCTGTAGAAGCGCGTCCAGTTTTTGTGCAATTGGCGACAATGCCGCAATGTCAAATTTGCCATAAACGATGCTCATGCTTTTCTTCTCCCCTCAATCTCGCGCTGTATCCCGTCAATGTCCTGGGCAATATGCCAGGCAAGGCGGGAAAGCCCCGCAGGCGTTTGCTTTTCCATTGCCCCTGCGGGTAAGCGTTCCAGTAAACCAGCCAGGGCGATTACCTCCGATCTGGTTTCTTCCAATTCCGCATAGATTGCGCCTTCATACATTTTCTTTTTCCTCCTGTAGTTTTATTCCGGCCGCTTCCAATGCGGCTATGGTTTCCTCTACTGTGGCCGCGCCCAGGTTTCGTATTTTCCGCAATTCCTGAATTGACATTTCCTGAAGGTCTTTTTTGTGTGTATGCCCCTTACATTCAAGGCGTTTAACGTGCGCGGCGGCAATTTAAGGCTTATAAGTTCCCTGTTTTTTTCTATGTAGCGGTTGCGTTTTTCGGCGGCAAAATTAAAAACATACTCAAAGTTGTTTTTGAAACCAGCGGCTTTTAGGCTTTCGATATAATCAAAAAATCCTTGCAATGGGCCTTTAGGAATGTTGTCCGGGGCAACACCCACGGAATAAGCGAAGCTAAATGATGTGTGATAGTTATAGGTTTTTTCGCTATCCATCGGCAAAACATAGGGAATTTCTTCTTCCCGTACCGGTCCACTCCATTCAGTACGGCGGCTTTTTGGTTCTTTGTTGCTGTTGCTCTGCGCCCATAAGACATTAAAAAATTGCCTTCCCTGCTTGTCCTCATTTCGTAGTAAATCAAGACAAGGCCGTCACGCTGCAATGTTTGCCGGAAGTCGTGGACACCTTCCGGCAGGGGTTCGCCATATGGCGCGTATATTTCAGATTGCGCCGCTAATTTTGCTGTTTGTTCTGCTCTTTCGTAATCGCTAAGAACAGGCTCTTTTTCCCCGGCGTATGAAGTGGGAAAGGGAATAACTGCCCCGCCTTTTTTGGATCTGTACGTTTGCTCAAAATCCCCCCCGCCTATTGTGCTGTCTATGTAATTGCAAATTCGGGCGCTTTGATCCTCCGTGATGCTGCCCCGGACTACATAATTCATAACCATCCTTGAAAGGTCTTGCCTTACCTGTATTTTTTCCATGTCCATATAAGCCTCGATGTTGTGGGTTTGCGGCCTTTCCAGGCCGCCTTCCCTTGTTTCCTATACTGCCGACGACAGCCTGCGCCTACGGCGCGGCTTAAGCTCAGGAATATCCCTATGCCCCATCATCTCGTCAAACTCCTTGAACAAGTCGATGGTTTTTGGGCCCAGTTTTTCCGCTTTCGGCTTCCGTATGCGTTTTCTTAAGTGTATGTCTGAGGTTGATGCCGAGAGCTGAAAATAATTGTCGTTTGTTAGTCTCACGCTTACACGTTGAAGTAGTAATGTTTCCTCTCCCCGCACATGGGGTAAACAAATTTTCTCCCAGTCTTCTGTAAAAAGAAAGCCCAGGTCAGCGGCGGCGCTTAGCAAGAGCTCCATTTCTGGTATGCTGTATTTGAAGCCAGTATTCATAAAATCCCCTTTGCCGGTTTTCCGGCGTTATGCGATATTCCAGGCCCATACGGGCCAGCGTTATGGGTTCGCGGGGCAATGCGTCCCGCCTTCCCATGGTTCCACTTACACCGCCAGGGCCAGCCTTACGCCCTTGTTGCCCCAGCCCAGCACCCGAAGCCCTTTGGCCTTAAGGCTTGCGGCGGCGGGGGCGTATTCCCTCGGCAGGTAGCCCATGCAATACAAGCCCCGGCCATTCTGGACGCCGACCATCACGGCGACCGCCGCAGGGTCTGCCGGATTCGCGGGTTCCGGCACAATGAAAGCCCTTATTTGTTCCGGGGCGTATCTGGAAAGCCTTCTTAACGCCTCCTGCCTGTTGCCGAAGGACGTTCCCTTCACGGCCAGCTCCAGGCCCCCGGCCTTTACGATTGCCCAGGCCCTTACAAATGCCTCGTGGCGATCCATGCGGCTTGAAAGCCTGTTTCCCAGGCTCATTACCTTGCTTTTGGTTTCTTTGCTTGTCATTGCCTTGGCATTGAGCACTTCGCAAACGTCGCTCTCAAACTTGGTGCTGATAAAGCCAAGCCTGTAATCAGGGTAGCTTTCCATCTGGACATGTGCACGGAAACGGTCAATGGCAACTTCCCTGATATGCGGCGCATTGTGCCAATGGTAGATTCCAGCAGGGATGGAAGAGATCTCATCTTCCGTGGGAGCATGGCGAATAAAGGATGTCTGAGTGTGGTTGCCCCAACGTGCGCCGAACAGCTCAACCGCTTTCTTTGCTTTCGCTTCTAAATCGTTCATCTTCTTACCTCCTGTCAGCCGTTGCTTTCCGCAAGGGCCTCAAACGTTCAGTCTTTATAAAACATTTAATTGTTTTATATAAATATTGTAATGTGATAATTACATTTTATCAAGTAATTGTAAAGGAAAAATTACTTTTTTATTAAGATTTTTTTCAGATTTTACTTATATTTTGTATAGTAAAATGTAATTTTTTCGTTACATTATGAGATATTTGTACTTTTTTCTTTACATTTTGGTTTTTATGAGTTATATTCTCTGTATGATTAAAGGAATAATACTTTCGGAAATATCGAAAGAATTGAACGTACCTGTAAACACTTTAAGGCAGCGGGTTTCTAGGCTTGGCATAAAACCTATTTCTCAAGAAGCCGTATATGCACCCGAAGTGTTAGATATTCTAAAGGCAGTTCCCGGCAAAGGCCGTCCTAAAAAAGACGCTGAGCTGGAACCTACTAAGCCCAAGGCAAAGAAGCCCGCAAAGCCCAAAAAATGAACGATACCGGGGAAGAAAAATAGCGATGCCAGCTTAAATCTGCGAGAAATTGGAAATTTTCACGTCCCCGTCAGGGAACCTGGCGATAACTTCAAGCTCGCCGCCCATGGCTTCAATGTGGCTCCGCAATGTGGAAATATACATGTCTGCACGCTTTTCAAGCTTTGCGATGGCAGGCTGCTGTATATGCAAAGCCTCGGCAAGCATCTTTTGGGAAAGGCCGCGGGCGTTTCGCAGTTCATTCAGCGGCATCTCTGCCAAGGCTTCTTTAACCTTTTTAGCTATGCGCTCCCTTCTTGCCGGGCTCATCCTTGCTTCAAGTTCTGAAAATTTTTTAGCCATTGCTCTCCTCCTCGATTTCTTTCAGGTATGCGTCGTAGATTCGATCCGCCAGCGGGGCCATAGCGTCGTAAAAACTGTCATCCCCGGTCTTGTCCCCGCCGATCAACAGGATAGCGGTGCGGCTTGGGTTGAAGGCATAAAATGTCCTTAATGGCCGCCCTTTGCATTGGCTTCGCAATTCCCGCATATGCTTGTGCCTTGACTGCCTTACGTCTGTACTGTAAGGGAACTTAATGGAAGGGCCTTCGCTCCGCAATAGCCCGACAGTGAAAGCAACCGCGTCTTGTTCCGCTTCGCTCAGAGTGTCCCACCATTCTCCGAACTCGTCAGTATACTCGACTTCCCACATAGTTTTATTATATTCCCTGCATGGAATATTGTCAATGGTACGCTGTATAAAACTATATAAGAGAGTTTATCAGGATATTATCCCCCTACTGCTTTCTCCAGTTTTTGCCTCGCCGCTACGAAATCCAACACCTGGCCGCCGTGTGAATAGTTTTCCATCATCGCCCCGGACTTGTGCCCGGCAAGGGCCTGTATTTCAAGGTCGGAGATCCCGGCAAGCCGCCCCAAGGTAATGAACGTGTGACGCAGACCATGGAAGCTCAGGTTCCGCCGCTTTTGCTCGTTTGAATAACCGGCAGGGGCAGGGCCTTTTCCATTCCACGCTCCCGGAATTCCGATGGCGGCAAGTTCCTTGCACATAACGTACCGGAAATACTCTTTGCCGACCGGCTCGCCGTTTCTTTTAAAAGACTGCATTACAAAAGATTCCGGGGCCGGGCTCAAGTTCCGGAAGGTTTCCAGGATTGCCGCGATTGATGATGGAAGGGGAACCGTCCGGGGATTTTCGCGGACAGAGCCGCCTTTGCATTTCGGGGCCTTCATCCCTTCGCCGTCTATCCAGTTATGGCGGATGTGGATTAAGCCGTCCTTTATGTCTCCCCAGAGCAAACCGCGGATTTCTCCCATCCGCATGCCACACAGGCAGCCTAACAACATGGCCAGGCGATGGTAGGGATCTGTCACGGGGGCAGAGATCAGCCTGGTAACTTCACCTGGAGTGAGAATGCCTTTTTCCTTTGGCATCTCTACAGCCTTGCCGATGCTTCGGAACGGATCGCGGCCTATCTCCTCGCGTTCAAGCGCATAGCGTGTCGGTACGCGCATGGTCTGCAGAACCATATTGATTTTCCGGCTTGACATTCCCCTGTCGCTCGCCCAGAGCAGCCAGTCGCGGATCAGGGCCGGTGTCAATTCCTGAAGCGTTATATTTTGGAACGGTGGAAACGGCGCAATGTGCCGGCCTACGTCCTCATGGTTCGTGTGAATGTAAGCGGCTGACAGGGGGCGCTTCTTGATCAGTGCCGCCTCCCGAACATAGGGGGAATCAGGCACCCAAAAATCTTGAAGGTACTGAATAAATGTCTTTAACGATGCCGGCACGAACTCTATCCGGGGCAGCATTTCCCGGGCAGCTTATTCTGCCTCATAGCGGCGCTGCTTCTTCCCTCCGACAAGGACCCCGGTTGACCGTGTTACTGCATACCTTCTTGTGGTTTCGTCCCAAAAACGGGCATACCATACAACGCCGCTTTTGGTTTCTTTCTTGTAAAGCACAAATGGCTTACGGGCTCTCTGGACGCGCATAACTGCTCCTTAAGCTTTGAATGTCACTTTTTAGTGTCACCCGCGCTTACTGTAGGTTATGCCGCCCGTTTTCGGGTAGGCTAATTCATTATCCTATATTGATCTGCGACCTAGAAGACTTGAACTTCCATGCCTCTCGGCACTAGCACCTCAAGCTAGCGTGTCTACCAGTTCCACCAAGGTCGCAAGATTCATTACTTTCTTTTCCTAACCAAGACTAGCGGTTTATCCTAGCGATTAATCGCGCTTATGTCAATATTCAATATTGTCGATGATAAGATCATGATAAGAAGAAATCTCTTTTTTACCGTGGGAATCTGCACAATAGCCATTATTGCGGGCATTCAGACGGGATGTAAATCCCAGGGCGAATCAGTAGAAACATCGTATCAGTCATCTCAGTCGCAGGCGGCTTCTGAAGAGAATATCTGGACCCTGCTTGCCAACGGCGAAACGGAAAAAGCAAAGGCTTTCTTCATGGGGAAGGCTAAAGTTAATGATACAGACAGTCAGGGAAGAACGCCCCTGCACTACGCGGCGGAAAATCGTGATTCGCTTCTGGCAGCGTTTCTAATAGCCATGGACGCCAAACCGGACGTACTTGACAATAGCCAAAGGACGCCTTTATCCATAAGCGCCGAAAAACTGGATGCAGCTACCGCCGGTATTTTGGTCGGAAAAGGGGCTAATATACACCAGAGCATGAACGGCGGCAACTCGCCGGCTCGTATAGCTATCAGGGACAACAAGGAGTTCCTTGCAGCTATTATCACTCCGGCTTCTTTAGCCAGCGTCGATTCAACAGGCAAAACCATTTTGCACCTTGCCGCCGAAGCCGGAAATGCATCGGCAGTTAATACCATCCTGAAAGCCGGAGCAGACTATAATGCAAAGGATAAAAACGGAAAAAGCGCCCTGGACTACACGTTAGAAAGGGCGGACTCGAAGAACCATGCCGAAGCCGCCGTACAGTTAATCCTTGCGGGTGCAGTATCAAATAATCCCCTTTACTCGTATTTTGCGCCTGCGGCAAAAAGCTCAAACTACAATATACGCAGCGCAGACGGAATGACCCCTCTTCATTACATAGCGAGGGGAGGCTACATGGGGTATTTAGCTTTCTTGCTGGAAAAGGGAGCCAATGTTAACTTAAAAAACGCTTCCGGCGCTTCCCCGCTACACGAAGCAGCCCGTTCCGGAAATATAAAGGTAATGCAAACCCTCATTGATAACCGAGCGGAAATAAACGCCCAGGACGCTAAAGGCAATTCCGTCCTTCATATTGCGGTTCCGGCAGCTTCGCATTTGGAAGCCATTAACCTGTTTCTTTCCAGTGGCGCTAATGTTAATTTACAGGACGAACACGGAGACTCGCCCCTTCATATCGCCATTTTGCTTAACAGGAACGAAGAAATAATCCGAAACCTTCTCGCTCGCGGAGCAGATGTAACCATCCGCGACATTGACGGCAAGACTCCGCTATACCTTGCCATTGAAAGAAACAGGGCTAATTTTATTCCTATCCTGCTTGAATACGACTCAGACATCTTTGCCGTGGACAATAAAGGCATCACACCTTTTGAAAGGGCATTCTCCATTGATCCGTATATCGTGTTATCACTTATAAACGACAAAACGGCCCTTAAAAACGACAGTGAAGGCAACACCATACTTCACCTGACAACCCGATCCGTATCCATGGGAAATACATACATCATAAATGAAATCCTGAATCATGGCGCTTTAATCGACGCAAGGAACAGAGCCGGCGATACAAGCCTTACAATAGCTGTACGCCAAAACGACGAAGAAGCCGGGCTTCTTTTACTAAGCCGGGGTGCAGATATATTCGCGGTAAACGCCAGAGGCGAAAGCCCGCTTTACCTTACTTTCCCCTCGCCGGAAAGAAGAAATTCGACTCTCAGGCAATGGATGCTTAACCAGCAGACACTTAGCGCCCATGACGGCCTGGGCAATACAGCCCTACACTACATTGCCCAGTGGTGCTTTGATACCATGGTTCCTGTCCTTGTAAAAATGGGGGCCAATATCGAAGCGGTAAACGCAACAGGAGAAACCCCCTTATTCGCAGCAGTAAAACAGGACTCGCCTTATACCATCAAAGCACTGTTGGATAGCGGGGGATCCCTTAATGCGAGAGACTCTTTGGGCAACTCGCTTCTTCATGCAGCCGTACGCTGGAATGCAATTAAAAGCGCGGAACCGCTTCTGGATAAAGGGCTGGACATCAACTGCCATGCCTTAAACGGAAAGACCCCGCTGCATGATTCCATCCGCTGGTGGATGACTGAGATAATGCTTCTGCTTTTAAGGCGCGGGGCAGACATTGAAGTAAGGGACGCGGAAGGCAACACGCCTTTTATGGAAGCCATACTTGCGGGAAATTCGCCCAGCATGGAACAGCTTTTCAGAAGAGGAGCTGACGTAAAAACCAGAAACTTCAAAGGCGACACTGCCCTGCATATTACAGCAAGCATGGACAGAACAGACCTTTCAGCACGGCTATTGGCGTGGGGAGTTTCCATGCATGCAAGAAACGCCCAGGACAGAACCCCATTTCAAAACGCCGTTACCGGATCTACAATGCTGATCAGGACATTCCTTAGCAGTGACAGGTTGAATTCTCAAGATGACTTTGGCTCCACTCCGCTGCATATCGCGGTTCAGGAAAGGGCGTCAAGCTCTACCATTACAACCATCCTTGATCTGGGAGCCAGGCAATCCATGGTAGACGCCGAAGGCCGCACCGCCTTGCGCCTTGCCCTGGATCTTGACCAGCTAAAAACAGCGCAACTGCTTGCCAATTCCGGCAGCGATGTCTTTGTTACAGCACGGGACGGAAAAACGCCGGTAGAAGTCGCCCTTGCCAAAGGCGCGGATGCGGTAAGTGCCCTCTTCTCGGGAGCCGCGATTAACGCCAAAGATCCGTCAGGAAATACGGCGCTTCATTATGCCGCAAAGCAGGGAGATGCATCCCTTATTTCCCTCTTAATTTCACTGGGCGCAAACAAGGCAGTCAAAAACATCGCCGCCGAAAGCCCGGCGGATATTGCGTTACGCTGGAAAAACCAGGAAGCTTTGGCATTACTGAATTAGGTTTGCATAACGTTCATGTAAAAAATTATTTTTTTCTTGTTTCATATTTCTGAAACCCGTGCCCCTTAAAGTCAACATCATAACTGGCAGCTCGGGCGCAGTAAACAATCTCATCAATAGCGCCATACAGATTTGATATTATAAGGATAACCACGGACCACCATGGCACATCACGAATGAACGCCCAGAATCCTACTCCAACATAACAGCCCACAGCAAAAGCCTTCTGCGGGTAAGAGTGAAGCATATTTGCGACACCGAAGAATTTTTTCGCATAAAGATTCATGCTTAACTTATTAGCTGAACAGAAAATCAGCAAGCCGATGTAGAGCCAGGTTTGAAAATCCGTAAGATTATCGGACGCAAATTTTACAAAGACAGTCGCCGCAGCAATTACCAATATTACTGTATCGCTGAAGGCATCCAAAAAAGCGCCAAGATCGCTTTTTGCGTTAAATTTCCGGGCAATTGTGCCGTCAATTGTATCTGTCAAGACCAGAAAGATGTATACGATTAACCAAATCCATGGGACTGCCTTAAAAGAACCAATATCCTTTTCAAAATTCGTCAGGAAAAGAAGCGAAAAGGAACCGAAAAGGCGGGTTAGAGTCGCAATATTTGGCAGGTATTTTTTTATCCCTGTGGTTTTTATGTCTTCCATAGCATAGACTTCTAAATTAATCTTCCTGATATAAATGCACTATTATTTCGTGTTTTTGTCAAGATGTCTGTCAGCACTCTGTCACGGCTATTTTTTCAAAATGAAAAATACATCCTGAAAACACGGAACAAGCCAATTAATCTCACAAAGATCACAAAGGACACAGAGAAAAACAAGAAATTTTTCCTTAATTCCCTAGCATCTGAATACTAAAAATATTGAAGGTACATCGAAACTTACAAATTAAGCCTAAAACTCCGTGTTCTTTGTGCCTTTGCGCCTCAGTGAGGAATCTTTTGAAATGATCTTTTCTTAATTTTGATATTATGCCTTACACCGTTGTATTACCTGTCTTTGGCTGCGGCTTTGCGAGCTTCGCTAACTGGATACTTTTATAACCGGTGTTTTCCTCCTCCATGCTCAACATTTGGACAACCTGATGTCTTAATTCTTCGCCGATATAACTCAGCCGGAGACCATGTTCGTATTGGAGAAATTCATCATCATAGTATTTCATGCTGAACCATATATGCAGCTTGTTGCCTCTGATTTCTGCCTTGCGACTTGCTTTCTCCTCGCAAATATCTATGAACAAAGGCTTGCCAGTACCTGTTATTACGGTTTTGCAATTAGCCAGATCGCGATCATAGGCATCCTGTATTTCTTCCATTACTGCCCAAATCTCATCGCTTGAGCGCGTGGTGTGATCCTCATACTCGATGTTTATCACCGGTTGGACCGGGGCGAGAGAGGTAATTTGGAACTCTTGCGAGTACTTGGTTTGGTTATAGCCTTTTATTTCAGCCTTGATCGTTTTGCCCGCATCTTCAGCCGTCAACTCATATTCCGGATCTGTCGCGCCGGAAATGGGCGAGCCATTCCTCAGCCATTGTACGGTAAAGCCATTAGCAGGAGTAGGATTATATGTATAATCGCCGATTTTGGCGTACGTACATAACATATCATTCCAGCGATCGGCTTCAGCCGTAAATGTTATGGCCGGGATTGTTACCGCCGTCGACGTAGCGGGCGTGGCCGTTCCGCATGTTACTTTAACGCTGATCTTCTTGCCGGCGTCTTTGGGTTCCGGAGTATATTCAAACCAATCTTCGCCTTGAATGGCCACCCCTTCCCTCAGCCATTGGTATTCGTTCGCGCCGGAAAAGTTCTTCTGGACGTCCGCCGTCAATCTCTTGCCGACGCCCGGCGTTCCGATAATCGTGACCGCCAGCGTTTGCTGCGACGGCTGCTGCGTCGACGACGTCGGGACCTTAACGCCCTCGGATGTTCCGCTTACGCTGTCATAGGTCGCCTTGACCGTCAAGGTCTTGCCAAGGTCGTCCGCCGTCAGAACGTAATCCGCATGGGTGGCGCCGGTAATATCCGCCGTGCCGCGTTTCCATTGATATGTTATGGGCAGCTCGTTGCCGTCCTTGTCCTCGGCCTCCCAGTTCGGAGTCGCTTCGGCCGAAAGAGTGCCGCTGGTGCCGACCTTTCCCTTGTCGTCGATAGCGCTGCCGCCGACTTCGACCGTCACGGTTCTCTTGGGAATGGCAATCCCAGTCGCCTTTACGGTTTCGCCGGCGATAGTCACCTCGACGCTGATCGTCTTGTCCGCGTCCGTTTTTGAAATCGTGTATTCTTCCTTTGTAGCGCCGGAAATAGCATTGCCGTCCCGCGTCCATTGGTATTTTTTGTCCCCGGTCAGCTTGTTGTCTGTTATCGCCACGGTAAGCTTGCCGCCAAAATTGATTTTCCCATCGACAAGCGTATTGCCCTTTATAACCACTTTGAATGACGTATCCGGCGCTGTCGGGTTCGTCGGATTCGTTGGCTTCGCCGGATTATTCGGGTAGTTGCCTATGATGTCGCAGCCCATCAGTATCAGCATGTTCAGTATAGTCGCCAGCAATATTCTTCCGCCTGTTTTTTTTGTTTCTGGTTTCATTTCTTATCTCCTCTTTTAGTTTGCTATACGTGAAAGGCGACTACAGTCGACCTACGGTCAGCTACGAAACCAAAGTACAGTTCTGTAGGCCGCCATTGAATTCCTAAAAAACTTCCGTTTCTTTCCTTTAAATTTACAAGTTCTAAAGGAAAATTGTATCTAGTACATAATAATATATACATACCACCCAATATGTCAAGCAATTACAGCCTATTATTATTACCTTGCAGATAATGAAAGAAAAAACGGAAAATATTCGGGAAACATTTGCCAGGAATTTAAGGGAAAATCGTCGTAAAAGTGGCTTGACACAGGCTCAGCTGGCGGAAAAAGCGGAAATTTCTCATCATTATCTGGCAATGGTTGAATTGGCTCGCAATATTCCCAAAGTTGAGACAATAGAACGGCTTGCAAAAGTCCTAAATGTTGAATTTTACGAACTCTTTATTGTACCTCTTTCCCCTGCTATGGAAATGAAAAAGTACCATGAAACAATTATTAATGACTTAAAGTATATTGTGAAGGAATCAATCGATGAAGCCTTTGAGCAAGAACATATAAGGCAAAAACGGCGTAAATGACAACAGGAAAATGGCATGGCTTACAAATTACCTAAAGCTCTTTGCGTCCTTTGCGCCTTGGCGTGAGAATTTCTTCGATTTTGCTTATCTTCTTTTAGCTTTCCGAATACTGCAAGCGATACAGTCCGGCGTAAAGCCCATTTTTAGCGATAAGCTCATCGTGCTTTCCCTGCTCGACCAGGCGGCCGGAGGATAAAACCAGGATGCGGTCGGCGTGGCGAATGGTAGAAAGGCGGTGGGCAATAACGATGGATGTACGCCCAGCCAGCACCCTTTGCATCCCCAGCTGAATCAGGCGCTCGGTTTCCGTATCCACCGAGCTTGTCGCCTCATCCAGAATCACAATCGCAGGGTTGTGTGCAATGACCCTGGCAAAGCTAATCAGCTGCCTCTGCCCGGACGAAATATTGGTTGCCCCCTCAGAGAGGATAGTCCTGTACCCGTCCGGAAGCCGGGAAATAAATTCATGGGCGTGTACCGCTTTGGCGGCTTCTTCCACCTCCGCATCCGAAAGGGGAAGGCCCAGCCTGATGTTATCTGAAACGGTACCTGAAAATAAAAACACGTCCTGTAACACCGGCAGGCAGGAGCGCCTTAGCTCTTCCAGAGGAATGTCTTTGACAGGAATACCGTCCAAAAGTATTACCCCCGACTGGATATCCCAAAGCCTTGCCATAACATTCGTTATCGTGGTTTTTCCCGCACCAGTGTAGCCCACAATCGCGGCCATTTCCCCCGGATGTACGGAAAAATTCAGGCCTTTTAAGACTTCTTCTCCCTTGTTATACGAAAAACGGACATCCCTGAATTCAATATGCCCACGCACCATGCCTTCAACGCGGTGCGTCCCTTCGTCGCTTATCCTTTCGTCGGTATCCAGAAGCTGGAATACCCGCTCCCCTCCCGCCATTGCCGACTGCAAAAGCGTATACTTCTCGGCGATGTCCATCACAGGCGAATAAAACATCCCGACAAGGTTGATAAAAGCGATTAGGACCCCAAGGGAAATTGAAAGGTCAAGGATCATCATAGCCCCAACTGAAATAATGACAGCCGTTGTTACCGTTGAAAGCCACTCTACCACCGGGCGGAAAGTCGCGAAAACATACATCTCGCCCAGTTTGGCTTTTAGCAGCTCAATGTTCCTTTCGGCGAATTCCCTCTGGCTCCTTTTTTCAGCCTGGAAGAGCTGTACCACCTGCACCCCTGAAAGCCGTTCCGAAAGGTACGAATTAAGGCGCGAGGATGCCGTCCTTTGCCTCCTGAAGGCGTCCCTGGCCTTGACGCGGCTTACGGCTGTTATCGCCAGAACAGGCGGCATAGTTATAAGCGCCGCCAGAGCCAGGCGGGGCGAAAGCAAAAACAGAGTGATTAAGACCCCTGTCATAACCGCAAGGTCTTTCAGAAAAGATACCAAAACTGACGAAAAAAATTCATTAATTGTTCCCACATCCCCCGTCAGCCGCGTTACCAGCCGCCCGACAGGATGGCGGGAAAGGAAAGACGTAGATTGAGAAGAGGTCTTCTTAAAAAGCTCAAGCCTTAAATCCTTCATGACCCTCTGCCCGATAAGGTTAGTTCCCCAAGTCTGAAAGAAAGTTAGGGAAAAGACCAGGCAAAGTATCGCAAGCAGCGTCAGTGTGGAACGGATAATAAAAGAAATATCATCTGCGCGGATTGCAGCAATTTCCCTGACAGGCAGGGTGTAGAGATCCTTTTTCAATACGGCAGCGGAGTTACTTGTTTGGCTGAAAAGATCAGGGCGGCTTTTTACAATTTCCTCCGCCGCAGAGCCTTCTTTCATTTTAAAGGCGTACCAATCCCTAAGATCCAGGATTTCGCTTTCCTGTAGTTCCTTTTCGGCGGCGCTTGAAATTCGCGTGTCCCTTTCGATAGAGACAAAAAGCCGCCCTCCTGCTTCTATTGAAAGCCCGTTAGTTTCCAGCAGATCCAGTGCCCTTTTGCTTTCTGCGGATAATGTACCAGCCAACGCTGGATCCGCAGCATTGCTTAAATTCACGACGTAATAACGAACAATTATGGCATCGTCAATGACTTTCTGCTGGATCAAGGGAACAAACAGCTCCCCGGCTGTGGAAAGCAAAAGGGCAAAAGCGGTTAAGGCAATAAGAAGCTTATAGGGCTTTATGTAGGAAAGAATTCTCCTGACAATTTTACTGTCATAGCCCTTGACTACTTCGTCAGTTTCAAAAAAGTCAGCCATTGGGGCCCTCCCCGTAGGAGCCTTTGGCTCCCAAGCTCTGCAGGGCCGCTGTGCGGGCGTAAAAACCACCGGAAGACGCAAGCTCCGCCGGCGCACCTTTTTCGATGATCCTGCCTTTTTCCAAAACGACTACTTCATCGGCGCGGCTTAAAGCCGAGACCCTGTGCGATACAATGATCATAGTCCAGGGAAAGCCCGAGCGGCGCTTTTCCCTGCCCAATTCAAACAAAGCGTCGAGTATTTTTTTCTCGGTTTCCGCATCTACCGCCGAAAGGGAATCGTCCAGAATGAGAATTTCCCTGTCCGCCGCGACCGAGCGAGCGATGGCGGTACGCTGTTTCTGGCCGCCTGAAAGCGTAAGGCCCCTTTCGCCGATTGGCGTGTCCCAGCCATCCTGAAAGGCCAAAAAATCGCTGTCCAAAGCGGCAAGAGAAGCCGCCTTCGCAAGGCTTTCATCATTCCCTGCCTCAAGCTCAACCGCGTAACCGATGTTGTTTTTTATTGAATCGGAAAACAGGTAGCTGTCTTGCGGCGTAACGCCGAAGATCTTTCTCAATTCCGCCAAATCCCAGGCTGACGCTTCCACTCCCTTAATAAAAACAGTGCCAGGCGGGACGGCAACCATCCTAGTTATGGCTTTTATCAGCGTCGACTTCCCGGAGCCTGTACGGCCAAGAATCCCGGTAACGCTTCCTTCCTTTATTGAAAAGCTAATACCATCAAGCGTGGGTATTTCTTCGGAGAACCCGAAGGTTAGGTTTCGAAGCTCAATGAGATGCGCTTCAGGCAAGGACAAGGACGCGCCCTTAACCGCTTCCAGCGGGGAACGGATTAAAGGCTCCGCCTTCAGAACTTCGTTCACCCTTCCAAGGGAAACAGCGCCCCGCTGAATCATATTTACTACAAAGCCCGCTCCCATAAGCGGCCAGATTAGCATATTAAGGTAGCGGAACAGGGCAACAAGGTTTCCCGGGCTCATTAATCCCTCGGTTACCCTGATTCCTCCCACCAAAAGCACGATAAGAACGGTAAGCTCCGATAGAAAAGTAATAAAAGGGAAGAATATGCCAAAGAGCTTCACCAAATCCATGTTAGCGTCGCGGTAATCGTCGTTGGTATCGGCGAACTTTTTAATGAACCACCATTCCTTTACAAAGGACTTCACCACCCTGATCCCGGAAAAAGTTTCCTGAACGGCATCGCTTAACGCCGAGTATGTTTCCTGAGCGCGGCGGAAACGTTTCCCCACAACATCGCTAAAGAGGAGGATTAGAATTGTAATCAGCGGCAGGGGAATAACCGCAAAAGCGGCGGTGCGGGTGTCCTGAACGAAGATGATGACCAGAATCGCCGCAGCCATCATAGTGCCGTCCACCAGGGCGACAAGCCCCATGCCAATGGATTCCCTTACGGCGTCCAGGTCGTTGGTAGCCCGCGCCATTAGGTCCCCTATCTTGTTTTTTTGATAATAATCGTACGAAAGCGAAAGCAGATGGTCAAAAAGCTTTTTGCGCAGCTCTGTTTCGATACGCCTGGAGGAACCATGAATAAAGAAGCGCCAAAGAAAACGCCCAAGGGAAACTACCCCCATAAGGCCAACCATAATAGCGCAGGGGGTTATCACTTTCCTTATCTCAAAAACGCCGGACGAAGCGATATCCACCGCCTGGCCGATAAATTGTGGAATTATCACCTGGGCGGCATCAACAACAATCAGAAAAAAGAAGCCCACTGCGTAATTTAGCGAGTATTTGCGGAAATACGGAAACAGCGAGCGGTATTCTCCCAGAGATGATTTTTCAGATGATTTTTTTTCGCCTGAGGCCATTAAACTTTCCTGTTAGCCGCTTCTTCCTTTTTTTTATGATCCGTTTCCAGCTTTGAAGACCAAATTTCCGCCTTTTTCTTGACCATTTCTGCGTCAGGCCGTTCACCAAGAAGAGCGTGAATACGGCGAAGGGAGTTAAGAAAATTTATTCCCATCTTAAAATCATCAATCCGGTTGGTGGATAATTCGTATTTTTCACGGTAACGATCAGCAGCCTGCATTAGCAGTTTCTTAATCAACCTAAGGTGATACATCGTGGGCTCATAATCCGGTGAACCCGGATCTGTATTAGCCACGGCGGTTTTTAGGTTCATTATATTTTTGGCGACAGCTGCAAACCGGCCTTCAAGTTCAACAAAGGTCCATCTCCATTTTGTATTGTCTCCATATGCGGCTTCAAGGAGCTGTAGGGCAAGCCCCGTTTTTTTTATAAGGTTGTAACGTTTTTGAGCGTCTATAGTGCCAATTTCCTGGAGGCGGTCTTCATAATCAGAAAATGGCGCGTCCACCAGCGGGCTTACAACCTCTTCAAAGTAAATTACCGCTTTATATAACGATTTTCTGCCGTCATTCAGGGATTCCTCGCTTCGCAGTTTCAACATTGACTGCGAAATGCCGCTGATTATCATAAAATTGGCAACCAAAGACAGCATATCTTCAACCAGGGTCAGGCGTTTTAACGCCGCCCTCCGGCTATCCTTTCTTATTTCCTGTAAAACGTTTTCTTCGCGATCGAGAAGGGACTGAATCATGGCTTTATAAGGCTTAATTTTTTCAAAATACAGATAACGATCTTCATTAGTTACCTTCGCCATTTTTCACCCCACTGTATTTTGCCAGTAATTCATCCGCATGGGCAAGGGCTACCTCTCCTGAATCCCCCGCAAGCATCCGGGCTATTTCCTGCCGCCTGGCCAGGCTTTTAAGCTGCGAAACTTCTGTCACGGTTCTTTCGCCTGAATCGCCGCTGACTACCACCTTTTTTTCCACCTTCAAGTGATTATCGGCACGAACAGCAATACTGGCCAAATGAGTAACACAAAAAATTTGCCTGCTTTTCCCAATCCGCGCAAGGTATTCCCCGACAGAGAGCGCCACTTCTCCGCCAATTCCGGTGTCAATTTCATCGAAAATCAGTACCTCCGCCCCAGTGTCAGCGGTAGCCGAAGCGGAATTCAACAAAATGGTTTTGATAGCCAGCATTACACGTGACAGCTCCCCTCCTGACGCGATCCGGGCCAGCTCTTTTAGCGGTTCTCCAGTATTGGCGGAAATTAGGAATTCCACATCATCAGCGCCGTAGGGGCCGCATACAAGGCCGGATCCCCCTTCCCTGGTTTTTGGCTTTACGTTTGCGGCAAAAACCGCCTTGGGCATTCCCAGGCGGGAAAGGATGCCCGTAATTCCTTCGCCAAGGCGCTTTGCCCCTTCACTTCGCTTTGCACTAAGAACACCAGCCCGGGCTGCAATGTCTTTTTCAAGGCGGCTGATTTCGGCCTTTAATTTATCCTGGTTTTCCCCCGCTCCCGAAATCGCTTCTATCTCCGCCTCGGCTTCGGCTTTGTAGGCAAGCATTCCTTCTTCGTCCGAATTCACGCCGACAGAACCGACAGCTTCCGCGGCAGGGCGGTATTTTTTTTTCAGCTTGTAAAGCAATGCGAGCCTTTCTTCCGCTTCTTCAAGCTTTGCCGGATCGTAGGTTAAGCGATCGCGGTAATTCCTGAATTCGGCGGCCAGGTCCTCGGCTTCATAAAAAATATCTTCCATACGCTTTAACAAAGGGGAAAGCGAGCTGTCTATGGAAGCGGCGTTCTCAAGCGAAGCCCTAAGGCGGCGCCCAAGGCTTAAGAGGGATAATTCATCTTCAAAAAGCGATGAGGAAACATTATTCACATGAAGGCTTAGCTTTTCAAAATCCGAAAGGCGCTGGGTTTCGGCTTCCAGCTCTTTTATCTCCCCGTTTTTAGGGGCGGCTTTGGTAATTTCCTCAATAGCGTAATTTAACAGCTCAAGCCTCTGCCCCCTTTCCTTTTCGGAACGGTTCAGCGATTCCAGGGTCTTGCGCTTTTCTGCCAGCTCCGTAAACACCTGGCTGAATGCCGCAACCTCGTCTTCCAGGCCTGAAAACCGGTCAAGGTAAACACGGTGAGTTTCTTTTCTCAAAAGCGATTCGTGGGTATGTTGGCCGTGGAGGTCAAAAATAAACCCCATAAATTCTGCGAGATCGTTCCGGGTTACAGGGACATTCTGGATATAGATTGAATTGCGGCCAGAGGCTTTAACGCTGCGCCGGATAACAAGCCTGGAATCTTCCGGCTCAATTTCCCGCTGGTTAAGCCATTGCAGCGCATCCCGGTTTTTGCTGTCAACGGTAACAACTGCCGAAACGCTTGCTTCTTCGGAACCTGAACGGATAATTTCGCTGTCTGTTTTGGCGCCAAAAAGAAAACTAAGGGAACCCACGATTATGGATTTTCCGGCTCCCGTTTCCCCTGATAAAACCGTAAAGCCTTTTTCAAATGAGAGGTTAAGGCTGTCAATCAGCGCGAAATTCCTTACGCTTAATTCTTCTATCAAAGTACTAGACTTCCCCTTCTCCCGCCCATGAGAGTTTTTTCCTGAGCGCCGAATAAAAACCGCTGCGGCTGGAGGCAATTAAAAAACAGGAATAAGGCGTCTTTTCAATAAATATCCTGTCCCCCTTTTTTATTTTCTCCTTGACCTGACCGTCCAATGTCAATACTATCCCGCTTTGCTGCTCGTCCGCCACCTCTACGATCACCTTTCCAATCGCAGGCAATACCAAAGGGCGGTTTGTAAGCAAAAAAGGGCAAATGGGGCTTAAAATAAGAGCTTCAAGCTCAGGATCAACAACGGGGCCTCCAACAGCGGCTGAATAGGCGGTTGAACCGGTCGGGGTGGCGATTATAAGGCCATCCGAGCGGTACGAACCCAGCTTTAGATCTGTCTTTATTTTTTCTTCGCTGTAAAAAAGGCGCAGATTTATTATCTTGGCAATGCCGGAAGATGAAACAATAACATCGTTAAGGCAACATTCCCGAAAAATTTTGCGGCCGCCCCTTTCTACAGATACATCAAGCATAAGGCGGCGGGAAACGGCTTCCTCCCCTGCCATCCACCTGTCGAAAACTGCTCGCCATTTAAGGGGCTGTACTTCCGCAATAAAGCCGAAAGTCCCCAGATTTACGGGAAAAATCGGGATGCCCAGTGGGGATACAGCCCTGGCCGCTGACAGGACAGTCCCGTCTCCGCCAAGGACTATAGCGACGCTGTATTTTTTATCCGGAGAAATAAAAGATTTTTCCTTAATTGAGTAAATATCCGCTTCTATCTTCAAGGAGAGCAATTCTTTTAATATTTCATTGCCAAGTTTTCGGGCATGGCTTTTTTGAGGGTTAACCAGCAGAATCGCTTTTACTCTCATCAGTAATCAACTCCTATGGGAGAGTCATGATAAGCTTCGCCACTTTTCCTGCCCTGGCCATCCCCAACCTGGGGTAAAGGGGAAATAGAACCGTCCTTAAAGAAAGCGAATATGCATGAGGGCATTTTTCAGGAGGAACAGCGCCGCTTCCGGCCAGGGTATTCACAAAAGCGTTTTCCACAACTATATCTTTCTTGCGGGCATAGGTTTTTACGTCATTTACGCCGCTTTCCAGAATCAGGGGAAATGCGTAATTGTTGTATTCCGTACCCTGCCGGACAAACATCCTGTGCCTTGTTCTTGCGGCCGACTGCGTATAGAGTTCCGCAATCTCGCGGCGTTTTGCCAAATTCTTCGCGGCTTCCCTGAACTGAACAACCGCCAAAGCGGCGTTCATGTCAGGCAGGCCGTATTCCGGGGGCAAATCGCTCAAGCCGCGCAGCAGGGCCGAATCGCGCCGGTTTACAGAAAAAAGCAGCGCCCCGCCGCCAGAGGTAAGCATGTCCCTTTCTTCCAGCCCAAGAATCGTAAACACGGGCGTAAAACCAGCAGCGGAAGGTTCTTCCGTTTCTGTCCCGTAACTATGGGAACAGTCAACAATTACCGGAAAGCTCAGCTCCGAGACAGCATCAGCATCCGGAATAAAACCCAGTGTATGATGCAGAATCATACACTTTATATTCTGATCGCCCTCCATAGCTTTTAATAAAGTCTCCCGGCTTACACAGGCTGTGGAAAGGTCTACATCGCAATATTGCGGAACGAGGGCAAGATCTTCAATTACCCTCCGGAAATAAAGCGGTGACAAAGCAGAAATTAGCACCCCCTGCCCCTTTTCAGGGTTTAGCGATTTTAAAGCCATATAAAGGGCAATAGCCGGACTGCGAAGTGAAAGGCAATAGTCAAATTTTATTTTTTCACGGGCAGTTTGAACCAGAAATTTAGCCTGTTCCCCTGGGCCTATTCTGTCTTCCACCATAGCGGTCAAAACCGCATCCATCTCTTTACGCCTGATGGTAGGAGAGTAGACTTCTATTTTCATACAATACCCAAGATCACTTATCTCTTAGACCCGTTCACCTACCACACGGCTTCTATTTTTGTAAGACGATATAAAAATTATTACCTGCGCAGAGCGGCAATTTTCTGCAGTTCTTTTGGATTAAAGAGATCCCGAATATCCAGAATTATAAGGTATCCGCCTTCCTGCCGTACCACACCTTGAATATATTCAGCTCCTATACCGCTCACCATTTGGGGAGGAGGCTGGATTTCTTCTTTTTCGATGGTTACAACCCTGGAAACCTTGTCAATAATAACTCCCAGTTTCATCCCGTCGATATCGATTATGACGAAGCCCGACATAAGCTCATCTTCCTCTGAAATCGCTGTTTTTTTGAGATGAAACCGCTTATGAAGGTTTATTATGGGAATTATTTCGCTACGAAGGTGAAAAATTCCCTCTACGTACATTGGGGCGTTCGGAATAGCCCTGACATCCTGAACACGGACTATTTCTTTAACATCCATGATGTCTATTCCGTACAACTCGTCCCCAAGCTGAAAGGTTACCAATTGGTTAGATTCTGACATTTTACACCTCTTGCCACTTAAAGCAGATAATAATTCTTTTTCTTTAGTGCTTTAATAATTATATCATTCTTTTTATATTTCTACAAGCTATAAAATCAGAAACCACAAACAAATCAGTAGTATAAAAACAAAAAAAGCCTGGCAATGACCTACTTTCCCACCCCTCGGGGGGCAGTATCATCGGCGTTAGAGGGCTTGACTTCCGTGTTCGGAATGGGAACGGGTATGCCACCTCCACCATAACCACCAGGCAATTAATCCAAACAAAAAGGA
>Ga0268262_10001894_pt1 | contig 24861 bp, 27 predicted proteins | sample TergutNc150P3_FD_190354 | JGI IMG/M metagenome (GOLD analysis project Ga0268262, IMG submission 190354) | Nasutitermes corniger P3 segment gut microbial community from laboratory colony in Florida, USA - Nc150 P3 (SPAdes) (version 2) | ecosystem: Host-associated > Arthropoda: Insects >...
AAATTATGGAAGTAGACATACCCGGAGTAGAAAATGAAAGAGTAAAGAAAATTTACGGCAAAAAATTTAATATATATTTGAATGTTTTGAAGTCATATCTTGACGTTGTGCCCAAATCTCTTGAAGAGATGAGCCATGTTACCAATGAAACATTGACGAGTTATGTTACCAGCGTGCACGGTGTAAAAAGCGTCAGCGACTTCATCGGCGCGGAAGAAGCGCGAAAAATGGCCCTTGAACTGGAGATGCTGGGAAGGGCCGGAAACCTTTCCGGCGTACTGGCAAAAAACGAGGCGTTCATTCAATACGCGAAAGAGCTTATAGTCAATATACAAAAATATCTGGCGAAGACAGACGCAAAATAATTCGCGGAATAAATTATAATTTTACCCTAAAGCTCATTCGCTGAATCGGAGACGGCCCAAAACGCATTATTGCTTCCCTGTGGGCTTTTGTCGGGTAACCCTTGTGTTGTGTATAACCGTACTCCGGACAAGAAATACCGTAATATTCCATAAGCCTGTCTCTCGCTGTTTTTGCCAGGATGGAAGCCGCCATAACCTCAGGTACGGAACTGTCGGCCTTTACTAAAGCTTCGCAGGGGACGTTTATGTCCGGAACAAAAAGCCCGTCAACAATCGCGCGGATATTTACGATACCGGTCTTTTTGACCATTGCCTCAAAAGCGCGCTTCATCGCCAATAGGCTTGCTTTATGTATGTTTATTTCGTCAATTTCAGAAGCGGACGCCCAGCCTATGCCCCACACAGCGTCGCTTTCGCAGATAGCCAGTCTGGCCTTTTCTCTGTCGCTTTCTTTTAACTTTTTTGAGTCGTTCAATACGCTTATTGGAAATCCAACAGGAAGAATAACCGCCGCGGCGCAAACAGGCCCTGCCAAAGGCCCTCGGCCCGCTTCATCAAGGCCGCAGAGAAAAGCGCCGCTTTTTTCCAAAGATCAGTTCCCTTTGTTCATTATTGACAGCGCTTCCCGCAACTCTGGATCGCGGGAATAATAATACGTTTCCAATTCCTCAGGGGAAAGGCCGATTAGCTCATGGCTGGAATAGTGAACCCACATATCCTCTTCCTTTACGGAAAGATCGTGCCTTCTGCACCAATAGTCCGGCTGAATAGGCAGCTGTTCCGGCCTGTCGTAAAAATATTTGTAATCGTGAACAACTATTTTAAGATCCTTACGGAGAATTCCTTTTTCCATGATGAGATTCGCGAGGTGGTTAAGTGTTCTGCCCGTGTCGAATATGTCATCAACCAGAAGTATCTTATCGCCTGTTCTTAGGGATTCGGTCGGGTAAGTCCAGCCTTCTACCTTCACTTCTTCGGCTTCTTTTACGCCGGTATAGGAACGGGCGACGACGGCGGCGTAGTACACCGGCCTTGCCCTGCGCTGTAAAATTTTAAAGTACTCGCTGATAATATTTCCAAGGTAAACGCCGCCGCGTAGCGACACATAGATCACATCAGGATAGAATCCGTCTTTGTAAATCTTATACGCCATTTTAATACCGTTATTTCTAACGGTATCGTAAGGGAGAAATTCTTTTCTCATAAAAAGATAATAAACAATTTCTTTATGCTTTTCTACACCCGTTGCCGGCCGGCAGTCCTAAAAAACCCGAACAGGCTGCCTATGAAACCTCCCACCACATGGGCGAATTGAGAAATATTACCGTTCGATTCTGGACTGCTTCCAAAGGAAATAAGCAGCTCTCTGCCCAGATACAGGATCAGCACAAGTATAAAAGTAAGGGGAACTTCTCCCTTGTTAAAATTGGTAAAGGAAGCCAAAAGAATCATCATAAAAACCACTCCGCTCGCACCCAAAAGTCCCAGGGGGAAAAAAAGGACGTTAAGTATTCCGGTTACAAGAGCGGTTATAAAAATCATGATCACAAGCGAAAGGGAACCGTAAGTTTCCTCAAGAATGGGGCCTATCAGAAGTATAAACGAAAAATTTGAAACAAGGTGCGCCCAATTCGCATGCCCCAGTATGTGGGTAACAAGCGTAACCCAGCATCTTAGGCTGGAAGCGGAAAAAGCCGCTTTTCCCGGAACCATGAACCATTGCACAGTCAATGAACGCGAAACCGTCTGGGAAAGGATAAGGACAGCGGAGCTGATAAAAGTAAAAGTAAGCACCACCGGTGAATTGTATCTGATTCTCATGGCAATCCCTAAAGCTCCAGAACCAACTCCACCGGACAGTGATCGGAACCAGGCACCTCAGAGCGTATGATCGATGACTTGATCGCCGGAAGAAACGCCGGATCCGTGCAGTGGTAGTCTATCCTCCACCCAACATTATGCTCACGCGCGTTCATTCTGTAAGACCACCAGGTGTAATGATCTTTTTCCCCGGGATGAAAATGCCGGAAAGTATCAATAAATCCTTCTTTCGTAAAGGCATCCATCCAGGCTCTTTCTTCCGGCAAGTATCCGGGGCTGTCCTCGTTTTGTTTCGGCCTTGCCAAATCAATCGGCGTGTGCGCGATATTATAGTCTCCGGAGAGAACAAAATGGCGGTTTTCTTTGCGGTATGTGTTACAGAGTTCCATAATGGCGGCGCAAAACCTGAGTTTGTAGTCCAACCTTTTTCTTTCATCCTGGGAATTGGGAAAATATGCCGAAATGAGCGTGAAATCTTTGTATTCGGCCTGGAGTACCCTGCCCTCGTTGTCAAATTCTTCAATTCCCAAATTCTTTATATTAAGCGGTTCTATTTTTGAATAAATCCCCACGCCGGAATAACCGGGCCTTTTGGCGCTTGCCCAATAGGCGTAATAAGGTTTACCGTTTTCATCCTGTATTTCAAGCAGTCCCGGCGCAAGCTGTTCCGGCCTTGCCTTAGTCTCCTGAATACACAACATGTCCGCGGATTCTTTTTTCACCCAGGAAACGAAGTCTTTTTTTTCAACCGATCTTATTCCGTTAACGTTCCAGCTTATTACGCGCATTCGCTAACCCCTGTCATCCGTAAATGAAACGAATTTGGTGAGCTGCTTAAAGAAAGTAAGATCAACAGTACCGACAGGCCCGTTCCGGTTTTTTGCCACCATGAGCTGTACCTTTTGAGACATATCTTTTTCCTGTTCTTGCCTGGTTTTTTCCAATTCCCTGTCCCTGTTAAGAAACATGACCAGATCCGCGTCCTGCTCAATTGAACCCGATTCGCGTATGTCGGCCAGACCCGGTTTTTCTTTCTCGGCCTCGCGCCTGAGCTGTGAAAGGGCCACAACCGGTATGTTTAATTCACGCGCGAGTCCCTTTAAAGACCTTGATACGTCGGATATAAATTCATAGCGGGCAAGCTGCTTGTTTTCCGAAGTTATCCGGCCTATATAATCAATAAAAATAATTTCAACCCTTTCCTGAATCCTGAGCATCCTTGCCATCGCCTGTATATTAAGCATAGTCATGTCAGGCATATCAACAATATAAAGCGGGGCGTCATGTATTACCTCCGCCGCCTTAAAAATATCGTTAAAATCCGACTGGGCAAATCTCCCTACCCTCAGCTTATTGCCGTCAATTCCGGTTTCTGAGGAAAGCAGCCTAAGCATCAGCGCCTGATCGGACATCTCAAGTGAAAAAAAGGCAACAGGTTTATTCTGCCTGATTGAAATATTCGCCGCCATAGAAAGGGCAATCGCGGTTTTTCCCATGCCCGGCCTCGCGCCTATTATGATCAGCTCTGAAGGCTGAAATCCGGACGTGAGCCTGTCCAGATCATAAAAGCCTGAGGGAATACCGGTAAACTCGGCTTTTGTCTTAAATACATCGTCAAGATAATTAACCGTGTCTTTTACTATGCTTTCAACTTTTTTGTAGCGGAAAATTCTTTGAGGATCGCTAATAAAAAAAAGTTTTTGCTGGGTTTCCTCCAAAATTAATTTTGGATCAACAGTTTCATCAAACGCCTTGGCGCCGGTTTCACCTGAAATTCTAATCAAGCCCCTGCGCAAAGAAGAGGTCTGCACAACCTGTGCGTAGTACTCGGCATTGGCGCTAGAGGGCACCGCGCCGGTCAGCGATGCGATGTAATCATAACCGCCGGATTCATCCAGCCTGCCTGTGCGTTCAAGTTCCGTTGATAAGGTTAAAAGATCGGGCCTTGTCCCTTTGTGAAAGAGGGTAAGCACCGCTTCAAAAATCTTGCGGTGCCTTGGAGAATAAAAATCTTCCGCTCTTACGTACTGCTGGGCGATGATAACGGCATTATCATCAATAAGCATGGCGCCAATCAGCGCCCTTTCGGCATCATCATTATGAGGAGGTATTCTTTCCTTACCTGACTCTGCCATTATTTATTCTTGGCTTTTTGCTGGCTGCTGAGGCTCCGGTTGTTCTTCGTGGACTTCTTGTGTCCGCTGCTCATCACGGCGTTTTCTAAACGGTTTTGAAGCAGGCGCTTTTACCGTTTCAGTTTTAATCTCCTGTCCAATCACATTTATACTTATTTCCGCGGAAGCGCTTTCGTAAAGCCTTACGGTAGCCTTGTATTTACCGACGTTCTTTATATGCGTCCCCGGAATTTCAATTCTTTTCCGTTCAATCTGATGGCCATGTTTTGCCAGTTCATCCGACACACTCTGGTTGGTAACAGCGCCGTAAAGTTTTCCGTTGGGACCCGCTGACATGGTAATTTCAATTAAAAGGCTTTCCAGTTTTTCCTTTAGCCCCGACGCGTCGCTGCGTTTTTGTATTTTCCGCGCTTCAATTTCTTCTTTGCGGCTTTCAAACAGCTTTATCGTCTTTTCATTATAAGGAAGGGCGATACCCCGCGGGAAAAGATAATTCCTGGCGTAGCCTTTCGCCACATCTTTGATGTCCCCTTCTTCTCCCAGGGGGGCAAGATCCTTGTTTAAAATAACTTTCATAACCAAGCTCCTTTGTTTTTTTTGCGGAAGGACTTAACCCGGACAGCAAACCTTAGCTTTCACCGCCGCCCGCCTCCGGAGTAGAAGGCGGCCCGCTTTGTTTTGACACCCTTAAGGGCAGCCAATTCTCAGCAATTCCCAATAAAACCAGCCCTGCCAAAAGAAATATGTTAATAAACGGGCTAAACAACATAAAAACAAACGCTATAACTAAAATCATTCTAAGGAAAGGAGAAAACGAAGGCCTTATAAGAAAGAACTGCATTATCCCCAAACCCTGAGCAAGATACAGAATAGAGCAAATGATCAAAATATTCCAGAGGATGATCTCGGGAATCTCAAGTTTTATGGTTCTGGTAATGACAACAAGAAGAAGGGAAAAAGAAAAAACCCAGATTACCGTTGGGTTTACATGAAAACCCGCAAGGGGATTAATCCCGTTTAGCTTTACTTCCCCGGAGAGCTTCTCCTGAATGTTTTTTCCAAACAGCCTGAAAGACAGGCGCGCCAGAATCAGGCTCATCTGGCAGCAGACAAAAAACAGCAATACGCAAGAGAAAAGACTGCCGCCGCGCAGCATTAAGGCAATAATTATTTCCATCACGAATTCGGGAGTCAGGCTTTCAATCATTGCATTTTGAACAACGTCGGCTTTGGTAGACTGATAAGCGGAGATCAGGGTATTTACCAAATAGTTGACATAATCAAAAAAGACTTGAGAATCTATATTCCTGAAAAGAATAAGATTAAACAACAGAGAGCACAAACAGGCGCCGACAACAAGCCTGACAGGCCAGGACATTTTTGCCTGTAAAGACGGTGGAGAGGCAATAATCAAGATAAAGATGAAAGTTATAGCGCCGTAATATAAAATGTCCCATCCGGCCGCTTCCAATGGCGCTGTTACGCCCGCTGCGTAGGCGATAGTTATAACAGCGTTTCCTCCTAACGCCAGTAAAAAAGCAAGCCACGCGACCCTGTAATCGCATCTATAGGCGACGAAACCCAGAGGCACAAGAAAAAAAAGAGAAAGAAAGCCTGTTTTAAGCATGACGAGGGATATTCCCGCTCCGATTAAGGCAGGCAGAAAATCCTTCTTTTCAAAACTCAAGGAAAATGGAAACACTAAATTCGCCGTTTGAAATAAACGTTTGCGCTTTAATCGGCCACAAACGGCAGGAGAGCGATTATCCTGGCCCTCTTTATAGCCAGGGCCAAAGCCCGCTGGTGTTTTGCGCAGGTTCCTGTCATACGCCTTGGGAGGATTTTCCCCCTTTCCGTAATAAAGCGACGCAGGGTATCCGCGTCTTTATAATCGATCTTTAGCTTTTGAATGCAGAACTTGCAAATCTTTTTCTTTAAAAAAAATTTACCCTTTCCACCGCGTCCGCCGTCTCCGTCCCGGCCCTCCATCTGGGGCTCAAGGCCGCGATCCCTGTAGGGACGTTCATTGTTCTCTGCGTATTTTTCATCAGACATAAAAAACCTCGTTAAAATGGAATATCATCGGTGAAATTATCATCCGATGGGGGCGGGTTGTTTTCGCCGCCTTTTCGCTGCCAGGAACTTGAGGTTCCCGAGGAACCCTGGTTCCCGCCTTGAGAACCGCCGTCTCCATGGCTGTTCCCACCGCCGGAGGCTCCATAAGATCCTCCGGATCCTTGAGAGCCTCCAAGGAGCTGGATATTGTTGGCGACAATTTCTACCTTGGACCTGTTCTGCCCCTCTTGCTGCCAGCGATCCTGACGCAGCTCCCCTTCGACGCCGACGGACTTACCCTTTGTAAGATACTGGTTCAACGATTCACCCTGGCGGCCCCAAAGAACCACATCAAAATAATTAGCCTCGTCTTCCCACTGATCTCCGTTTTTTTTGCGCCGGTTTACAGCCACGGAAAATTTGCATACCGCCTGTCCTCCGGCAGTGTATTTTAGCTCCGCGTCCCGTGTAAGACGTCCAACCAGAACGACGTGGTTAATGTCAGCCATGGTTTTCCCTGTTCTCGATGTTTACGAAGAGATACTTCAATAAATTGGAATTGAGCTTAAAAATACGATCCAGATTTACTATTTTTGCGGGATCCGAGCGGATAGTAAAAAGCACGTACTTGCCGCGCTTTCTTTTCTTTACTTCGTAGGCAAGATCTTTGTCTCCGAGTTCCTCGGTTTTATCGATCTCAACCCCGTTGTTTCCAAGGTCGGATAATAACTTTTCCCGCCCTGCCTTGTGTTGGTCTTCTTCCAGTGGGAAAATGACCACGAGCTCATAATGACGCATGAACCCTCCTTACGGACTTAAATTTCCCGTTAAACTAACGGTTTCATGGCCCACCATAAATGAATGGGCAAAGAGGTTAATATATATAACATTTTTTTTCATATTAAATCAAGCGCAGTACGGCTAAAAGAAACAGAAAAACAGCCGATAGTTTAAACAGTATGAACAAACGAATAAATTTTGAAGATGATATCTTCCTGCTTATGATTAGAATCCGCATGATTAGAGATATTATAACTCTTGACGCGGACCCGGAGCTTTTTCTGGAAAAAACTCTGGATGATATCTATTTCATCGATCAGACCATGAAAACACTTCTTGGAGACCTGGAACGGAACAATCATCTTATCGAAAGGGATGAGCTCCTGGAACAGCTTGGCAACGCGGACGAGCAGTTTTCACAGGTCTTGAAAGATCTAAGCGACCATGAAGGAAATTTATCAGTCAGGGAACTGCCTTCATTGGCTGAAAAACTGTCGGCTTTTCGCTCCTGCAGCCTGGAAAGACAGAAAAAAGCCGGTAAATTGCAGCCCGAAGAAAGTCAGGAAAATGTTGTTTACGTCGGTTCCGATGAATTGACCGAGTTACTAAAAGCGTTTTAAGGAACCTGTGAAAACCCAAATCAGGGTTTTTTATGTTACAATCTTCAAATGAGAATTACCGGGGGAGAACTTCGGGGAAGGCAGGTAAAAGTACCAAAAGGCTCGATTCGTCCGGCTATGGACAGGATGAGAGAATCCGTTTTCGCCTCTCTTGGAGATATTTCCGGCAAATCGTTTCTTGACATTTTTTCTGGTTCCGGCATAATCGCCCTGGAAGCGGCTTCCAGGGGAGCGGAGTACATTGAGGCTGTGGAAGCCGACCCCTTAAAACGCTCCACCCTGCTGGAAAATGTTAAGATTTCACCTGTTAGAATTCATTGCCATTTTATGCCGGCGGAACTCTATGTCAAAAGGGCAAAACGTCGCTTTGACTACATTTTTTGCGATCCGCCTTTCCCTTACAAATACAAATGGGAATTGCTAAAGTGTATCGCCTCCTCGGATCTTATGAGCGAAGGTTCATGCCTGCTTTTGCACAGGCCGCGGGAAGATTTCTGCGATTCTCCTTCCGCTAACCTGTTTCTAAAAATCAGCAAAGAATTCGGACGGTCGGTAGTTAATTTTTATGATTTTTTTGTTCCGATAAATTACCAATAATTGACTAAAATAGAGATATTTCATATATTATAATTGTGATTAGTTAAACGAGGGCAAAATGAGTATTGAAAGCATTTTTGATAAATTCGATGATCAAAACGCTTTTATTAAGACAATTAAAAAAACAACAGCGATTGAAGGAACACAGAAAGTCGCTCTTAACCGCAAGGGAAACGCCCTCTTTAACTCAGGTGATGTCGAAGGTGCAAGAAGAATATTCTTGACAACCGGTTATTCTGATGGGCTTGTACGCGTAGGCGACTATTATTATTCCAAGGGCAGGCCTTTAGACGCTCTTAGAATGTACTGGATTGCTCCTGATCGCAAAAAAGCCGAGCCCATCATTTCGCAAATATCGGCGGTAATACAAAGCTTATTACACGATGAGGGGCCGAACTATGAACAATAATGAGGAAGCGTTTGTTAATGAGTCATTTCAGGATTCCAAAGAGATAAAGAACGACATTTCGGTTCTTTCAAAAATGGGCTATCAGTATCTAAAAGAAAACAGGGCGGATGACGCGATTGAATGTTTCGCGAAGATCCTCGCGTCCGCGGAAAATAACAACTATGCCCTTGTGGGTATGGGTGACGCTTATCGAAAGCTGGGGAATTTCAGAAACGCGATACTGTTTTATCAGCGCTGTCTTTCATACCATCCCGGCAATAACTACGCGCTGTTCGGTCTGGCCGACTGTTTCAAAGCGCTTAGCCAGTTTCACAAGGCCATAGAAATCTGGGAGCAGTACCTCGTTCATGATGAAAATAACATAACTGTCCTAACCAGAGTGGCCGATGCGTATAGAAAAGTCCGGGATTATGCCCATTCAAAAGAGGTTTATCATAAAGTCCTTGTTATGGACGGCCAAAATCCCTACGCTATTATCGGCCTGGGACACCTTCATTACGATTTTAAAGAATACCGTGAAGCGCTTTCATACTGGGAAAGGATGATACAGTCAGATTCCAACAGCGTTGATATCAGGGTATTAACTTCAATCGGGAACTGCCATAGAAAATTAAAATGCTTTCAGGATGGCCTTGGCTTCTTTGAAATGGCGCTTAAGCAGGAACACCAGAATTTCTATGCCCTTTTCGGCATGGCAGATTGCTACCGCGGTTTGCTGCAAAAGGAACGATCCCTGGAATTCTGGAACCGAATTCTTGATCAGGATCCAAAAAACAGGGTAATTCTGACCAGGGCGGGAGACGCTTACAGGAACCTTGGAATGCTTGATAGCGCCGTTGAGTATTATCAGCGCGCCCTAAACAACGAATTTGACATGTATGCCGTATTGGGTCTGGCCATGGTTGATAAAAACAAGGGCAATTACAAAGAGGCGATTGACTCGCTTGAACGCCTTATCCAGCAAGATCCAAAAAGCTATCGTTTTTATGTAGAACTGGCCGACTGCCGCTTTATTAACGGCGAAATCAAAGAAGCCGTGGAAGTTTTGGAAGATTACCAAAAACAAGGTATTCGTAACGCCGTTGTAAGTGAATTACTTGAAAAAATAAGGCCGGCGTTAAATGATAGACATGTAAATGTCAAACTATAATGATAAACCTGTACTTGCCGGACTCGCTTTTGAAGAAGTAAAAGAAAAATTTTCCGACTACCCATTGTTTCGTTCTTCGCAGATCTACAAATGGCTTGTTTCCGGCATAGAAAGCTTTGACGAGATGAATAACCTTCCCCTTTCACTTAGAAAAGAATTAGCGGAAAAATACACGCTTTATCCGGGTGAAGTTTCATCAACGCAGCGCGATACAGACGGAACTGTAAAGCTTGGGATAAGCATGAAAGACGGAGCGGTGATTGAAGCCGTGCTTCTAAGAGACGGCAAAGATCGAATAACCGCCCGAAAAACCGCATGTCTTTCCACCCAGGCGGGCTGTCCAATCGGATGCGTGTTCTGCAAAACCGGCATGATTGGCTATAAGCGGAACCTCACAGCGGCCGAAATTAGCTGCCAGTTTTTGCATTTGCTAAAAACCGAAAAAGATATTTCCCACATAGTTATCATGGGCATGGGAGAACCCATGCTTAATCTTTGCGAATTAAGAAAGGCCCTGGATTTTTTTACCGACAAAAAGGGGCTTAACATATCAAAGCGGCGAATAACAGTTTCGACTAACGGTATAGCGGAAGGAATTCTTGATCTGGCAAACAACGGGCCCGATATACGCCTGGCCCTTTCTCTTACCACGGCGCGCGAGGAGCTAAGGCAGCGCCTAATGCCTGCAAGCAGAAAAAATCCCCTTCCCGTCTTAAAAGAAGCGCTTTTGGAATATCAAAAAAAAATGAAACGCAGGATCACTTTGGAAATGGCGCTTTTAAAAGGACTTAACACCGGCGTTTCAGACGCAAAGGCCGCGCGGGAATTTGCCCGCGGGCTTGATACGGTAATCAATCTTATTCCCTGGAACCCGGTGGAAGGTCTGGAGTTTGAAGGCCTCCCTTTATGCGCGCCATCCCAAAAAGAAATTAGCGATTACGCCAGCGCCCTTGAAAAAGAAGGCCTGAAAGTTACAACGCGGATGAAAAAAGGCCGCGGTATTTCAGGCGCGTGCGGGCAGTTAGGACGCACAATGTAACAAGGGCGACAGCATTCACTGTCATTATATGGTGACTGTCACCGGGCGTATCGTGCGATCTTTTTCATCCAAAACTCCTTAAGTTTGTTTACATTCATAATATAAGCAAAAACCTCAGAGATGTACACCATCGAGTCAGTGTTATGAAGGAACTGCATTTGCCCTGTTACATTGATTATAATCGTACTAGTCAAAACTTTACCCACAATTTTTCGAAATAGGTTGACAAAGGGAGGGCAGCGGGACGCAAAAAAATTCTGGAATTCTCTATCGAAACAGACCAGGGGAAAAAAGCAAAAACTTAAAGTGTAATAATGGCGTCCGGCTTGCGAGATATGAAGATATTGCTGATCTATGAAATTAGAAAATGCTTTGTTGCAGAAAAAAAGGGCCGGACGGGGCTGTGGAGATAGGTTCATCCAGCTTTTTTGCCGTACCGCTGCCATCCCTTTGCCGGATTATTACAAATTTGTAGATAATGTAATTGACAAAAATTCCCTTTTTGTTTAGCATTTCACCAACAGTCAAATCGGGGTGGTTGAACGTTTGCCGGATGTCATTCGGAAACGTAAAGCCTGAGATCACACCCGTTGAACCTGATCCGGGTAATGCCGGCGGAGGGAACCATGAAAACCACGCGAAAAGTCTATTGTGCAAATCTCTTTTTTGGGTTTGTTTTGGTTTTTGCCCTATTTGCGTCTTGCAATAAGGAAAAAGCTCAGAACAAAACTAACGATCTTGTCATCTGGACGTATGACTCCTTTAACTCAGAATGGGGGCCGGGTCCGGATGTTTCAAAAGCTTTTGAAGAAAAAACCGGAATAAAGATCAACTGGGTAAGCCACGGGGACGCGGGCACTATTATGTCCAGGCTTCTACTGGAAGGCAAAACAGCCGACGCGGACATAATCCTTGGAGTTGATCAGAATATGGCTGGCCGCCTTTTGGAATCAAACCTTTTGGAAGCGTACCGTCCCAAGGGAGCTGAAAATATTTTTCCGGAACTTATTATCGATCCTGAATTTCGCCTAACCCCGATGGATTACAGTTATTTTGCCATCGTATACGATTCGGATAAACTAAAGAATGTGCCTCAAAGACTTGAAGACCTGACAAATCCTGTTTACGCCAAAAGTTTAATACTGATCGATCCTCGTACTTCTTCACCCGGCCTTGGGTTTTTTACCTGGGTTAAGGAAGTTTACGGCGACGCCTGGCGCGATTATTGGCGGCGATTAAAGCCTTCTATTCTGACTATCTCCGAGGGCTGGAGTACAGCCTACGGGCTTTTTACCAAAGGCGAAGCGCCGCTGGTTCTTTCTTACACAACCAGTCCCGGTTACCACCTGGAATATGAAAACAGTGAGCAATACAAGGCCGCGATTTTCCAGGATGGGCACCTTTTGCAGATTGAGGCCGCCGGACTTCTGAAAGCTGCGAAAAATTCATACAATGCAAAGCTTTTTCTCGACTTTATGTTGGGTTCTGACTTTCAGAAGATCATCCCCCTTACAAACTGGATGTATACCGTAACTAACATTCCCTTGCCCGACTCTTTCAGGGTGAATCCAAAAAGCGATAAACCGCTGAAAGGCGTTACGGTTACTGAGGCGGATCTGAACGAATGGGCCGCATTGATGCTGAATTGAGGCCTATTTAATTGACGCTAATAACTAAAAACCTTTGATTATGGCTGCTCACTTTCGCCGTTCGATAATTTTATTCGCGCTGCCGCTTGCCGCGGCAGTGATCTTTGCCTTCATTATTCCATACGGCGCGAGTTTTTGGACATTCCTGGCGTCAAGAGATTTAATAAGTATTTGGGAGAATTCCGCGATCCTGCGTATAACGCTTTTCACGTTAAAGCAGGCGTTTTTCAGTGTCTTGCTTTCCCTGGCTATCGGGCTTCCGGGGGCATGGCTAATCGGCACTGGAAAATCTCCCCTGCTCAGAACCCTATCGTCCATTCCCTTTGCCATTCCTTCTATACTTACGGTTTTGGGATTTGTGCTTTTTTTTGGAAACTCCGGCTGGCTAAACCGGCTTATTTTTATTTTCTCCGGTAAAATGCCGTTGAGAATTCTGTATAGGCCGGAGGCCGTTATTATCGCCCACGCTTTTTTAAACTTTCCCCTGGTGATACGGCTCGCAGGAGACGGGCTTGCAAGGGTAAGAAAGGCGTACGCCCCTGCCGCCGCCGCCTTGGGGGCCTCGCCTTTAGTTATTGTCTTTACCGTGATCCTGCCCCTGATATTCCCTTCAATTATGTCGGCCGCTCTTTTGGTTTTTCTCTACAGTTTTACCAGTTTCGCGGTTGTACTGGTTTTGGGCGGAGGGCCGGCTTCCACAACCCTGTCGGTAGAAATTTACCGCCACGCCAGAATTTTCTTAAATTATCCCAACGCCGGTGCTCTTGCTTTCGTTGAAACCTTAATCGCGATTTTGATTTTTTTGGCGTATTTGTTTTTTGGGAAGAAATCCGCCGGGATAAAAATTGACACGCAGGAAAGAATTCAGGAGGAGAAAAAGTCTCACTTTGCTTCGCGATTTATTATGATTGCGTATTTAGTTTTTATGGCAATTTTTGTTTTAGGCCCCATTGTTTCCATAATCGTTGAATCGCTGCTTTACCGCCCTTCCCGTTCGGCTTCTATGGTTTTAGGCTTGACATGGTGGCGCAATTTGGGAGAAACCTGCTTTCCCGCTTTCTTTCGTTCCATTCTCTTGGCCTTTTTTTCCGCGACCCTGGCCTGTGTAATTTCATTTTTCGGCGCGGGAACAGTGAAATTTCTTGAGGGACAGGGAAAAACTTTAGGCGCAAGCTTTCTTCGCTTTTTGGCGGCGGCTCCTTTGGTGTCATCCGGAATCGTGCTTGGCCTGGGCTGGCTTATTGTTTACGGACGGGGCGTTTCCTCCTTTCCTTTGGTCTTGGTTGTGCTTCACGCTCTTATCGCCCTTCCCTTCGCGTTTAATTCCATCTCGGAAGGCTTTCGCTCTTTGCCTGAAAACATCCTGAACGCGGCCCTGGTTTCAGGCTCCCCTCCCCTTCGTATGCTTTTTACAACAGCCCTGCCCCTTTCACTTCCACGGATTCGTTCGGCCTGGGGTTTTGCGGCGGCGTTAAGCCTGGGAGAACTCAATTCGGTAATGATGCTTGGAATTCAGAACTGGGAGACTTTGCCCCTTTATATCTACAGGGCAGTCGGGGCTTACCGTTACGGAAACGCCTGCGCCGCCGGAACACTTTTAATAGCGGGATTGACAGCGGGACTATTCTTGTCCGAGTGGGGAAGAAAAAAATATGGCTCTTGAAGTCAAAGGCGTCAAAAAATCTTACGGAAACTTTTCAGTTGTTCTGGACTTCTCAGTCAACAAGGGAGAAACGCTGGCTCTGGTGGGACCTTCCGGCTCAGGCAAGACAACGGCGCTTAACCTTATTTCAGGCATTTCCGCCCCCGATGATGGAAAAATAATCGTTGACAGCAAAGATATCAGCTCCCTTCCTCCATGGAAAAGAAATATATCGGTTGTTTTTCAGGATCTTGCTTTGTTTCCGCATTTGGACGTGGGCGGAAACATTGCCTACGGTCTTTTTGTCCGCAAAATCCCGCGGGAAGAGCGCCAAAAGATTGTCAAGGAAACCCTGAGTACCGTCCGCCTATCCGGCTATGCGCGGCGGCGTATCGACACCCTTTCAGGAGGCGAAAAACAAAGAGTCGCCATTGCCCGCGCTCTTGCCTCGATGCCGGGCGCTCTTTTGCTTGACGAGCCGTTTTCCAGCCTCGACGCCCCTTTACGCAAAGAGATGCGCCGGGAATTTCTTGAAATACGTTCCCGCTCGGACGCGCCTTGCGTCTTTGTAACGCACGACCGCGAGGAAGCCGCGATAGTGGCAGACCGCGTCGCTCTGATTGCGGGCGGACGAATAATTGAAACCGCTTCTGTACGGGAAATCTTTTCCGAACCAAAAACAGAGTCTGCCGCCCGCTTCTTCGGCACAGGCCAGGTGTTGCCGTGTAATATTATTGAGAAACACAATAACGGCATTGACGTTTCTTCCCCTGCCGGAGTTCTGACTGTTACAACGCCATTAGAATATGATCCTGAGAAGCCCATGATTTTTGTTCCCTACGACGCAATTACCTTTTCCAACCCTTATAACGCGGGGTGGAAATTTTTTAGGGCCAAAGTTACCGGTTCCATTTTTGAAGGTTCAAGGCTTTCTGTAAAGCTCTTATTGCTTCCGTGGAAATTAAGCCAGAACCAGAAAGAAGATGAGCCCGTTTCCCTGGAGCTTACGGCAAGCCCAAAGGTAAAGATCCCTGAAAACGGCGGTAACGCAGATATATGGGTAAATCAGAGTTTGATTAGGTTTGTGAAATAGTACCTTTTTATTTACCCGAAATTGTAACTCCGTCAAAGCAGCACCAGGGCAGCATGATTACTCCGTTCATGCAGCGTTCAGACGAGATGGCGGTGATATTCGCAAGAACGTTTACTATGTCGAAAGAAACCATTGTCTCTTTAAGGGCGTCGGTTACTTTTCCGTTTTCTATCAGGAAACTGTTTTTTGCCACACCGGATATTTCGCCGCTCGCTCCTGACGAACCGCCTGAAAAACGGTTCATCAAAATACCGCGGTCAATTCCCCTGATAATTTCCTCAAGCGGTTTATCACCGGCAGCAACCTCAATATTATTAAAAGCAGAATTAAGCGCCCTCGGTTTTCCGGTCTTTCGCGAGCCGTATAGGGTCAGCGCGAAATTCTCAAGCACGCCCCCACGGATTATGTCCATGTCGCGGCTCTCGAAGCCGTCTACCGTAAAGCGTTCGCCTGCGACAATATGAGAACTAAGCGGGACTGTGCGGAGCGTGAATTTAGAATCGGCAACCTTTGTACCAAGCGCGTCCTTCCAGCGGCTTGTGCCCTCAACAAGGGGTGCGTCAGACAGGAAGTTTTCTAAAAGCGCATCCCAGATCATGTCGTAGCAAGGGGGAGTCAGCAAGACCTTGCCGACAAACTTTCCGTCTACCATGCGCGGGTCAAGGGATTTTGAAGATTCGTCCAGCAATTGCCGATGCATATCAAGTTCCATAAAGGGAGTATCAAGCGACGCAATTCTTGCAAAGTAACCGTTAAAGGACGATGATTTCCCTCCGTCTTTCGCCGAGAACATGGTCTGTATGTCATAAAATTCAGATGAGGACGTGAATTCCACTCCGTTACTGTTTACATAGGTGGTCTCGGCAATGTTAAAATCCGAAACCAGACCTTCAAGCACTATCTTAGAAAATTCGCTTCCAACCTGATCGACAAATTCCTTTGTTCTGGAAAAGAGTTTGTCCATATTCGGGCCGCCGCAAGTTTGATCGAAAGATTTGTTTTCACCCTTTTCAGCAATATCCTCCGCGTCATCTGGCTGCGCGGAAGAGGTCATGACAATGCAGTTTGCGACGGCTTCGTCAACCGAATCTTTGTCCAGTTTATTAGTTACAACTACCCCTTTCCGGCCGTCTTTAATCGCCTTGATAGACAGCTCATTATTGAAGAGGGTGCGCAACAGTGAAAATTTATTGGCTTCTACATTAAACTCATCCTTGCGCCCGGTACTCACCTTACAGGCAGCCTTGCCGGCGCCGGCTTTTTTAAGGGCTTCAAGCGCGTAAAATGCCGTTTCCTGCCGTGTCATCATCTGCCTCCTATATTCAAATCACAGCGAATTGCCGGACCGCCCATGCCGACTGTCATCGGCTGCTTCTTTCCGCAAAACCCCGCGCATTCCCAGTACATATCGTCGGAAATCATGTCTACGGTTTTTAACATTTCAAAAGCCACGCCGGAAATAGTTGTCTCGCGAAGCGCTTTGCCTATCTTTCCTTTCTTTATCTCATAGCCCATTTCTACAGAGAACATAAACTCGCTTGTGGTATCCGCCTGGCCGTTACCTGTTTTTACAAGATAGTAGCCGTCATCCACGCCGGCGATCATATCGTCTAGTTTGTTCTTACCGGGAAGAACCGCGGTATTGCGCATACGGATTAACGGTTCGTCGGAGAATAAAAAACCGCGCGCGTTGCCCTGGGGCTTTACGCCAAAATGCCTCGCGCTTTCTTTGGAGTGCATATAAGATTTAAGAATTCCGTTTTCGATCAGAATCGCGTCCTCTGCAATCGTTCCTTCATCGTCAACATATACGGGCAGAGGACATGGCTTGCCAAAAGCGGTGTGGGCAAAATCCACCATAGATACAAGTTCGCTGGCAACCTCTTTGCCCATATAATTCCCGGCGATGGAACCGCCCAGAACACTGTCAGCTTCGACAGTGTGTCCAATCGCCTCATGGGCCAACATGCCCGCAAGCTCAGGCCCTAACACGCATTTTCTTAACCCCGCGCTGGAATAAATCCCTTCGCGTTTCTGCATAAGCTGTTCGTAAAGGCTGTCCAGTTCCTCAGTGAGCAGCGCCGGATCGGAAAACAGTTCGCTGAAGCGACCAAACCCGCCTATCGGGATAAAAAGTTCTACGGGGATACTGTCGTCAGTTTCAGCAGTCATCGTCACATAAACAAATGAGCGCGGCTGGTAAAAATGGCTGTCCGCGCCGTCGCTTACCGCAAGGAGCTTTTCTATGTCAAGACAATTTACGCGAACCACCCGGCTTGAAAGATTTTTGTAACGCTCAACAATCATGGAATCCAGCGCCCTTGCGAATTCGATTAAAACACTTTGCTGTACTCCGGTTGAATAATCTTTTTTTAATCCGACTTTGCCCGGCGCGACAGTCGGCAGGGGCCCAAGACCCTTATTAACATGGGTGTTCATAAACGCCGCGTTATCGGCAGCGGCGGCGAGCACATTTTTGATATTCTCGTCAGAGTACTCCGCACCGGAGGCAAATCCGTAAGTCCCGCCCCTGTACACCCGCGCGGACACCCCGCTTATGGAATTTTGTGAATTCGTAACCATGTTACCGGCCAGAAAAGTTACCGCTCTGGTTGTGTTCACCTGAGCGCGCAGCTCGGTGTAGTCCTTAAACGAAGCCTTATGCGTACTTATTAAGTCAGATAACATGTATACCTCCTGTTATGATGACGTTTTTCTCAACGCCGCGCTTTGGGCATGGCCTGCCAGCCCCTCGGCATTGGCGAGAATTTCCGCCGCCTGACGGGTTTTTTCAAATCCATCGCCTGAAGAACCGCGCAGAGTCGTAACGGTTTTTAAAAAATGCCTGACTGAAAGCCCGCCTGTAAAACAGGCGCTTCTTGAGGTTGGAAGCGTATGGTTAATTCCCGCTGAATAGTCCCCCAGAACTTCCGCCGAGAGAGCGCCTATAAAAAGCGAACCGTAGTTTATTAATTTCGGGATCCAGCTTTCAGGATCTGTAACATGAAGTTCCAGATGTTCAGGGGCGATGGTGTTCGCGACTCGGATGGCTTCTTCTTTTTCCCCGTAAACAATAATAAGGCCGCCTAATTCAAGTGAAGAGAGGGCTGTTTCGGCAGTTGGAAGTTTAACGAGCTGTTCTTCAACAGCAGCGGCAATTTTTTCCGCAAGCTCCCTGGACGGAACCAACGCCCTTGCACGCGCGTCGGGATCGTGCTCCGCCTGCGCTATCATATCGGCCGCGATTAAGTTCGCCAATGCGGAACTATCGCTGATGATCAGCACATCAGAAGGCCCCGCGATAAAATCAATCCCAACCTCGCCGAATAAAAGCCGCTTGGCCGCCGCAACGTATTTGTTTCCCGGCCCGGCAATTACATCGACACAGGGAACGGACTCCGTCCCCAGCGCCAAAGCGGCGATTGCCTGCGCGCCGCCCATGGCAAAAACACGGAGTTTCCTTTCAGCTATTTCCGCTGTAATCGCGGCGGCGGCAAGTATCTTTCTGTCGGGAATTCCGTCTTCCAAAGGCGGCGACGCGAAAATTACGTCTTCCACACCGGCGCAGAACGCCGGGAGAAGGCACATCATCACCGATGAAAACAAGGGGAAACGCCCTCCCGGAACGTAAACCGCCGCTTTTTGTACGGGAATTACCCTCTGGCCTGTGACAAGGCCCTTTTCCATTTCATATTCAAAATCAAAAAATTGTTCTCTTTGCTTTTGGCAAAAGCGTTTTATGTGCAATGCAGAAAGCTCAATCGCCGAATACAGTTGCGGATCAATGCGGCGCATTTCTTCCCGCGCCTCATGCGCCACAGACATGGGAACTTCCAGTTGCGCAGGAGAGCTCTTGTCATAGCGGGATGCAAAGCGGCGAACTGCCGTGTCTCCCTCGCTCCTTACAGCGGCAATTATTTCTTTTACCGCCGATTCAGTTTCATCATCATTACGCGCCGTTCCGCGCTTCCAAAAAGAATCAAATTCCACGGCCTGTATTATTTTCACTTTGTTTTTCCTACGTTAGCGATTATCGCTGTGCAGGCTTCCAGAAAAGCGTCCATTTCCTCATCGGTTCCTATGCTTACCCTAAGATAATCTGCAATTCTGTTCTTGCTAAAATGCCTGACAAGAATTCCCTTCTCACGCAAGGCAGTCATAAGATTTGCTCCGCTAATGCAGGGCTCAGTTTTTTCACCTGAAGTTTTAATTGGCGCTTTAATAAAAATGAAATTTGCCGCCGATGGCAGTACGGTAAAACCTTGACTCTGCAAAACTTTCGTTACGCGTTCTCTGGTCGCAATAACGCGGCGGTTAATTTCATCGTAATAAATCGCGTCGGAAACCGCCGCCTCTGCGCCGGCCAGGGCAAGCCTGTCAACCGTGTAAGAATTAAAGCTGTCCCTTACGCGGCAAAGTCCTTCGATCAACTCGCTGTTTCCGATTGCGTAACCGCCGCGCAGACCGGCAAGAGACGCGGACTTTGAAAGCGTATGAACGGTGAGAATGTTGCCGTACTTGTTGATAAAAGGAACGGCGGATTCAGCGCCAAAAGCCGCGTATGCTTCGTCCACTATTAAAACCTTATCCAGCTTTTCAAGGTACCCGGCAAGGGGTAAAATGTCGCTTAACGAAAGCGGTATTCCTGTCGGCGCGTTGGGGTTCGGAAAAACAACGCCGCCTGAAGATATTTTATAGTCGGTTAGATTTATCGAAAAGTCTTCGCCAACCGGTATTGTACGGTAAGGAATACCCCACAGATCCGCGTACACCGGATAAAAGCTGTACGTTATATCTGGAAACAGAATCGGCTCATCCCGCTTCCCGCCGGAACTTTCAAAAAACGCGGCAAAGGCAAAGGCCAGTATCTCATCCGATCCGTTGCCCGCGAAAACCTGTTCCCTCTTTACTCCATAACGTTTGGCGACAGCTTCGCGAAGCTCCGTGCATTGAGGGTCTGGATAAAGCCGGAGGCGCTCGTTGGCGGCTTCCTGTATGGCTTTTATTACTTTCGGTGAAGGCGGATACGGATTTTCGTTTGTGTTGAGCTTTATAAACTTCCTGTCTCTGGGCTGTTCACCCGGAACATAAGGAGAGATATTTTTTACACGGCTATTCCAGTACTTGCTCATTATTTTTTGTGTCTGCGGTCAAGCTCGTCCAAAACTTCCTGAACGGTGAGTCCCTCGCGGGTTATCAACACAGTCGTAAAATAAAGCAGGTCGGCCGCTTCCCAGACAACTTCGGCGTGTGTTTTTGCCGTACAAACTTCTTCCGCTTCTTCCATCAGTTTTTCACGCACAAGCTTATCGTCTAAAGTCGCGGTGTATGAGCCGGGCGGCGGGTTCTTAAAACGCTCTACAATGATGTTCTGCAAAAATTCCCAGGTAAATTTCCTGCCTGTTTCAAAACATGACCAAGCGCCCGTATGACAAACTGGGCCGGCAGGCTCGGCTATTGCAAGAAGCGCGTCCCTGTCGCAGTCGGCGCGCATTCTGACAAGTTTCAAAATACTCCCTGAAGTCTCGCCTTTCATCCAGAGCTTGTTCCGGGTTCGGCTGTGAAAACAAACGTTTCCACGTTTGAAAGTTTCGCTTAACGCTTCGGCATCGGTAAAACCCGTCATTAGCGTCTGACCATCGGGAGACTGAACAATAAGGGGAAGAAGTGTGTTTTTTATGTCCGTAGCCGGCGGACAGCATTTTTTCCAGTTAAGAGAGCGCGTAAAAGCGTCGGCAAGCTGAATCTTCCCTGTATAAAGGGCCATGCCTAGTTGAACATCGCAGCCCAATGACGCCAGCTCCGCCACTTCCTCCAAACTTGAGACGCCGCCTGCGACGGTGAGCAGGCAGGAAACAGTCTCTCGCAGTTTGCGCACAATATCCAAATTTGTACCCTTCATTTCACCTTCACGCTCAACGCAGGTAAAAAGCAGTTCAGAGACATAAGGCTCAACGGCCTTTGCGGTATCAAAGAGGTCAAGGCCGGTGCGTGTCTCCCATCCGTCTACAACTATCTCAGAGTCGCGGGCATCAACGGCGACTATTAGCCGCTCCTTTCCTATCTCTTCCGCGATTGATTTTAGAAACTGAATGTTTGGCTTGAATTCGCTGCCGCTTCTAAAAGCCCCTGAACCAATAATTATTTTTCGCGCACCAAGACTCACTAATTCCTTTGCCTGTATGGGAGTCCTTATGCCGCCGCCAACACGGCACTCAGCCTTCCGCAAAAGGGGCTTTATCATTTCAATGTTTGAACCCTTGCCCATTGCAGCGTCAAGGTCGATGACCGCCACTTCGCCGTAGCGATCGAATTCGGAGGCCAGTTCGATTGCGTTATCCCGTTCAAGAACCAATTCGGCGCCTTGTTTTAACTGAACAACTTTTCCGTTTTGAATGTCAATTGATGCAATTACCATATCGCTTCCTATTAATGATTTATGAGTCTTATAAACTTCCCTTTGTCGAGGGAACGGTATTGCGGCTTCGCTCGTCAATTTCACTGGCGCTGCGAAGAGCGCGGGCGGCGGCTTTAAACATGGCTTCTATTTTATGATGATCGCTGCGCCCGCGGACAATTTCAAGGTGCAAATTACAAAGCGCCGCGTTTACGAAGCCCTGCCAAAAATCTTCTATCGTGTCGGTCTGAAACTGAAAAGCTTCCGCGCCTTCCCCATTCGGCGCGGCAATAAGCGGCGCGCCTGAAAGCTTGGCGTCAATAAAAAGAAAAGGCCGTCCCGATAAATCCACTGCGGCGCTTGCCAAAGTCTCGTCCATCGGGAAAAGGCAACTCCCGTTCCGGCGAATACCGCGCTTGTCGCCCAGAGCCTTTTCAAAGCACTGACCCAAAACAATGCCTGTATCTTCTACTAAGTGATGCTGGTCAACTTCAAGATCGCCTGAGGCGCGGACTTCAAGATCAAAAAGTCCGTGCCGCGCGAAAGTGTTGAGCATGTGGCCGATAAAGCCAATCGGGTAATCGAATTGGCCTGCGCCGCTTCCGTCCAGGTTGAGCTTAACCGCTATTGATGTTTCTTTGGTTGTTCTCTCAATCTCCGCTGTTCTGCTCATCTGTTTTTCCGTTTTAAGGCACCACTTTTCTGAGGTCGTATTCCAGAATATCAAGAGCGCCCAATTTTTTTAGACGGGGAATTATTTCTGAAACCTCGTTTCGTTTCACCGCGATTTTAACTGCGTAACCTTCATCGCCGAACAACGGAGCAACGGTTGGGCTGCGCATTGCCGGAAGCTCGTTCACCGCGGCGTCAAAGCGATCTTTAGGCAAGTTCATCTCCAGCATCACACGATCACGGCCTTCAAGGACGGCGCGAAACAGCATCGAGAGTTCTTCAATCCGGTTGCGCTTGGCTGCGTTTTCAAGAGCCGTATGCGAAGCGACAAAACGGGTAGACGATTCAAGGACGGTGCCGATTATTTTTAAGCCATTGTCCCGCAAGGTCTGTCCGGTCGAAGTATTGTCAATTATCATGTCCGCGTCATCGGGCGGGAAAACTTCGGTAGCGCCGTATGTGCGCAGAATCCGGTATGTATAGCCGGAAGCTTTAAGCCAGCGCTCGGCAAGATTAACGTATTCGGTCGCAACTACCAGCTTTTTTGATTTCAGGGCATTTTCATCAAGCGCTTCAGGAATAGCGGCGACAATCTTTACCCTGTCAAAACCAAGATCGAGTATTTCTTTTACAGCGGAACCGCTTTCCTCAACCCAGTCAATTCCGGTAAACCCCGCGTCATGGCTGCCCAATTCCAAAAGTTCAGCTACGTTCTGCGGTTTCATTATTTTTACATCAAGCCAGTCGGCATCCATTACCGGTCTGTAAGTACGATCCGCCATGGCAATTGGAAAGCCCGCGTCGGCGAAAAGATCCGCCACTTTCTCAAAAATCCGGCCTTTGGGGATCAATATTCGTAATTTATCCGACTGGTTCACGGTAATTACTGTACTAAAATCAGAAAAATTACTCAATAGCGAGTATTATCTAAAAAGATCGTATCCCATAAGATCTAATTAGCATTTATTGCAGGAATTGGCGATAATCTGGTAAAAAATATTTATCCCCTCCCTGAGCCTTTCCTTGAGCGCGTTAACCCGCTCATCGTTCCAGTATTCCTGCGGCGTGTCGTAGCCTAACGTGTCTTTTGATGTCTCAAAATCGTGGGTGATTATTCTGCCCCTGCTTACTATTGCCGCGTCCGGCACATACACCCTTGGGCGGCCCTCATCGTCATACTGGAGACGCCCGTAAAAAATATCGACTATCCTTTGGTAATCTTCCGAGTTGTTTTCCCGGTCTTCTTTTATATCGCAGTAAAAAATTTTTTCAACTTCCATCTCTCGCGCGACATCGTGAAGGTAAACAGCATATTGCTGGCACCACGGGCACTCCTTAAAGCCGATAAAGACGATTCCCCTGCCTTTTTCTAAAATGTCCGCCGCCTCGCCTGCGTTTCTGTATACAAATATATTGCCGCCGCCTACCAAAGGGTATTCCAGCGCGAACTTCTCTGAATCACTCATCTCTTTCCGGCTGTCTTTTCCGTAACATTGGAGAAACATACAGGAAAAAACAGCAAACAGAATAATTTTGTAAAATGCCAATTTCATACGCGAAACCGCCTCATTGTTTTTGCCTTCCTCTCATGCTAGAATTGACTCATGACCATTGACGCACCCCTCGAAGATTTTAAGGATTATATGTAGATGGAAGTTTTCGTCAAATGTGTCCCTTCGGCGTTCAAACATGGCATTACCGAGGTTAATATTCAACATGCTATACTGAACTGGCGGTATGACGATATTGTTGAAGACGACCCCGGCAAACATTTGTTGATAGGATTTGACAGCAATGCAAATTTGCTGGAAATAATGTATAATGTTATTGATGAGCAGACTGTACGGGTATTTCATGCCATGAAATGTACTAATGTACATCTTGCAATGCTCAAAACATAGGAGATAACAATGCCTGATTTGACTGATGAAAAATACGATGCTCTGGATGAATACTATACAAAAAATCCGCCAAAATTGTCCGGCAACGGCAAAAGCGGATTTTTTGCAAAACGAGCGGAAAAAGGAAGTACGCTCATTTTTGTAGATGACCTTTCCGCAAATTGGCTGCGTATAAAGGCCGCGGCTAGCCATACCACTCCCGAGGCAATCATCGGTGAATTGGTACGCAAAGAAATAGCTGCCGCTGTATAATTCTTCTTTTCTCATTGTTCCCCATCCCCCATTCCTTACTCTCCCAAAGAGAACTTCAGCAAACGAGGCTGTCGGAAAAGTACCTAATGCGCCTATTAAAGAAATATAAAACAAAAAATAAAAAAAAGGTCGACATATTTTCATAACCTTGATAAAATGGCATATTATGGCAAGATTTAAATACACAGATAATTCGCAAGGGCTGTTTCTTTCTGTTAACCTGAACGAGCAATTGCTGCCAGGCACCTTTGAATGGGCGCTTGACTATTTAATCGGCAGGATGG